>FTEL01010798.1_pt1 | contig 17322 bp, 16 predicted proteins | sample 1658911 | NCBI WGS metagenome assembly FTEL01 (sample SAMEA3914869, study PRJEB12502) | metagenome | biome: forest; material: soil | place: USA | collected 2012-03-12 | depth 0.1 m
GTGCAGCCGCGCCGTCGTTCAGGGCGGCTTTGAGAAGGTCGAACCTCATTGCTGCCGACTCGGAATTTTGAGCATCAACTGTCATTTTGCGAGGGTGGTGCTTATTGCGGTTGTGTCTCTGTGGCTGCCCTGAACCGCTGCTCAGGGGCTCTCACTTCTCACTCTCTTCTTCCCTTCCAAATGGATGCCGGGTTCAGACGAGTTTTTGCCGTTTTCGGTGCTGGACCCTGGCATCCACCCAGAACCCGGAAAGGTAGGTAACCCTGTGGTCAAGGTACGTGGCAAAATATTCGAAACGCTCGACAGCCCGGATATTTTCACTCTGAAAGTTTAGAGGTCAATGTTCAGTTCAGTTGATCCCGAAACTGCCAGCGCCTCTGGATTTTGGGCTCCAGGCCCACTTCAGTCCGGGGGTTGCCAAGAGTCTGGTTGCTTCTCGACTGCCTGCGAAATCGCTGAGATGGGCCTGAGCACGTGACCTTCCTAAGGTTGTGAACCTCAGCTGCTGGCATCTGGCGCTGGCAAGAGCCAAAACCCTGTGATTGGTGTGGTTCTCGGAGACGCCACCCTGGCGAGCCTGGTTACAACAACTGATCTCCCGATGAGCTGACACAAAACACCACATTCAGCTTTCGCCTTCTTCAAAGGCTGGAAGCGACAACAAGCGCACCCCAGCTGCTTGACAATGCGTGGGAAGACAACCACCAGCGAGTAGATCCACCGCACACAACAGCAAGATAGTGTCAAGCAAGACCTGGGTACGCCTCCCAGCCCTGAACCTGTCCCTACACGCGCATCTTTCACGGTAACTCTAGGTAGTCTATGACTGGGTATAGGCCGATTATTTGTAACACTACACTAATCCTCCTCATCTGTGCGGCCATGGGCCATCGGGGAGGTGTCCGAAGCTGACTATCCGTGTGGCCAAGTATCCGAGGGCAATTCCAAGGCATTTCCCCGTAATAGCGGTAAATATGCTCACAGTTAGCTCGGCGGTTTGTTGAGTGTCCCTTCGTCCTCATGCCCCTGAGCGGAAGCCTTGCGCCCGAGATCGCAATATTCCCCCAAGCACCACAAGCCATAGCAGCAAAACACCCACGCGGACACCCGCGCGGACCGCATCAGACTCTACTCCGGAGCCCCCTATCCAGCTGCCAGTGATGTCCAGGGCCGGATCGATACCGTCGTTACGTCGGCCGGCGGCGTCCGCGTCGTCGTCAGTTGACTGCGCCGCCATAGACTTTGCGCTAGACTCTGCGGCAGGCGTCTCCTTGCCAGCGCTACCGAAGGGCTTCGGGCCCTGGCGCGGGAGGTCCTGGATCAGCCCGGTCTTCTCGCCTAGTGGCTGCCAGGGGGGCAGCTCCCCGAGACGAGCCGACAGCGCGATGGGAGCCTGGACGCTACCGCCGCGCTGGCCGTCCTTCCGGAGATAGTTGTGACAGCGGACGAGGGCCACGATCCTGTCGCTGCCCTTCTTCTCCTCGGGCCAAATGATCTGCAGCCTGTCGGCGTTGACAATGGCGTGCGGGCCGACGGCCACCATGCGGGCCTGAAGCTGCCCCGGGTGGCGGCCGAAGGGGATTCGGACCAACCAGACAGCGCAGCCGATAAGGGTCCCCAGGTAGAGCTCGCCCCGGTGAAGGCTGAGTGTGGGGCACCAGAACTGGACTCCCTCATTCTCGGGCGGCCAAGCGAACCGGCGCACCAGGCTGGACCCCCAGAGGTCGTACTGCAAGACGGCCGGTGAAGCCGGATTGGCAAGCACGTAGAGATAGCGCCCGCACGGCGAGAATATCATGTCCACGATGCAGGGATCATCTAGTGTGTAATCGGAGATCAATACTACTAAGCTTCGCCTTGATTATGAGAGCCCAAGCCAGGGGGAAGGGGTGGAACCTACCGATGTTGTGAAGCTTGGTGTGGCTTTTGAGATACGTTTGCCTATCGTCTAGTTCAATTTCCCAGAGTGATTGCTGCCCGACATGGCAGATCATGAGCCGGTTCATAAACCAGCGCTCGTTCTCCTCCGACCTGTCCTTGTAGAACAACGAGACCGAGTAGGCTAGCGTCTTAGTCTCTTCGTGGTACGCTGAGCACAAGAACTCTTCGCTCACGCTGCCTACATTTCCCGTGAACCAGTCTCCGGTCTTCCGAGCCTTGGGTGTCTCAAGAGACCTGATGTCCACGATGACAGATACGCTCCACTGCCACTGGGATCCGATGCTCGCGAGCGGGGTGTAGATGACCGACAGGAAGAACCCCGTAGTGCAGGCGGCGTCGAACGAGACCTTGGTCGAGATCCTCGGCGTAGCGTCGACCATGGCCTCGTCGGGGCCGAGCTTGAGATCCCGTACCGTCTCGAGGGTCCCATCTCTTGTCGCCTCAATGGCGGACTGAGCGCCGATGGCTGCGCGGAGCCAAGTGGAGTAGTCCAATGGCATGGTCCCGTTCTGTAACACGGGATCAAAGTTGACGACAAGGTTGTCGCTGCGGATGTGGAGAAAAGTCCGCAGGAAAGAGAAGCTGTACCGCCGCCAGAGCTCGTTGCTGCACAGAGTGTCTAGATCATAGCTCAGCAGCCGAGGCTCCTCTTCTTCGCGAGATGAGAGAATGACCGCGGAATACAAACAGCCCGAGACGACCGCGGAGAGGAATAGCGGTTGATCTCTCTGCTGGAGGGTGGAGATGGATCGCGCGTCGTCCACTCTCCGTGATATCTCTACCGCCCGGACGTTCCCGAGGGAATCAAGAATGTGCAGCTGGCGTTCTTGTATCGGCGAGAAGGCGAGACACTGTACCTCGGCGCCCGCGAGGAGGGTGCTGTACTCGACCGTCCAGACCGAGGAGGCGATGTTGGGAGCTTCCAAGTCGAAGGCGAGCAACGACCACTCGGGGCGAGTCGGCACGCACAGAACCAGGATGTTTTCGTTGTCCGAGAAGGCGTGAAGACCACCGTTGTTGTAGAAGGCTACGAGGGAAGAAAGAGCTTGCCCAGCTGAGTTGTCCCCACTGTCGCGTGAGGACGTCCATAGCGTCAGGAGTCCGCTCCCAGAGCCCTGCTGCAAGCAGATGTACTCTTGTCGATGCCGTATACCGTCATTAGATTCTGGGCCTGAGGTGGAGCAGATGACGAGCGCGAAATTACCGCTGGGTGACAGGTCAACTAGCGAGTCGACTCCCGGGGTGGCCGACCGCATGAGGACCGCCGTGTCGCACAGGTCGTAGATCTCTAACAACCCCCCTTGTCTGATACCCGAGATGCATGTGGCATGACGTGAAAAGGTCAGTTGGGTCATGTCGGGGTCGATGAAAATCTCGGGCGGGGCGTCTCGACTACCAGTTCTGACGTTGTATCTGCCCCCGGCTGTCCAGAGCCAGGCAGAGTCGGCGGTGAAAGCCACGGCGTTCCTGGATTTCTTGAAAGTCTTGGAATACGTGAGATCGGCACGGCACGGGTCAGCACCGCAAAAATGCTCAGTCCAGTCGATGTGCTGTAGGAAGAGTTGCTCGTCATTTTCCAGCAGGTTCCAGACGTAAGTCTTGACGGTCACCGTGCCCGAACCTATGTTCTCGAATCGGGGCCAGACGATCGCCAGGACGCGCAGGTTTTTAGAGACGACGGTTGAGGCAACCAGGACCCCTGCTCGGGCGGGGTCAAGACCGTGTCGCATTCCAGCATCATGTTGTATAGTAGGGAGGATAGACTCTGTTCGGAGCTCGATCCGGTGAGGCTCGGACGTATCCATGTTTGACAGACGCTTGTGCAGCGAAGGCATGAGAGAGTGCCACATGACGACGTTAAGATCAGTGAGAAGGAATCTGTCAAACTTGTCACTGAGGTATCGTTTCTCCAACATGAAGTGGCCACGTTCTCTCACAGGAAATAGTGAGTCCTGTAAGAGAATGCAGTTCTGTCCATGGTTTGCGCTCGGGTCAGCATTGTCGATATGACTCCTCAAGAAGGCAACCTCGCTGGGGAAATTGTGGATGGAAGAGTTCCAGGTGCAAACGAATCTAAACACCACGCGTAGTCGCCGTGATATCTCATCGAGTGTCGCAGCTGTCCGCTTGTCCACGGTCACGTTCTCGACGTGTTGCAATTGCAAGACGAAAGTCTGCAAGGCGCGACACAGCTGATCAAAGCCGTCCCCGGTGATAAAATGAACAACAGCAAAGTACCACTGTAGAAACTTCTCCCAGTCAGGAGAGCAGACCAGCTGCCTTATGTCCTCGACAAAATCGAAAGGGTTTCTCGATGCCCGGCAGTGAGAGAGCCAATGGATGCAGGCGTAGTCCAGAAACGGGTGCAGCTTCCTGAGCGAGTCGGCATCGGGGGGTACGAAGCGGGATTTTGGCGAAGAGAGGTCGACCCGGCACTGCGCCAGATACTGGAGACATTGCTTGCCAAGATATCCGTGAGGATCCGCCATAATGAGGGAGTCGTATAGCTCAGTAGACCTAAGCTCGGGTGATTTGAGGAAGAACCGCCGGACGGAGGGATGGCTTAGGCGAACGTGCGCGGAGTCGATGATGACCAGACAGCGAAACATAGAACGGATGTCAACCTCCAGGTTCAAGTACTTGTGGCCACTCTCACCGAAGCTGATGATGGCCTCTAGTTGTGCGAAGGTGAGCTGTCGTTTAGCGCACAGCAGCCAAGCCAAGACGCGTTTTCCCAATGAGTTGTTCTCTTTGTGGAGGCCCATCCTTCTCGAGCCAATCTTGTTGAGAATGGAGATATAGTATGATGACAAGCTAGTCGGGGGATCTTCGAAAAAGTCGTATATTTCCTTCATTTTCTCTGCGGCGGCGAGATCCTTCAACATCATTTTGGGAAGCAGAAACATGCCCTGCGAGCTGGCTTGGAGTTGACTGACAACGTAGCGCCGAAGCTCTGTGTTATCGAGTTTCAAACGCAGCTCCGGGGTCACCTCTATTTCTGACTCGATCATCGTCGCAATGTCGTTGGCAATGAGGTCCGCAGTCAAATGGATGTTGACGACCTTGGACTGCGAGTTGGTCATCAGGTACCGGACAAGGCTGTCCTCGCGGCTGGTGCAGAACAGCTTCAGCCCGAAAGGGACTTCCCGGGCCATATCTAAGAGCACCTTGACGAACTCTCTCTTGTCGGCGTGGTCCCGGTTGTCGGAACATTCATCCAGCGCGTCGACGACGATGTAGCATGGAGATGACACGTTCAAGGTGTCGCGGAGGACATCCTTCGCAGTCTTCAACGTGCTGATGGTGGGAGAGCTAGTCTTTGCGTACGCCGACGACAGGATCTGCACGACTAGATCATCTGGCAGCCGCTGCAGGAGTTGGTAGGCAAGAGCCGCAAGACGAATTATGGGAGAGTGCAGCGTCTCCCGGCAGAAGAAGAACGCGAGATTCTTGCCCGATAATCGGAGGAAGTCGACTAGATATGCCGCCAAGGTCGATTTACCTGAGCCTTGCATCCCATGGAGCCAGACTAAACTTGATTCGTGATCGCCGAGCCACAGCTCAAAATCGTCCGTACGAGGCAACCAGGTACAAGTGTCCTCGGCCGCATCCGAGTGCTTATGAAGATCATCATCCCAGTTGATATTGTTCCTCTGGGGCCACAGCCAATGCAGAAGCTCCTGCTTTCGAGACCGCTGTTGGTCCATGCGTCTGCCTTGCTCATCGTTTTTCGATCTCTGAAGCTGACCTGGGTAAATCGGTTAGTCGTCATATCTAGGCAGACGAAGGAATTCATGTCAATCTAACTTTGCCGTATAATGTCCAGCTTTTCCGAATTCTGAGCCGCCAAATCCGAGAGCTTTTGCAGGCTAGAACTTGCTCGTTTTGTCAGCGTCATCAGCCGCTGTTCTAGGGCGTCTGCAGCCGGGTCTAGTTCGGGATTCTGCTTGATCAGAATCTGGGTTTGTATTGATTCTGATATTTGTTTGAAGTTCGGATCCTCCCTGTTGATGAAGCGGCAGATGGTGAGGTGAGAGACTTGGTTGAGGTGCAACGCGTCCTCGCTCTCGAATCCCAGCCTCGCGGAGGAGGCCGCGAGCGGCTAAGCAAGAGAGCATCAATTAGCAGCAATTTCCTTGGCACGATATCCAGTGCTCAATCTCATCAAGAGGAGCCGTACCAGATCGCGGCCATTCTGAGTATCCAATCGCTCTGTTGCCCAAGCTGAGGTAATCCTGATCTTTTGCCGGCTGGCAATGTCCCCGAAAGTTGCGGTGAGATGTTCGATCACGCTGGACCACAGCCCGAATTGCTCTTGGCCCCGGTCCGAGGGTCCCGAGCCGAACATAGCTTGCCAGTGGCACAGATCTAATCCGAGGTGCGGGGTATCGAGAAAGACGATGTGATGTGTTTTGGCTAGTATTTCGCCGTAAAGTTCTTTTCGTGAAGCACAGTAGGATAGAGCCTTGTGCAGGTGAAGGAGACATCAGTATCAATCTCATAGCAACTTACCCAGACATTGATCTTTCCAGACGATGCGTTACGAAAACGGTAGACGAGTGACTTACACTTTTTATAAGAATCCCCCCTACCCCATGGCCAATAAAAGTGATCGGTCCTCGGCGCTGTAATGGGCTCGAGTTAGGATTAAGACCCATCCCCGACCGACAGAAAGAAACGACTTGAAATGTCCAGGCACAGACGTACGTGCAATCGCTTTCCACGCAACCCACCACATAGGGACTCGGCAAACGTCAGGACGCGGTCTGATTGCGTGGCACTGTCGTCTTTGGTCAAGTACACCTTGGTGGCAGGGTACCCAAAGAGTAGCACTCGGATCGACGGCATCTGTTCATGGAGCCACTGAAGCCATATTCTGCCATCACCCGACGACCAGGTCGTGAGCGGGCCGCCGGCAATTCCGTGGACAGCAACGACGCTGAGGGCCTTTAGTTAGGTGAACTGGCAACGGACGACCATATGAGCGAGGCAACTTACTCGAATGAAGTCTCAACGGAATCATCGGCCGGCCACACTTGCCGGAGACCGATGAAGTCATCGGATTGCGCCATATCTCCGGATTAGTATTCGGGTACCCGAATGTCCCTGTCCATTGGCGGTGGTGGGGCATATGGATCAGGGGCGGGACATCGCGACGATGTTCAAGTTGGACTTGCGAATGAGGACGTGGGGGGAGGGGCGGACAGCGTGGATTTTGCCAGTGGAAAAAAGGCAACCTGCATGATCTGGGCGAACTAAAACTTGGGCGCCCGGAACACGCCTGCACACATCTCGTGCCCTGCTTCTGCGGAAAGGGTGGGCGCCACTGGACGCCTCAGGAGGCCTCACGCCCCTTTGGACGCCCGGAACACCTGTCTCTTGCTCAGCTTCTGCGGGAAGTGTGGGCGCCATTGGACGCCTCAGGGGGCCTCACGCCCCTTGGAACGCCCGGAACACCTGTCTCTTGCTCAGCTTCTGCGGAAAGTGTGGGCGCCACTGGACGCCTCACGCTCCCTTGGGCGGCCAATCAGGGGCGTTAAGATGCACACCGAAAGCGGCTGCGAAGGGATTCACACTTGTCAGCTCTCTTGCGGGAGAGCGTATTTTCTTGCAGCTATCTACCTGGACTAATCCCCACAACAGTCCTTGCAAGGCGGACACATAAAACACCGCACTTATGGCATCCGGCGATGAACTTGATGAAGAGCCGAAGGGGACCCCGAAGGAAACCTTCGGGCTCCATGTGCTCTATGATCCACGCAACGGTCAGCCGGATGCGCCAGTATTTGCTGAGTAAGTACTTCCCCGCAGCAGCCCGCTGGTCGGATCGCTGATAGACTGCCGTTTTTGTCGCAGCGTGGTAGCTGTCCACGGCCTCGGCGGAGACAGCTTTTCGACCTGGACTGATGGTTCCTCGAATATCCTCTGGCTCCGTGATCTTCTCCCCAAGTCGTCCTACTTTGCCAATTGTCGTATATTCACGTTTGGCTACGATGCCAAGAAGTGGCTCACCCCGCTCGAGCCGTCCAAGGGCCGGGTTTTCACCTTCGCAGAGGATCTCCTCACGGCCCTTCGCAGCAAACGGATTCTAACCGGCAGCATTGGCCGGCCGATCGCTTTCATCGGTCACTCTCTAGGCGGCATTGTCATCAAAAAAGTAAGTTACAATAAATGCTTTAATCCCTTCCACCGGCCCATTTTGCGCCGTTCATCGATACGCTTTGCCGACGTTTCTCCCCTATCAGGCGCTTGTCATTGCCCACCTTCGCCCTTTACTTTATGGCGACATCGACGACTCTACCAAATCGATTACATTTTTCGGAACTCCACATCAGGGGTCAAAAACGGCGGCCTGGGCTACTTATCTAGGAAGCATCTCCAAGGTGGTTGGGGTTAGGAACTCGGCAGCCACCAGTGACCTGAAGACGTGGTCTCCCAGTTTGCTGGACTTGTCTCGGGAGTTCTGTGAACAGATCACCCGGCTTCAGCTGACTTCCTTTTATGAGACGGAGAAATACAAGGGAATCATCGTGAGCTTTGATTGTCTTCTCAGATCGCATCGTAACCTCACTTCAGGTTTACTGATTAGAGTGTTCATAGGTAGTGGACGAAGGCTCAGCCTTTATAGGTCACCACAAGGAGACCGTTCGGGCCTTGCGAGGAAACCACCGCACCATTTGCAAGTTCGCCTCGGCCGACTTGGACGCATACCGAACTGTTCTAGAGCAGCTGGAAGTGACCATGCACGAGATGGGAAACGCGCCCAAACGGTCCGTGCTTCTTTGATCGAATCGATTCTGGTCTCTCTACCCTGGCTAACAAGCTGCTTGACGCAGTGTAACGGTGCCAAACCAGACGGACGTCAACGCCTCAGCCCCAACGCGCGCGGGTACTCTCATTGAGGATTTTGAAAAAATGGGATTCCCCAACGTTCCCAAGTCGAGATCTGAAGGGCCACCGAAGGACACGAACAAAAAAGAGTGTTCCGTCCCAAGTGAAAGAGATCGTGACAACATCCAGCAGCTGGAACGACGGTGGACAAATCTCAAATTTTAGTCAGCAAATTCGATGCTCGAGTTTTCAATACGGTTCCTCTAGAAGCCGGCATTAGGGCCTGATAGAGAGTTAGAGGCAGAACTCCCTCCCTGAATGCATAATATGTACCTACCTAGGTAATTGAAGGGAAGCGCCTTACTCGTACAGTACGCCGATTCAAGAGCCCTGCTCCTTCCTATCAAGCGGCCACCGGATGCCCTATTCAGGCAGTTACATCGTTGCGATGTTGTATCAAACCGGGTCCAACGGCCTTCTACCTTCCAGGTCAAGCGTTTTCAAACTCCTCCTTGTTTGCTAAATTTGCGTTCTCGAATTGCTTGTCGGAGATTTCGAGATTTGGATAAAATTTCCCTTGCGCATTCGAGATTCTGGATGCTGATGCTCGCCCCTTCCACAGCGAACGGTCGAAAGTCAAGTTTGGAAAGGCACAATGTGAGCAGATGTTCGCAGTCAACGTCTTGAACCCCTCTGGTCTACCCTCCTGCTGCCTGGTGTCATCTCCACGCCATCAAGGCATAAAACAGCCCGGATAGTACCTGGTACCTGGGCATAGATCAACTCGACGATTTGGCATTCTATCTCGCCCTACCTTTTCTCGCCCTTGTCTTTGCTGAGCCCCTGTCGAAGGCACATGGTCTCTCAAGCCGACATGGTCTCTCAAGCCGACATGAAGGCTGAAGCATCCATGTAGGCTTAAGCCGCTATGGAGGCATTCTCTGACTCTGTCAAGGGGTTTCGGACCCGTTTATGGTCTCGCGATCTCGCTGCCCAGTCACCTGACTGCCTCACCTGCCTCCAGGAACTCGAGGAGGAGGTTGCCGCAAGGAGAATCGTATGCTAAAAGCCCTTTTGCAACCCTCTCACGAGATCTGATCTCTAGAGAGCAAGCAACTTTGTGCTTCGCATTGACGACGAGAAGGCGAGTAAGGAGGATTGGCTAGAAAAACTATAACATATTCGACAGTTATCCGACGAACAGTTAGCTATCGCTGCCGTTCTCGTGACTAAAACTCGACTTAAAAATACAAAGCTAGCAGTGTTAAAGCGCTTTGCAAAGGGTTTTAAAAGATTGCGGTGTGGTTGGAGTGGCCTCAACATCCATACTTGAGGCAACTTATCAAATCGCGGACTCGACGAGCCGCCATACCTCCTGTTCTCAACTCTAGCCCACGAGCCAACACATCGCCTATTCTTGCGTCGACACCCGCCCTCGCTCCCACACCTGCCCTCGCGCCGACACCTGCCCTCGCGTCGACAGGCATTGAGTTGGGCGCACCCGACACCGCTTGCGTAGCTCAGCAGAACCTCCAGCCTACTCCATGGCTGGTGGCGCTGATGTGCTCGTTTTGTAAGACGCAGTTTCGCCCTCAATGCGCCTGTGAGCAGGCCACTGGTAAGCGCTCTTGGGTTCTCTTTCCTCTCCTCGACTAACAAACGCTGCCTTAGGCGCATCTCCTCCCGTAAACAATCCACTAAATGCCTCAACAAACGCCCTTGTGCTGCCGACGGCAACTCTTGTCGCGTTTAGTACTCCGCTAGACCACAACTATCCCAAGAACGCCCGGCTGCTCCCCGCAACCACATGCCCAGCCGCGCCTCCTGATGCAACACTGACAAGAGTGCCAAGGAAGCGGCCGAGACCAGAGCCGAGTCAGCCTACCGCCGTGCCTATCACAGGTGCTGTTACAGATACAGCTCTCGCCGCTGATGCTCCGACGATCCAACCGTCTAACACTAGCAGCTAGGCCGAATTATATGTGAGGTTCAAAATCGACACAAACAAGCTCTGCAAGCTTTTCGAGATGTTTTTCTTGAGGGGCAAGCTGATCAAGGTGTACTGTACCTAAACTGTGCTGCAAGCTGCACGTATCCTTGTCAATTAGTGCGCTCCGATCACAAATCGAGGAATAGCACCATCTGCTCGACTTCCCTTAACAGCAGCCTCACAGCGGGTGCAGGGGTTACGTCTGGCCCAGAACCATTGTCACCGACGCCTCTCTGCGGGTGAATGTGCATTGACGTCCACATGACGCTGAGTGCCCTCACGCCGTACCCTCTACGAAGTTTCGCCGATTTCCTCTTGGCGCCTAGAAAGCGAACGCGGCCGACGATGGCGCAATGACTCAAAAACAAGAAGAAACTCGTGACCATCGGGTAGATCACCAAGGGGCCACATATTCTGCTCGCGAAGCCATGAAAGGGCGCTAAGAGGCTCCTCATGGTCGACAAAGAACTCAGTGTCGACGCCGGAGACCAGCTCGTTGGCCTCCGCTGCGGAACCGCTAGGGTTGAAGAGGGTACCGCAGAGCTTGGCGTCCCGAACATAGGCGATCGGCGAGCCGGCCATGATGTCCCTCGCACAAGCCTGCATGAAGGAGAGTGAGACATGCGGAAAGTTGAAGTCTGGTGACTTGAGTCAGAAGCGGCGGCGATAGAGAACCTAGAACAGAAGGCTATAGCTCACCAGCGCATGCCTTGGAAGCGGCAATACAAGCCGCCAGATGGGAGCTCATGATGCCAAAGATCTCATCCTCGACTTTCCGGATCTTCTCGAGAAGGTGAGTCGCGAGCCGACGCTCCCTGTACTCGCGGTGGACGACAAGTTGGGTTATCCAGCAGACCTGCCGGCCTTGGTAGTCCCAGCGGCAGGCAAATGCATTTCCGGCAAGGGTGTCGTCGACATGGACGCTGACATAGTACCAGCGGGCGCCAGTAGGCAGATACTAGCTCCGCAGCCGAGACACACTCAGTTTGACATGGCTGCCTGATGAACGATGATTGCGTCAGCAAACCTGCGGTAGATGGACCGAAAACTCTTGGGAGTCACCAGCTAGGCCGGGTCCGTAGGGCGGTGGGGAAGATGGTACCTTGCTTGCCGCCCTTGCGGTCGATAGGCGTGTTCCAGATGCCGTAGTGATTACTGAAGAGATGGGCGGCCTCGACGAGGGCCGTGTCTGGAATGTTAGGGGATTCGAACTCCCTGAAGGTCTCGGTCGTCGTTTTGGGAGATTTGCGATAATGTCGGGCAGTTTTGGGTCTGTCAAATTGGACAGTGGGATCAAATCTCACCCTTCCAGATTGCAGCCCGGGACCAGCCATTTTAGAGGCGATGCCAGCACGGCGATCTTGTAATGGTTCTGCAGGCAGTACTGGTCGTCGTTGGGGATGACTGATTGCGTGCCCCGCTGACGGTGGGCAGGGATATTGGGCATGGACTTAGTGCGGCGTTTGATTGTAGGGACGTTCCGGCTCGGGTTTGAGCCTGGTTGGCTTGCGCAAGGCTGCCTGCAGGGCTCCAGCCAATGAGGAATGGAGCGTTGGGGGCAACGGCGTTCCCAAGAACCAGGAACAACGCCAGACGACGACGTTCTTGGGAGGAACGGATGGAACGATGAACGTTCTCAACGACCCAGGTACGAGATAGTACTATATAGTCACTCGTCCTGAGGAAGCTCTAGGAATTTCTCAGTCAGCAATCAGATCAAGATTCGGACATTCCCTGGATTGTGCGAATAAAAGTGAAACGGAGCTGGCTTGCCTGGGGGCAGCGCACTATTTTCCTTGATTAGCCAGGGTTAGGGTTTTGGCCGGATCATCACGTGGGCAGTCAGTCCAAAGTGCATGTCTTGACCCAGGCAGCTCTTCCCTTCCCGAGTGATGAAACAAACAAACAAAACCAGGCCTCGCCGTGCAGCATGGACGTTCCCGACAACAAACACCTGGGCGATGACTGCGACAGTTTGTCGAGCACTTTTCAGTTGTCAATCAACGAGATCGCCGCCCGTCATCCGCGCGAGCGATTGCTGGTCCACCCGCTGCGCTGGACCGACCGGCAGGTGACTCTGCTGGACTGCCGCATCCATTCCCGCTGTGTCAGTGAGCCGGAAGGTGCCCGGAGCACTGCCGCCCACGAGAACGCTAACCCGGACGCTGCCTCTTCCAACCCGGATGACGATCTAGTCCGCCTTCTCGCCCGCCGTCTGAACTACCAAATCAGTTGGGAGAACTGGATTGATACCGCCCGAAGACTCCTCAGGCCGCTTGGCCGTCGCATATCAGTTGACGATTGGTAGGTCCAGTCATGGTCCGCCGCCTGTGCGCCCTTGGCGAGCGTGCACTAACACAGCTTGAATGACCAAGGGAAGGTGTTCGTCTCTACTTCAACCGACGCCCACATGCGAGCACCAGTTTTAGGTACTGCAGGATGTCGGTCTCGATCCGGCGCCCTGCTCCCAAAACTCTCACATTCATATGCTTTAACCACGACGAGACCGAGCTGGAGAGACGGCTCCTGTTCCGTCCTGTAGAGAATCATCGTCACATGGATATACCTGGATTATACCGTCTTCACACCCTCTTAAAACTCCACAAGCCCACAGATCCTGAAAAAGACCCATTTTTGGTTGCTCTCGTCATCGCCCTCGCCCAAAAAAAGCGCCGTCATGCCCCACAACCAGAGCCTCCCTCCTCCAGCTTCGCAGTAGGTCGCCTCCTTCTCCTTTTTTCTTTTCTTTTTTCCATTTCCTCCTTGCCACCCTGTTCCATTACACTGAATCTCAAGGATTCAAGCTGCTAACCAGCTATGGTATTGTTGACCAGGTTCGCCTTCTCTTTACTGGGAAAGGACGGCCAAAGTCAGTGAATCTCTACGTAGCTCGCGTCCGAGCTTGCTTTCTTGACAAGTTGGATTTCCCGGGCAAGCAACCATCAGTTGACTCGAGTCTCGACATCTATCATTGGCACATTCCACCTGAACCTTTCCAGAACTTGCCACACCGGCTCTGTCGGGTATTGATGCGTAATTACTGCGGAGAGATGCGTGATTTCGGGGGCCGAGGCGATTCCGGGAAGGGGGCAAAGAAGAAGCGAAAGCGGGACCTGGATGGAGATAGTTGCACCACCAACGCTCAAGAGATCGTTGCAATCTGATCTTGGATTCACATACAAGAAGAACAATTTAATTGATGCACAAAATAAAATAAAAATGTGCTTGACAATTGTTTCTGCTGTTTTGTGTCTCGCCTCTTCCCTCCTTCTCTTTCTTCTTTTCTTTTCTCGAATTAAAATCAGGGGACAACGGCAAACAAGGCGGGGAAAACAGGAATCCATGACAGCTAGGAAACCACCCATTAGGCTCATAACACAATACCTAGCTCCCCGGATCAGATTGTCCACCGACCAAGGCCACAATGTTGTCAACCGCGCCGTAACGCCCACCTGGGCTCTGGAGATCAAACCACGGCGTCGCATAAAGCTCCACAAAGTCGGTCAGGTCTTGGTTCTGGGTCGTCAGGGCCGCGAGGTAGGAATCGGAAATTTTGAATTGTAGGATGCGCATATACCGCCGGACAGCGGCAATGACGAAGACGCTGACAAGACGCACAGTCAGTCACAGTGCTAGGTTTATCGGGTCAGTCGGTGGCGGGAGCTCTCACTTCTCATCATGTTGTCCAACTTCTTCTGCCTGCTGGAGTCGCAACGTAAGCGCCTCACAGACCACTTGGCCAAGAAATCCGTTCGACAGAAGCGGTTGTCCGTCCTTGACAACAGCGAACTGCTTCTTGGCGTCGAGGAGGGCTGGACAGTGACTGGTGAGGCCGTAGTGCCCGCCGTCGGTGAGGCGATACAACACTAGCTCTCCATCTGCCGTGGCTCGGATCTCTGTTCCTCGGCCCGTCACGCCGACAAACTCGCGCGACACGCCCGAGAATTCGACCAAGCATTTCGGCTTATGATGTTGCGTGTCGTCCTGGGGTGGACAAGCCTGGAGTACGTGGCGGAGAAACGCGGACGCGATCTGGACGGTGGCTTTTTCTGGGACGTCGGACGACGCGTGAGATTGGCTGACGAAACCCGCGGAACATTGCGACGGCTGTTGCGAGGACAGCTGCGGCGAGCTCGAGTTAACCTGCATTGTCGTGCTGTCCACCATATCCTTGTGCTCCCGTTGTGTCCGAGCTCGCTTGCTCTGCGTCAGGGGTACGGAGTTGTCGGAACCCGAGCTGTACGGACGTTTATCGCCTTCGCCAGTGTCCATAGCCATGTCGTCACGCTCGCTGCCGTCCTCGCTGCCGTCCTCGCTGCCGTCCTCGCTGCCGTCTACGACCTCGAGTTCCTCGACATCGCCAAACTGGGCAAGAGCGGCCCAAAAAGACCCGAGGCTTGCGCCATACAGGTGGACGAGCTCTGTCTCAGTCAGTGTGCAGTGGTGGGCTAGCTGGTCTGGCACCTCCAAGAGCTCCCGGATGCGTGGCTGCGTGCGCGCAGCCGCTGCTCTGCCAAAGTTCTCTCGGAGAGCGGGCAAGATGTGGCTACGCTCGCGGTCACGTCCAGCGCTGCGGACCACGACACGGGCGGCAAAGAGCTCATCGGTCGACCACTGGCCGCCCGCCAGCACCGTTTCCATTTCGGTGATATTTTGGATGTACGCCGGGCGCCGGGCTGAGAAGACCGAGACATCGGTAATTGTGTCGAAGTAAAGCATCTTGCATGTAAGTCAGGAATGGACAGGTCGCTGAAGGGTTAGGACGGAAATGATGGGACGGAAACAAGAATACGGTTTGGTATTGACAGGAGCAGTCGGGTCAAAGGAGAAGAAGCGGGGTTTTATCATTCTAGTTTCTCGGCATACAATCCTCATTGTCTCTCACACAGGGCCAGTTGGCCGGGCGAGCAGGCCGCATGCAAAGCAGACGTAAGGCTCCTCGCAAGCGAGACGAAGCAACCAATTAAGCGCCATTTGACTTGATTTGGTCTAGGCTGGGTTGGTTGGACTTGATTGAACTAACAGAGCTGAACGAAGGCTTCTCGGACCTGATGTGGCAGAAGGGGCACGCCTGGGAGTTCGTGAGGGGATCTAGCAACACAACTTCCCGAACTGCGCTCAACTATGAGAAAAAGGCAAACGCGATTCAAGCTTCAGTCTCTTCTATCCCTGAGATTCAACTCTTCGCCCGCGATAAGATCGACTCCTTTGCAGCTTCGAGTGAATCTATCATGGACTACATCGAGAAAATGCTATAGAGAAAGCCGCGGACCGGAGTTGGGAACGGTGCGTATGACTAGATAATGGTTACGAGCTGTGCTGACCACTTTTAGTTTGGTGGTTCTCTGTGTGCCGTGAATTTCCGAGCCCAGACATCGCGTTGGCGAAATATTGTCACGGCCCACGTCAAAACCGTGATCGTGCTAATAAACCCAGGGCTCATCGCCATGCACGACGCCCAACTCGACATGATCGCCGGGGAGGATTCCACAACCAGACGGGAGAGGGAGCGTCGCAAATCTGAGACCAAGGGTTTGGAGGCCCTCAAGTCCAGACACGGAGACAGGAGGGAAACCCAACGTGCCGTGTCTCCCGCCGCACCGCCACTCCGGCTTCTCCTGGCGAGAATCATCCGGTGAACCAACACCCATCTGATTGATTGCGTGCATGCGGCACGTTGCTTCCAGCTGCCCGGTGATGATGCGGCTTAGCCACCGACGGTGACGACGATATCTCGGAGTTAATCTAGTGTTGAGCCAACTGCATATGCACCAGGTACTCGGCGCCTCCTTCATTTCAAGATGGTGCGGGATAATTGATTGATCTCTTGGAATAATCGAAAACCCCTTGATTGAATGGAACCTTCCTCTTCCGTTGTGACATGGCCGAATATCGTCATCCTGTGAAGTCCAGCTGTTGTATTTGTCCAGTAGTTGTATTAAAGCTCGAGGGTCGCCGCTCGGAACTCCGAGTTCATTTTATCTTCATCGCCATCAATCTCACTGGTAGCTTCATTGATCTTGTTCGCGACTCATTTCTCACACATTGCTATTATCTTTGCACAGGATCTCTTCTCGTCACCATGCACCCTTCTCTGGCCTCAGTTCTTGTTGCCTTTGCGGCGAACACGGTGTGTTTGTTCTCGAAGATGCAGACTGGAGGAACTCGTTGATTGACATATATGTGTGGCAGGTCATGGCCGTGGGACCCTCGATTGCGGGATACACCATTCAGACCTTGGAGTGGGATGTTCAGGTTGCTCCTGGGCGGGTCGAGGTCCTGAATGGTACGATCCAGGAGGTCTTTGCCCAGGCCGTCCAGATCAACGCTGACTTCAAGCAACTGGATGTGGCGACATCCACGCCGCAGCGAGATATGCATGAGAACCTGAAGCGCACGACTGTCAACTGTGGCACCTGGCCTCTCGCCGACAAGGGCCGCATCATTGAAGGCATCGCCTATCTTCGCGGCGTTCCTGCGGCGCCTCGGAACGGGCCCGGTCCCGGGTACTGTGGCCGGGTCAGCTGTTCCTACAACGCCGCCATTTATTGGTGCAACGA
>FTEL01009199.1_pt1 | contig 17277 bp, 32 predicted proteins | sample 1658911 | NCBI WGS metagenome assembly FTEL01 (sample SAMEA3914869, study PRJEB12502) | metagenome | biome: forest; material: soil | place: USA | collected 2012-03-12 | depth 0.1 m
GTAGGGGGGGAGGGGCGGCGGGGCAGCATTGGTGCGGGGACCAAAAGTTGGGGAAAAGGTTGGAGAGACTGGTCTGGTCTGGTGATCACCAAGGCGGCCCAAGACGCGATGTTCCGCTGGGGTTTGCCCTCGATCATGGGGCCCAGGGCGGGAAACGTCCCAGGACGGGCGGACACGCCCTGCTGCCATTGGTGACCAGGCAATATCGTGGCGCCTATGCCACCAGTGAAGCCGCCGGCCTGCAGAGCTCGAGATCTTCCATCATCGGCATGGCTCTTGCGCTGGCTGATATTAGCCTCTGTGAGGGAGACGCCCCACCCACCTCGTCGTCTATGGCCTAACAATCTGCTGCCGCGCCGCCCCGTCCCGGGCTTGGGTATCGGGGTACCACTCCCCATGGGCGCATACCTGGGGTTGTCGAGGTACTCCGTACCCGGCTAGTTCTTTTTAAAGAAGAAGAAGTGGAGGCTGACCCGTGGCAAGGTACAGGGGGCACACGGAGCTGCAAAGATTGGTCAAGCTTCGTTGCAGTGGCCTAGTCCCTCCCTTTCACCCCTTCCCCCCGTCTTTGCCCCGGCATCCTGGCTGGTCCCCCCAGTCGCTTGGCCGGTCCGGTCGGCCGTCTGGTGGCCCTTCCCCATACCCCAGAGTCGTTGCTCATGGCCCTCATGTTGTTATAAGCCTGGCACTCCTCCGCCGATCTGCTCCTCCCCTTCTCTCTCGCCTTCCTCGTCACGGGTCCCAAGGAGAAGGGTTGAACGACATCGCCAACATCCCACCCGACAACCATTGAATCCCTCCCACCCGCCAAGGTCGACACAACAATACCCGGTGGTCAACATGGGCATCTTCGACAGGAAGACGCCGAACGCTGAGGCGACGGCTGCCGCCCAGGAGGAGGCGCCCGAGTTTGAGAGGGTCGAGTGGAGAACGGACCCCGGGCTCCGGAAGCTCTACTTCTACGCCTTCGTTCTCTGCGTTGCCTCTGCCACCACTGGCTACGATGGGTGAGCCGCACCACCCCCTCGCGTTTGGGACGGAATGTCACAGGCCAGCTATCTAACGCTGCCTCTTTTCTCTCCAACAGCATGTTCTTCAACAGCGTCCAGAACTTCGACACCTGGAAGCTCTACTTCGACGATCCTCAGGGTTCCATGCTGGGTCTGCTCGGCGCCCTGTACCAGATTGGTAGCTTGGTCTCCATCCCGATTGTGTAGGTCACTTTCCAGTCCGCTCCGGTGGTACGTGTTTGGGATGAGACGATGCTGACCCAAGTTTCAACAGTCCCATCCTCGCCGATAACTTTGGCCGCAAGATTCCGATCGCCATTGGCTGCGTCATCATGATCGTTGGCGCTGTTCTGCAGGCCGCTTGCCAGAACCTGGGCAGTACGTGATTCGCGACCAAGGCTTGGATGGATCCCGAACTGACATCGTTGGGCAGCTTTCATGGGTGGCCGTGCTCTCCTCGGCTTCGGAAACTCGCTGGCTCAGATCTCTTCTCCTATGCTTCTCACTGAGATCTGCCACCCTCAGCACCGTGCTCGCCTCACCACCATCTACAACTGCCTGTGGAACGTCGGCGCCCTGAGTAAGTCGCACCATCTCGGGGTGGGGGGCAAGACCTCAAGCTAACGCGATATTGCAGCTGTTGCCTGGATTTCCTTCGGCACCAACTACATCAGCACCGACTGGTCGTGGCGTGTCCCTGCCCTCCTCCAGGCCCTCCCTTCGATCATCCAGCTGGCCTTCATCTTCTGGGTTCCCGAGTCCCCCCGCTACCTGATTGCCAAGGACAGGCATGAGGAGGCGCTCAACACTCTCGCCAAGTACCATGCCAATGGCGACGCCAACAATGCCACGGTCCAGTTCGAGTTCCGCGAGATCAAGGAGACCATTCGTCTCGAGTTCGAGGCCAAGAGCTCCAGCAGCTACGCCGACTTCTTCCGCACCAAGGGCAACCGTTACCGCTTCGCCGTCCTCATTTCGCTCGGTATCTTCTCCCAGTGGTCCGGTAACGCCATCATTTCCAACTATGCCAGCAAGCTCTACGACAGCGCCGGTGTTACCGGCTCGACCCAGAAGCTCGGTCTTTCGGCTGGCCAGACCTGCCTCGCCCTCATTGTTTCGATCAGCATGGCCATGCTCGTCGACAAGTTCGGCCGTCGCCCCATGTTCCTGGCTGCCACTGGTGGCATGTTCGGTACCTTCATCTTCTGGACTCTCACCGCCGCGCTTTACGAGGAGAAGCAAGCCAAGGGTGCCAACTACGCCATGCTCTTCTTCATTTGGATCTTCGGCGTCTTCTATTCCCTCGCTTGGTCCGGTCTCCTCGTCGGCTACGCCATTGAGATCCTGCCCTACAAGCTCCGCGCCAAGGGCCTCATGGTCATGAACCTGACGGTCCAGGCCGCCCTGACCCTCAACGCGTACGCCAACCCCGTTGCCTTCCAGGCTTGGGAGGGCCACACCTGGAAGCTCTACCTCATCTACACCGTAAGTCTCACACGCCCGGCCCGGCTCGCCGACGACAGGAGGGTTTGAACAATTACTGACTCTCTGACTCGCAGATCTGGATCTTCCTCGAGCTTTGCTTCGTGTACTTCATGTACATTGAGACCAAGGGCCCCACCCTTGAGGAGCTCGCCAAGATCATTGACGGTGATGAGGCTGCTGTCGCCCACGTCGACATCCGCCAGGTCGAGAAGGAGGCCCAGATCAACGAGGAGAAGGTCGCCTAAACGGCGGGCCGATTCCACCATGTTTGCTTCATGTTGTCGACAAGTGGGCTTGGATGTTTGGCTGCGTGGAAGCAGCAAGCGATTTGTTTGGTAGAAATTCCCCTTGTGTTCACTTCTAGGTATTTTTACCCAAGCGAAGGAAAGTTTCGACTACACTCGCGTTCCCCTGTTTTGTCTTGATGACCGCCACCGCGCCTGAGCGGGCGTCCGTGTCGGGATCCCCAGCCCCGGGGTAGTAGTCGGGCTTGCCCTGGTCGCTTGGGCGGTTAAGGCGCGCTGCGAAGGCGGCCGGAACTCGCCGTGCGCTCGTTTGTTTTAGTCGCATGGCGGTCTGTTATTAATTATCAAGGTGGCAATTTACTGTGTATGAGGATGGAAATACCCTTGCGTGATGCTCCCTCGGTCTTGGAACCCGCCATCTGGGGACCCGCCACCATGCGAGTGGTCCCTTGTGGGCAGATCGATTTTATCCAAGGTGTGAGTCCCCGTGGTGCTGGGACGACGAAGGGGTGGGCGAGTGGGGGGAACCCGCTTCCTCGCCCCGGATAAAACGACCCCCTGACGCCCACCCGCCTCCCCTCCATTGGTACGTAGGAGAGTATCCCCCTCCACACTTGGCCTCGGGCAGGGCGAAGAAGGAAACGGGGAGCGGGTGGGGAAGACAGGATCTGCATGGATGTGTTTATTACAGGCCTCTGAGATGGTGGATGGTGTGGGAGGGGGGACACTCTGGGGCAGGGCGGCCTTGGAACATGGCCCTCGCGCTTCCATGGCTTCTACATAGTATGCCCAGTTCTGCGGCGTCGTGGTGTCATATCCGGGTTTCTGCGTTCTCGGCCATCTCTTGAGTGGCGCCATAATACATACAAGGAGGAGATGGTTCCCGGATGTTGGGATCCGTGGGCGATGGCCGGGGGGGAGGGGATGAGGGCGGCGATGATATTTTGCACAACCATTTTTCTTGGCCTGTCGGCCAGGGCCGTGGGCACTCAAGGATTCGCCGCGGCCCTTCCGGCTGGCTGTGATTTCTTTTTGCAGTCCCCACGGTCCAACCGCGTGTCCGTTGGTTTGCCCTTGCGTGGGTTCCTGCCTCGTGTTGCCTCATGTGTAACTTGCCTCCCTCTTCAGCGTCCGCGTGACAACCAACCAGTGTGGTGGGGGGGGGTCTCGGAAGGCCTGGACTGACGACCAACAGAACCGGCAGAGAACTGGGAAGCCCAGGCTGGGCTCACACGATCCTCGCGAGTCTCGGCGGCGGCGAGACGGGGCCAACGACGGCCAGACCCACCCTCGAGCTCGCTCCAGCGGGCGGCAAAATGCCACCGGTTCTCGACCCGCCGTCCCGCCAACCATCATTGGGGGCGGCGCGGCTGGGTCGTGTCGAGACGGGCGGGCTGAGCTCTCTGGAGTGGGACACGCAGGGACGGGCATATGGAAAGGCACACACACATGGGATCCGCTTCGCCCAAGGGGGAGAAGTGCAGTGAGCGCAGTCGGGTCGTATTTGGGTGCCTTGGCAGGAGCATCCAACACATCCATCCCCCTATCCCTCCAGCTAGCGCCCTCCATCCCCCCATCCCTCCATCCCACGAGCAGATCCCTCCACGGTCAGGATCCAGCGGCGGGCCATGCACGCCATCGTGTCGTGTGCATGTGCATGCATGCCCCCCTCGCTCCGAACGCCCATCATGCCACCACACCGCAATATACGGTAGCGAAAGCGATCCACAGTAACCCCGAGAACTGACGCTCTTCTGTCCGCGTCTCCACGGTGGCCGGAGCGGCTGGCGGAGCGGCAGTTTCACGTAGAGGAAGAACGCTGGAACACTTCATGGTGCGGCCTCGCACCCCGCAGGCCGGCCACGGGTGGCGAGCACGGCTTCGCAGGCGCTGGGCGAGAGGAGCCTCGGGCAGCGGCTGGCGACGGCGGGCTGGGCCCACTGGGGGAGGACTGGCAGCAAGGCTCCAATGGCTTTCCCATCCCGGGTCTTCTGCTCCCTCACTCTCGCGGGTGCGTTCACGCAAGATGATCGAGTCCCTTGGGCAAAACACCCTCTCGCTCTTGTCGCTCGTTTCTCTCTAGCACAGGCGGCCGTGTCCATGGAAACGGTGCGGGGCGTAGCCGTGGGTGCCAACATCGATGGGCTCGCCGTCACGGAAATTCATGGTCGGTGGGCCACGTGCCTTCAGTCCAAAGTTGGAACCTAAACCCGCTGGGGGAGCAGGCAGGTGCAAACGGCCTCTTTCGGGTGGGTGTCCATGGTTGCCTACCAACAGCTCAGGCCAAGGCAAGGGCGGCCAGTTGCGTTGGGAAAGAGCAGCTGGTGGACGGCAGTGACGGGGGTGGAGGGTGCGGAGGGTGTCATTTGATGTCCTTGACTCCCGCCGACGCGTACACCTCGAGCTGGCGCCGGCCCTTGCGCAGCAAAAACTCAATCGCCCCAAAGTCCTTCTTGTCCATCTTGATGTTCTTTTCGAACTCGGCCCTGATGGTTGTCAGCATGGCTCGGCTCGGATCGGATTCCCGCCTACATGCCCGGTCTGTGATGCGCAGTCCAGACCAGACAGACACACGCGGGCGGGGATGCACTGACCGAGCAAACGCCTGAAAGCGATGGCGGCTCGCCTCGGGCTTTTTGCGGCATTCGCGAAGACAGTTCCGGTAGAGGGAAAGCACCTCCTTCTGAAGCCCTGACAGACGCATTGTGAGCGACAAAGGAGATGTTGAGCGCCAGGGAGGTGTTTGTTGCAAAAAGTTTCGTCCACGCATCTGCGAGACATCGAAAATTGGCTGCGCTGGGGCCTCGGCATGCGAGCTCGCTAACGACCCCACGAACTGCTGAGTTGTGGCCCACTGCCCATGCCATGCCCTGTCCCCGACCCGGCAGGAGCCGGGCCGTTTCGGGGCACATGGCCGAGCCATCCGGGCCTCCGATCGGAGAGCCGAGCTCGGCAGCGCAGGCCCATCGCTAAGCACTGTGGCTGGTGGAAGAATTACCAAGGAACCCGGGAAGCTGGTCGATTCGGCGTTCGGAGAGAAAGCACCGGATTGAAGGTGCGACGGCCAAGCCGGAGTTATTCGCTTGTTGTTTCCAAGAGTCTCGAATCTCGATAGGAGCAAATCCCAAGACGGCTTTCTCGACTCCACGCTGAGGCGGGCAGGAACGGCGAAATATCTCCGTCTTCGGCCGCCCGACATCCAAAACCGAAACGGCGGTCTTGCTTCAACACGGGAGCTGCCCGCTCGACGATTGACTGCCCCAAACACACCGAGCCCAACAACACGCATCCTACAGCAATGCCTGCCTTTTCAGTGAGTTTACATCGTGTCTTGAAACCCAGAAGAGCAAAGACGAAGCTGACGTGCGCCCCAGCGCCTTGTCCGTTTCCTGGCCCGGGATGGCAGTACCTACTACGGCGACGCAATCCTTCCCCGCGGTGTTACCGACATCAGCAAGGCCCGCCAGGCCCGCGTCGTGCAAGGCGACATCTTTGGCAAGCACGATGTGACGGATCGAGTCGCCGACATTCGTCTGCTCCTTGCACCTTTGGCTCCCGAGCATGTCCGGACAGTGCGGTGTCTCGGCCTGAACTATGCCGCTCACGCGAAGGAGGTGTGCTCGCAGTTCTTGCTCCTTTGTCAGGATCGCAGCTGATCGGAAGCAGTCCAAAATGCCCATCCCGCAGTATCCCGTCGTTTTTGTGAGGCTCAACCCAAGCCCCTTCCCCCGCACGCACCCCCTTTCCCTCCTCCCTCTGACAGCCAAAACCAGTACAAGCCTGCTACCTCCCTCACCGGACCGCACGATCCGATCCCCATTCACCCCATTGCTCAGCAGCACACGGGCCTAGATTACGAGTGCGAGCTGGTGGCAGTCATCGGCAAGCCCTGTGCCGACGTGCCCGAGTCGCGCGCCCTGGACTACGTCCTGGGTTATGCGGTGGGCAACGACATGTCCCACCGCGACTGGCAACTCAAGCTGGGCGGCGGGCAGTGGTCCTTGGGGAAGGGGTTCGACGGCTGGGCCCCCTTCGGCCCGGGCCTCGTGGCCCCCCGGCTGATTCCCGACCCCCAGACCCTGGGCATCTGCACCCGGGTTAACGGCACCACGGTCCAGGAAAGCAGCACCGCCGACATGATCTTTAGCGTGGCGCGGGCGGTGGCCTTCTTGAGCCAGGGCACGACGCTCATGCCTGGGGATGTCATATTTACCGGGACGTGAGTTTACCCTGTGCTATTTCTGCAATCTGGATGCGGGGTGGTGCTGATTTGCGACTCTGCGAGCAGGCCCCAGGGTGTTGGGATGGGCAGGAGCCCCCCGGTCTGGCTGAAGGATGGTGATGTGGTCGAGGTTGAGCTGGAAGGTGTTGGGACCTGCACCAACACGGTCGAATTTACCCCGGCAAGGGACGCCAAGCTGTAAAGCGCCCCCCGTCCGTTAAATGGTTGAAGGACCGGGATCTTGGTGGCATGACGACGAGCAGTAATTATCTGCATCGTTGGCTGCAGCTGGCTGGTCGCTGGTCGCAGTCGACCGCTTCATGAATTAGGTACCGAGGGACGGGGGGGAGGGGGTGGGCTTGACAATGGTGCAACTTGGCTTGGGACTGGGAAAGGAAAGCCAAGCTACCGTCACCAGTTGAAGTCGAGACCCTAGTTTCGCGAGGCCGACAGTCACTCTGTTGCTGACAGCAAAATCGAAGGCCCTCCACAGAAGCAAGTTCCTGCCCCTGTTACATGCCTTAGTCCGGGCTCCCCTCTAAAGTTAAGAAAGGGGTATTGAGACGTAGCTTCTGTGAGAGTTGAGGCAACGGAGGACTCGGGCGGCACCCGGCTTGGTTGGACGGACTGGACAATTTCCTACCACTATCGACTGCCCCTGCGCGGATATTGGGCCTTTCGCCGAGGGGGAGGAAACACGGAGTGGCTGGTTTGGTCCAAGCACCTCTACCCGAGACGGAGTCCTCGAGCATAAAAGGAGACGCGGCTGCCCAGTGACGTTTCTGCATTCTCAGCACCCTCCCTCGCACTCAGAGTTTCAACCCACCATCCACCCAGCTCCTCCATCTCGAGATCTTACACACCAACACCACTAGCGCCACCCACCCCATCCTCCAAGGTCTTTACACAGCCTCCGCTTAATATCCCACGTCCCCGTGAACACCTCACCATGATGCTCGGTCTGTCCGTGCCACGCCGTCCCTGGCATCCTGGGCCGTGCTGCTCTCGTTCGTTTGGCCGAGCGGCAAAGGCGGACTTTGACCTGTCCTCTGCTGGCACGTTTCAGTGTCGCGGGCAACTCCCCGCAGGACAAGTGGTTCGCCTTCCAGGGGTGAGCTCAACTGCGGCGATGCCTCGCACGCCCGGCTCTGGTCCGGTTCTTGCGATGTGAGCGGGAGCAAGACGGGCCGGCGGTACGGTGGCGGCCTGTTGCTGGGGCGGCTTGGATCCGGCCGGCGTTGAGGTGATGGAGATGCACTTTGTGGAGAATCACACTTAATACAGGAGTACGTAGCTCTGCGTTCCTTCTCTTGCGTCCAGCCACCAACCAGTCAATGGACACGGGGGTGATATCCAATTCCGAGGTTGGGGTTGTTGGTTGTTGACAGTTGTTGTTGACGCTTGTGTTCTTATTGGCTGGTTGGCCAGTCGACGAGGCGCGGCACTCAGGGGTATCATCATGACTTCCCAGGCCTTGTTGCTCTCCAGTCAATTGAACTGAACCAGTCAACCAAACTCGTGTCTTCTCTCCCCCCATTCGCCCCAGTAACTGAATGCATCCACAATTCCACACCTCCAAAACCCACCCTCGGCTCCTGCAGACGCCAGACCCAGGCGCGCCAGATTCCTCCTCGCCTGCCTTCGCCCGCCCGCTTCCCGGGGGAATGCAACGCAGCCAGATCTTATCGAGCGCGCACGATGGGCCCCATCATCCCATACCCATCCAGCGAGAATCGAGTTTATCGGCCATGCGAAAATCCGGTACGTAATCGTGTTTGGTGTGCCGCCGCTGAGTGGCTGCCGGGTCCCCTGCCCCACAGCGGGTGGCGCACGGACGCGCCTGCACGTTCGCGCCTGGATACGGATAGTTGCATGTAAGTGAGTCGGGTGGGAGTGGTTGTGGGCTAGGTGTGGTTCGGGGGATGTTCGGGGGGCGAAAGTCTCGGGATGGGATTTTTTGCCAAGGCGGGTTCCGACTTGTTTGCGTGGGCGTGCTGGATGAGATGACGGCATTCTCTCGGGGAGAGACGAGGGCGTCGCGCGAGTGGGGGTTCCCGCTTGGCAATTTCCGGATATCGAAATATCTCTGTACCTATTCCTCTTTGGCTGGCCACAACCCCATGCTCTGCCCACCTGTTTTCAGCGCCGACAGGGCTTGGCACGCCTTGCCTTGCCTTATCGTTATCTCGGTCCCCCTGGTTATCAGCTTCGCCCGGCCTGTGACATGACATGATCTCTGCCCTGCCAATCCAGCCATCGAATCCCAGAGCTGGGCCATATTCTGGTGCGTGACTGGACTGCTGCAAGCTTGCTTGCCTGCTTGGTGGTGGTGCTGCCGCCGGTTTTCGCAGCGCTCGTTATTTGGTTATAACCAAGGCTCACCTCACCTCCCCTTGCTCCAGCACCTCTCGGCTTTTTCCATCCTCTCGAACCTCGACCGAACCCCAGTCGACGACCGGCTCGCTCACCAACGATCCCGCAATCCATCATCCCGAACGAAAAAAAAATGTCGGGCCCCCCCGAAGTATCCCACGGCCGCGGCGGCGCCGGCAACATCAACCCCGACGACACCCAGTATGTTGACGGCGAGGTGGTCCGCGTTGGCCCCGAGGGTAGCCACGGAGACGGAGCTTTCAGCACCGGTCGCGGAGGTATGTTGCTTACGCCTGGATTCCCTTTGCTTCCCGCCTTGCTTCCTCTGGACCTGAACACATCGCCACCTCCCACCCAACTCCTCACCACCTCCAACCCTTTCCTGCCCTCCTCTCCCAAAACCACAAAAACATGGACCCTCGACCACGTTATCACAACCCTGCCCAGCCTCGCACCCCCACATTGCGTGCCAAGCCTCGGCCTGCGATAGCTAGGGGGGTGGACAGCTCCTCGCGCTAGCGATTTTCCCCTTTTGGGGCCGCCGCTGCTGCTGGGGGTTGGGGAATTGGGGAATTGGGAGTTGGGCATGGGAAACCCAAACAACATCACACCCAGCCGAGTCCGCGGGCAGGCGTGGAAACGATCCTGTTGAGAGAAAGACACAAAAAGCGCGCGTTGCTGACTCCTCCCCCCTCCCCCCCTCCTCCTCCAAAAACAGGCGCAGCCAACATCGGCGACGCGGGCGTCAAGCAGGTGACGCGGGCCGACAAGGACCTGGTGCCCGAGCAGGCGGTCCGGCCCAGCGGCGACAACGGCGACTACCACACGGGCCGCGGCGGCGCCGGCAACGCCAACGTGACCAAGAAGCCCGAGGACAAGGCCGCCGAGGGCGGGCCGGCAGCGCCCATGTCGCTGGCGGACAAGCTCAAGCTGAAGATCTTGGGGGTGTTTAAGAAGTAAAGTGGTGGTGATTTTTGGGCCAGGACGGGAGGGGGAGGATGGGGGGGTGATGAACGGGCAGGGCGGAGGGCTGCCTTTTTGGGTGGTTACCTGCCCGAGTTCGAGTCATAGACCCCCTGTGTTGTGGATGTTTTGGGGAGGTGTGATGTTGGTTGCTGCTGTGTGTTGTTTTATGTTTGGTTTTGCTGGCTTTTTACCTTTTGCGCGCTGATACCACCACTGCTGGACCACAAAGGACCCGTCATGGGCTCTCTGTGCTTTTAATTCTCTGCAAAATCTGCAACGGGGATGCGAGATGTCGTTGCTCGTTTCCGCACTCACATGCTTGCTCTGTGCTGCTTGAATGTCTGCGCAGCTGGTTGAGGATGGACCATCCACCCCTGCTCGCCTGATGCTGCTGCTTCTGGACCTTGATGAACAATAATCCTATGCAGATACGATCCGCATCCTTGAGCCGCGCCCGTCCCTGCAGGGTTAGTTACACGACGACGCCCCCTTCCAACACCATTGGATTGGCAGAGCTGCAGATTCAGCTTGCTTGCGATGGGACATCATGCCCCGTTGCGATCGTCTGTTGGGGAGAAGCGGGCGGGGATTGGGAGGGAAGAGGGGGTGGTGAGTGAGACATTTGGGACAGCCCCCCCCCCCCCCTTTCCACCCCCCCAGGGTTGCGCGATCCGGATCGGGCGCATCGTCATCGACCATCATGCGAGGTGAGAAGCGACCAGTACGGCGGAGGAGACGGAATCGATCTGGGGAAAGGAGGCGCTTTTTTGGGGGTCGGCTGGCGGTTCAGCAGAGGGGCGAGCAGGCGAGAATGGTCCCGGGTTCCGGTTGGATGGCGGCATGCAAGGCCTGCTGCAGCAGCGACGCCCGCAGGAACCATTCAGCAGGTCCGTTGATGATTGGCGGCTGGCGGCGCGCGCGTTCAGCCTGGCTGGCATGTCGATGGACGCGGAATCGCCCATCCATCAGCCATCAGCCAGCCCCTGCTGCTGCCGCCGAGGTGTGAGTCGGTGAACCCCGACAGGGGTTGGCCTGAGTGAGTGTTTGGCTTGATTTTTTTGGTTTTGGGCAGATCGACCTGACCTTGCGGAATCCCGCTTGTCTGCTGCATTGCGGCCTTGGGGTGGGCGGTGCGGGGAGGTTAGGCCAGGTCGAGAGGGAGTGGTCATGCCGAAACAAGCTGCCCTGCTTGGCGGCAAGGCTTAGCTTGCGAGAGGGGATGGTTTCTGCCCTCGGGGTTGTTTCTCTCTGATCACAGGGTCAAGATCCTGTGGGGAGGATGAGGAGGGGGGGTAGCTCCTGCGGGAGGGCGGCCGGCAATGAGATGGAAGACAGGAGAGGACAGACAGACCAGACCAGACGGGCCGCGATCTTCACACCCACTTTGCTGCGTCCCCCGGCCGGCTTCTTCGCGCGCCAACCCCCCCATCCCACCTCCAGAGCTGTGTGGGGAGGTTGCCGAGCCCTGCCTGTGCAGCCCAATGTATCTAGGCACATACATGCCATGTCCAGACAAGCAGGAAGAGTCAAGGAGGGAGGTATTTAACTCGGGCCTTGGCCTGTTTCTCGACGCTGAAGAGCACACCTACCACCCACACCACACCTGTCTGTCTTCCTTTCGTCGCCTGGGCAGACAGACAGATTCACGAGGCGACCCCCTGATCCGGCGAGGCGAGCGATCCATTTCGAAAGATGAAACCCGGGGCGACGACGACTGGCTGACCACACCACACCAAGAAATTCGACCTGCATTTCGGATGCGCACTCGAGGTTCCCCCAGGCCGGGCTGTGGTTTGTTGAAAAGGTCGCGGGCGGGACTCGATCCGGGGGACTCGATCCGACGACCTCCCGCCGTCGAACCTGGAATTCCCAATTCCCAAAACTCCGAATCCTTGCTCGTCCGAAAGAACCAAGCAGCGCCCGCGCTCACACGCACGCCGAGGGCTGACGGGCGGTCATTCGCTGGGGCGACCGTTGCAGCTGCTGCTCGGTGCTCCTTGGTGGATTGATTCCCCCTCGAGAACCAGGGCGAGGTGCATCCCGAAGGTGCCCACCGCGGGTGACGTCGTGCAGCGATCGGGTGACCTGTGCGGTGCCTAGCGACCCCTGTCCGCTAGCGCTGCTGGGCTGCTGCTGCGGGGGGCAAGGGGCTGGGCACAGGGACAAACGATGGCGCCGCATCCCAGCAGCACCAGCGGTGGCGGCGAGCCAGCAGCAGCTGCACGGCCGCCGCCAGCTCCGCGCCTCTTGTCGCGGCTGTCGCAGGCATCCAAGCGCTCCTTCTTGTCGCACTCGTCGTCATTCGAGGCCGACGACGAGCGATCCAGCACCGCGTCGCTCGAAGACCTGGGCATGATGAGTCGCAGCCGCAGCCGCAGCCCGAGCAGCGGGGGCGATGACCGCGACGACAACGACGACAACAATAGCAGGCGTTTGAGCGGCAGCAGCCTGGGCGCACCTCCACCGCGATACCTCGGCGATGACACCCGCCCGACCAGCCCCAAGGAGCTCGCCGGCTGGTATGCCTATTCGTTTGCCGCCGAAGTTTATGTCATTTGCGGTCAGTTCCCTCCCCGGTGGTTTGGGTTCGCTGTGTGTCTGTGTGTGTTTCCTTGCTGACTGACAATGCGATGCAGCGATCGGTATGTCGATGCACCTCCATCCAACACCCGAATCCACGGTTCCCCTCCCACCGCCACCACAGTCCAACCCACCTCGCTCGAACACCCCAACCGACCCATCCCCATCCACCAGAGACACACCCTACACATAAAAATAGTGCAGGAACTGACTGCCCGCAGGCTCCTTCATCCCCATCCTCCTCGAGAGCCTGGCCCGCGAGAATGGCGTCCTCCTCTCGGACCGCACCACCCCGTGCGGCTCCAGCTCGGACCGCTCCGCCGGCGACGACGGCCAGTGCGTCGTCTACGTGCTAGGCATGGAGATCAACACGGCAAGCTTCGCCATGTACACCTTCAGCATCAGCGTGCTGCTGCAGGCCCTGCTGGTGGTCAGTATCAGCTGCGCCGCCGACCACGGCAACTACCGCAAGACCCTGCTGCTCGCCTTCGCGTGGATCGGCAGCTTCTCCGTCATGCTTTACATCTTCGTCTCGGAGCGCATCTACCTGTTCGGTGCCCTGCTTGCCATCATCTCCAACACCTCCCTTGGCGCCTCCTTCGTGCTCCTCAACTCGTTCCTGCCCCTGCTCGTCCGCCACCACCCCTCCATCGCCCACCAGGAAGCCGAGGTTGCCGACTTTGTCCCCAACGGTCACCGCCTCCACCATGCCGACGATGACGAGCCCACCAGAGGCCGCCTGGCAGACTCAACCGCCGCGCTCCTCCCCCGGGACGTCACCGCCGCCGAAGACGGCTACGGCCACGACGCGGCCTCGTGGGCCGAGAGCCGCAAGGAGCTAACCTCGCAAGAGCTCAACCTATCAACACAAATCTCGGCCAAGGGCATCGGCATCGGCTACATCGCGGCGCTGTTCCTGCAGTGCGTGGCCATCGCCATCCTGATCCGCATGCGCAACACCACCTGGTCGCAGCGCGTCGTGCTCTTCGTCGTCGGCGCCTGGTGGGCCGTCTTCACCGTCCCCGCCGCCATGTGGCTGCGCCCGCGCCCGGGCCCGCCGCTGCCTGCCTCGTCCAGCCACACCGGCGTGCGCGCGTTTGTGGCCTACACCCTGTACGCTTGGAAGTCGCTGTTCCGGACCGTGCAGCTCGCGCGCCGGCTGGTGGATATTGTCTTGTTCCTGGGCGGGTGGTTCCTCCTGTCGGACGCGATCGCGACCACGTCGTCGACGGCCATCCTCTTCGCCAAGACGCAGCTGCACATGGAGCCGTGGGCGCTGGGGATGATCAACGTCATCTCGACGACGGCGGGCATCGTCGGCGCCTTCTCGTGGTCGTACATCTCGCGCCGCTTCGGCCTGCAGGCGCACCAGACCATCCTGGCCTGCATCGCCCTGTTCGAGATCATCCCGCTCTACGGCCTGCTCGGGTACCTCCCCTTTGTGCGCAACTGGGGCGTGTTCGGCCTGCAGCAACCCTGGGAGATGTACCCGCTCGCGGCGGTGTACGGGTTCGTGCTGGGCGGGCTGAGCGGGTACTGCCGCTCGCTGTACGGCGAGTTGATCCCGCCCGGGTCCGAGGCGGCGTTCTACGCGCTGTATGCCATTACGGACAAGGGGTCGAGCGTGTTTGGGCCGGCGATTGTCGGCGCGATTATTGACGCGTCCGGGGAGATTCGTCCGGCGTTTTGGTTCCTGGCTGCGCTGGTCGGGTTGCCCGCGCCGCTGATTTGGTTTATTGATGTGGAGCGGGGGAGGAGTGAGGGAGAGAAATTGGCCGAGGTGATTGAGGGGTTTAAGATGCGGCGGGCGGGCAATGGGGAGGGGGGCAGAGAGAGGGAGAGTGATGAGGAGAGTCGGGCTATTTTGGATGTTTATGATGAGGAGACGGATCGGTGAGGGGGGTGACTGAGTGTGTGTGTCTTGTGTGTGGGGGGTCGAGTTGGAGCCGGCCTGTCTGGGGAGTTTGTTTGTCTAATGGGTATATGTTTTGGTTGGTTTAATACGCATAGCGTCGGCGTTGGCGTCGGTTCTGATTCAGTTGTGTATGGGTTGCTGAGAACGAGAGCGTGTTACTATCAGAGTTGCCTAATTAATCAGGCCTACCTACTGTCTGGCACTCGGAAGGGACCGGGACTAGTTTCTCAGAGACATCAGTGGTAGCGAGACGGAGGGGGTGGATGCCATGCCACAGGGGGGCGAGCCTAACCTGCACCGTGGAGAGCGGTACACTGCACGAACTACCGGGCTCATCTGGCCGTGCAGCTTACCCCTGTTTGCTCGACTTTATCCCTATATTGTGAAGTGCACAGAGTGCCCAGCAAGTGAGAGTTGTAGTCTTGCGACTAGTCCCCTTGGTCGGACTAGGAGCGCGGGGGTAGTTCGTAGAGCATACTAGTATATTTCCCCGTTGCCTCTGAGGAACGAGGGAGGCATTTATGTCCTACGATGCAGTACTTGCGTGGTTGAAGAGATATCCGAAAGACATCTAACAGCCCGAACCACTCTCCAATAATCTTCAATTCGTGGCTCGCTTGTGAAATAACCTGATCTATTTCGAGTTTGTTCTAGTAGCCTCCCTACCTATGTACCGGACTGCATCGACTTCCCGCCGAACGGCGTGCAAGTACTGAGGCCAGCAATAAGGGGTTGGCCCGTGTTCTCTAGCATGATTTCAGGGCCACAACTTGTAGTGGGTATGTCAAGGGCATGAGGGTATCTCTGCCATGGCCTGGTTTCAAAACTGTTGCTGGTGCTATGTTGTGCTTGCATCTGGAGTGGGTGGTTGACTCCAGTTCGAGAGGAAGATTTCGGGCAGGGATATCACGGGGAACGTGATGGGGGTTAAGTTTCCAGGAACACAAATGGTCGGCATCGTTGTACTCATGCAAGACGAGCGAGATGTAGAGGTAGGCGGGCAGGAAAGTTTGGTATCCCGAGCATCTTGCCCGCGAACGGCACTCGGAACCCCGCCACACTACATCCACCACCCTAAATGCAATTTGGGTGGACGGTGGCAGTGAATCAATGCTGTAGGTGTCGTTCGGAAAGCGGGAAACGAAGGATTTTCGAAGGGTGGACTGAGGTTGACCCAATTTTCAACTGTTCGATGAATCTATGTGTGGTATATAGGCACTTACAATTATAGCCTGGCTCGCTAACACATGTCTCGGACGGTTCTAGTAACCACCGAAATCTGGAGCTTACTTTTGAATACTGTGTCGATCATGGAAAGTCCTCGAGTCTTAAGCCGTCTTGCTGAATGTGTCGATCAGGTTCCAAAAGCCAGGTCACGAAGTAAGATCGCGAGTTCGCCAGAGGCACGAGGCTCTCAGGGCCAACCGCTCCCCCACTGACGGCCTCGGCCGCTGTTAATCCGATCACTGCCTACTAGTCTGGATTCCCCCTTGAATTGAGTGACGGAATGCCGGGTTTTCGGGGTAGCTCGAGGCCGTCGTTACGACGTCCGAACTTCGATTTCTGATGCGCGAGGACAGGTCCGCAGGGTGAAACAACAAAGCTGACGTATCTGTCCCACTGCGCCAGATATCGTGTAAGTTGAGGAAGGCAGGGACTGCAACTAATCTCATATTGCCTCTCCTCGGTTTTAGGTTCATTCAAACTCGATTTGGAGCTCCACCCCCTTGCAACGACCCTCAGCGTGCCCGTAGCTTGCAAGTGCCGACCGGCAGAGTCAGGAAGCCAGCGCTGTCGCTTGACCAACCAGACCGTGGAGATGAAAACAACCATTGTCAAGGTTGCGGACGGCGGTTTAGTCATACTGGCGGGTTGAGGGTGTTGCCAACGCTAATGGTATTGCAGCCGCTGGGTATGAACTAATTAGTTCGACATCCTGGACGTGCCCCGCATGAAGCAGGTGGGCGAGACATCCGTTGGTTCCGTTTACCGTGTCGCAAGAATCATCAAGAAATCCACCAAGCGAACGGTGGGTGGATGGTGGCCCTGAGGGCGGCGGGTGAATGGGAAATGACAAACGGAATCCTTCTGCGGTAAGGCTGGCTCGCTTCTCGAGGCTGCACTTTGAAGTTTTGTTTGTTGGTTCAAGTGCGAGAAAGGCGGCCTATCGGCAGTTGGCCGTCTGGGCTTTCGGCGCAGCCTGCCTGTGCCTGGTCACAGCAATGCAATTTCAAAAGATGGAGAAAAGCAGGCGACGGCTGGCATGGAATGCAAACACAATTTATCATGGGCGAATCTTAGAACCAACTGCGGTGCGGACACCTACCGAGTCTCAAGTCTCAAGGAAAGTCATCAATCAAGCTGCCAATCCGTGCAGAGCTCGACGTTGCTGAAGCGAACACGGCCCCTGCTTGGCGCGCGTCCCAGCCCAGCCACAGCATTTCCCCAACTGGCCAGGCTCTTCCCCTCCCGCCCTCCAAC
>FTEL01003666.1_pt1 | contig 17251 bp, 24 predicted proteins | sample 1658911 | NCBI WGS metagenome assembly FTEL01 (sample SAMEA3914869, study PRJEB12502) | metagenome | biome: forest; material: soil | place: USA | collected 2012-03-12 | depth 0.1 m
CCCACCCCACCTTCCCACCCGGAAATCCAAAGCTGACCGAACCAACTCCACAGCTTCATCTCCCTTGGCCTGTACGGCGTCCTCTACATGTTCATCGCGCGCCGCCTGTGGATCCCCGCCGGCGTGCTCTTCGTCCTGCAATACGTCGGCTACGCCATCTTCGTCGTCTTCCGCGGCGTTCCCTCTCCCGTCTCGCTGGCCCTCGGCGTGGCCCGGACGCCGTCCCTGGTCCACCTCTTTGTGCTAGGACTGGTGGCCGGCACGCTCTCGTTTGGCGGCGCCTACACGGCCATCCCGTTCGTGCAGATCGAGGCCGTCCTGCTGGGCGCCTGGCTGCCGCAGAGCGTCTTCATCGACGGCATCGCCATCGGCAATATTCTGCCCGCGCCGCTGGTTATCTTTGCCACCTTTGTGGGTTTCCAGGGCGCTTACCTAGAGAATGGATCGATTGGCAACGGGTTTGCGGGGGCCGTCGTCATTACCCTGGGAATGTTTTTGCCGTGTTTCCTGTTTACGATTGCCGGGCATGACCTGTTGGAGAAGTTGGTTCGGAACCAGGTCAGTCAAGGGCGGCTCGGACTTGCCACCCTACCCTACCCCCTCGACTCATGACTGACAGTTTCTTCATTAGTTCCTCGCCAGCTTTTTCGACGGCCTCTGCGGTTCGGTCATTGGCGTCATCGCCATGATCGCGGCGCAGATCCTCAAGGCCAGCGTCGAGGGCACGTTGGACAACGTGACGGACAAAACGCTTGCCGAGACCGTTACCGCCACTGGCCAGGTCGGCCCGGCGGCTGTCTTGTACGTGCTTGCCCTGGCTGTTCTGTACAAGTTCAGCAACAAGTACGTCCCGCTATTCTTGGTTATCGGGGGAGCGGTTGCCGGTCAGTTCATCTTTGTGGACTAGGCGAAGCTTCCAGGCACGGACAGGTGCTTGGGTCGTGGCGGTTGGCAGTGGGTTTGTTTTTAAAGACGGCGAGATATAGAACCACATATCAAATAAGAAATGAAACGGCAAATAAACAAGAGATGGGACAAGAAATAGATGAACAATGGGTCCAAGTGCGTAGCCTGCACTGCGGCTCTCGGTGCCGCCCGTAGGTAGCCGTGGAAGTAGGGAAAGGCCAACCTGCAGATCCGGTACCGCTCGATTCGAAGGTTGTAGGGTTCGCCGTGCTCCCCGGCCCTGCCCTTTCCTCTTTTCCTCCTCGCTTCAGCCGGGTCATCCTGTGTGAAGCAACCATCCATATCACGGCATTTGGCCAACATTCCGTTTCCTGTCCAGGTAATACTGGCCACTGGGCGCCTCCATTGGGTTTAGACGCCCGCGATGGTCGTTGGGTGGCTGACTGGCAAGGGTGGGAACTTTGCATATCATCGACACTTCAACGACAAGGCCCATTATGCCCATGAGACACGAAGGCCACTGGCCAGAGGGCAATGACATCGAACATGTCGATGTCGGCGCATTCCTGCACGTCGTGTGGAATCATGTAATGTGGAATCATGCCATCCCCATTCAAGGTCCGGTGCTTGCGGGCACTTTGCCTTGAAAAACGCCTTACCATCCACATACCATTGTGGCGTCTCGGGCATGTGAAGCGCCCGTCGAATAAGATTAAGCCTTTTCCTCATGCAGCTGCCCCCACAGCTCAGCAGCAGTGAATGCCTTGTCCCTTGGCGCGGCCAACGCGGGGTACTGGGGCTGAATGCCTGGGGGCTGGCACTTTTTCTGCCGCAGCTCTGATTTGCCAACGACAAACAGTCTCGGATATAAACATTAACGAACTCGACCGGTTGCTTGCCCAACTTGAGGTCTCAACTCTCAACTCCCTCCTCGTCCCAGGTTCCGTACTTCTTCTCACGCGCACGCCCGTACCCAGCCTTGCTTCCACAACCGTCGCACACCTCCACAGGTGACCTCCTTCCCAACCATCATGGAAGACCTCAACACGCCAACCTCGCAACGTCACGTCTGCATCGTTGGCGCCGGGATATCAGGCCTGCGCTGTGCAGACCTCTTGCTGTCCCATGGATTCAAAGTGACCATCCTGGAAGCCCGAGATCGGATAGGGGGCAGAGTACGTCGAATCTCCCAAGACTCCTCCATCACTCGATGAGCTAGGTCCTAACTTGAGTCCCACATAGATATGCCAATCCGAAGGCCTGGGATACACCGTTGATATGTGAGGCTATCCTCTCCCCTACCCACACAGTCGCCCAGTCGACTAACACATCCTCAGAGGCCCAAACTGGATCCACGCCTGGACCGACTCCGATGTGCCCCACCCCATCTTCAAGCTCGCTACTGACACCGACACGCCGCTGCACCACTGGAACAACAAACAACTCCTCTTTGACTCAGCCGGCAATAAGATCCCAGACGAGGTGACCGAACGGCTCTCCACAACCCTCTGGGATATCATCGCGGACGCCTTCACGTTCAGCGAGGAGGGCCACAACAAGAATGGCGGCAAGGACATCGCCAGCACCGACTCGCTTCAGGATTTCATCCGTCGGAGGGCGGCTGAGGTTGTCTCCGATGAGGGGGAGCGCCAGCTCCTGGTGAAGATGAGTGAGATGTTTGGGGCGTACGTCGGTGAACCGGTGTGGAAACAGAGCTTGCGGTTTGCTTGGATGGAGGAGTGCTGTGGCGGAGGTGCGTTACTTTTCTCTTAATCACCATGTCACAAGATCAACACTGACCCCGATTATCCAGACGAGATGTTTGTTTCTTCCAATTACTCGGCCATTCTCGCCCGCGCTGCAAAGCCTGCCGTCGACGGTGCCACCATACACCTGAGCACTCGCGTCGTCGGTATCACCTCCTCCGAGGCCTCGTCCCCGTCCGAACGCCAGGCCGTGACCGTCACCACCGACCATGGCGAAACCCTCTCCTTCGACGAAGTGGTCATGACTACCCCTCTCGGATGGCTCAAGCACAACCACCACTCCGTCTTCTCCCCTGCCCTCCCTCCCCGCCTCACCTCCGCAATCTCCAACCTCGGCCTCTCCCAGCTCGAAAAGGTCTTCATCACCTTCCCCTCCGTCTTCTGGACCCCGCCTTCGCCGGACGAGCCCTTCCCGTGCTACACCAACTGGCTCACCCCGCACTACGCCGAGCCCACCAACCCCCAGCACTGGCCGCAGGAGATCTGGGACCTGTCCACCTTCGACGCGCCCAACAACCACCCCACCATCTTGTTCTATTTGTATGGTGACTGCTCGCGCCACATCGTCAACTCGATCCACGGCAAGACGCCCGAGGAGAAACATCGCTTCCTGGATGACTTCTTCCAGCCTTATTACTCCCTTCTCCCGGGCTACGACGCCGCAGACGGCCGCTGCAAGCCCGCGGCCATCCTGGCGACCGAGTGGCTCAAGGATGAACTCAACGGGTTCGGCAGCTACTGCAACTTCCAGATTGGGATCGAGGAGGCGGACAAGGATGTACTGGCCTTCAGGGAAGGGTGTGCCGAGCGGAGGTTGTGGTTCTGTGGTGAGCACGCGGCGCCGTTCGAGGAGTGTGGTACTGTTGCGGGGGCGTATTTAAGTGGGGAGAATGCGGCGAGGAAGATTCTGGGGGTGTATGACCTAGAGGGAAAGGGGACGCAGGAGGGTTGATGAGATTTGCGACATCGATTGAGGATGGGCCAGCGTATCATTTGTCATGCGACAAGTGGCGTGGAGATATTAGTCACCGAAGAGAATGAGACAACAGTCACCCGAGACGAAGGCTCAGTACTTAGGCTTGTGGGTTGGAACCCGCCCGATGTCCCTGGACGGATCACACCCAGTCAAGCCCCCTAGTGGTTAGGTAGCCCCGACTCTCTTCACATCCAACCATGGCCCGACACCTGCCACGGTCCATATTGTGGCCGCGTTCCGTCTCCATGATAGCCATCACCCTCACTCCGTTCGTTCCCCGTTCCCTCTCCCCGAAATCCTACGAACTTCAGTCCAGGCCCGCTGTTCGGATGTCGTCCCCGAGCCTTTGGCGCTCTATCATCGTTGTGTCACTTTCCGTCATCTCGCCTTCCCTCTCTTCATCTTCAAGGTGTTCTCGGGGCAGTGCAAGCCCGAACAACGACCCTAAGGAGAACCAATCCCACCAGCTCAAAGCGTTACGTCGGCCCGCGTCCGCTTGACTCTTGCTAGGGGGCGGTACCGGGCGTCCGTGTCGTTTTGCGGTGTCCCATGCAACGGACCGCACCAAGTGCTGCAACTCAGTATCCTCAATAAAATATGGAATGAAGAAATAGATGTCCAGTGACAACTTGCGCGTCAGCCGATCAAGTCCTTTCGCCGGGACCTCGACAATCATCTCTTGCAGAATCCCTGTATACCCCGTCCACCCTCGCTTGCGAGCCTCAGGGTCAAGCGACTTGCGGCGAGAATGGTAAAAGTAGAACATAGAAGCCGTATCCCACACCCAACGGAACTCGCGGGGAGAGTATAGGTTCATCGTTACCAGGACGTCGCGGATCAGGCCGCAAGCTTCCTCATCCGGCATGCCATGCCCCTCTCGCCACCGCCACGCCGTCGCCGCGAGCAACCCGCAGAACCGCTCAAAGCTCCACAGCCGAATCCCAGACATGATTCTGGCCGCATCCAACGTGCACGATGCGCGGAACCTTGCGCCGTGGCCCTTGCCAGGCAAATTCCGGGTCGCACAGCGGATACGCCGGCAGCCCATAGTCGACGAGTAGCATCAACTGGAACACCTCCCGCACGAACTCGCGCTCCAGCTCTCTCAGTCCCGGCCCGATCGTGTGCGCCGCGTCCGCCAACAGGTAGGCAAGCTCGACCGCCTCCTCCCGCCCCGTCCACTCCATGTCGTAAATGACCGCGCCGACCGCCTCGAAAACAATCGGATCCCCCTCCTTCAAATTGCCCTCCCCCCACCCTTCCCACGCCACCCCTGACCTCCCCGTCGTTGTGAGCAGCGCGTCAGCCGAGCCCGCACCGCAGCGCAAGATGGTCGCCAGCATCTTGGCCGCGGCGCGGTGCAGCGCCCCGTGTGGGCCGCCCGGCGCGAGCTGGCCCACTGTGCCGAGGCAGAGGTACGGACGGAGCGTGGGGGCGCGGTCGTGCCAGCGGGTGATGAGGGCGTCAGGGCTGGAGCAGGCGCAGGGGCAGAGCAGGCGTTTGAAGTGCGGGAGTGAGGCGAGGTTGGCTGTGGTGGTTGGGGGGAAGTTGTGGGGGGTCGAGGTTGGGAGGTGGTGGAGGTCGCTTTCGAGGGTTGGGGGGAGAGAAAAGGGGGAGGGGACGGAAGGGTAGGGAGGAGGCGGGGTGTTGGGTACGAGCACGGAGGTGACTGGTGCTTCGGGCTCAATCTGTTGTTGCGCCCTGGTGAGCGTGATTTTGTCGGTGCCTCCATCACTGCGCAGCGTGATGCTGAGATCAGTGCCGCAGTGGGGCCAGGCGGAAGGCATGGTGTTGGGGTTCAAGTGGTCAAGAGGCTGGACCAGGGGTTGGTTGTGTGGTTGTATCAGAACAGACAAGCCGCTGTACGATGCCCAGGGAGACGACGGGGGGATGGGGAATCTGGAGTGCAGGAGAGACGCTCTTCTAGTTGATAGCTATTCGAGGTTGTTGTGACGTAGTGCTTCGAGGTTAACAACCTCGCCCGAGTCAGGACTTGGGGTCACGGAGCAATTATCGCTCGCCCCCACCTCCTATTCATCTGGCACGTAAATACGGTCCTCCCCAACACACACATCATGTTGAAAACGTTGCCCTTCGGTGCGCAGTAGCTGGCACAAATCATCGCTCAACACTGGGTGTACTCACAGCGAACACTCCGAAGGCACAGCTGCTTGTCAGTGTTGCTTTCGCGAGTGAGAAGGGACCTACTTGACCCGGACCACTTGACCAGTCGTCGCCGAGCCCAGCTCGCTTATGCGCCTTGCGCACTGTTGGTAGTTTTCATCGCTGTTGCCCCCCACCTGGTGCATGGAGAGAGTAACTTGTTCGCCATCTGCCGTCGCGCTTCCGACACCTGACCAATAGACTCGGAGCTTCTGCATCGAGCCCGTTGTATCCGTGTTGGCTGACAGGCTTCTGCATCTTGTTGGCTGAAGGAGCGGGGATCTTGCATACGCGCATATCTCGGCACGCGGGAAGACGGTTGACCGCAGCCACCAGAACCAACAACGCACCACAGTCTCCTCCCACCCGCAGGAAGGGGACTCGGAGGATATGGTCAACAGAACCAACAGCACGCCAGACCGCCCCGTGGTGGGCGGTTCCCCGCCAATCCCTCCGACGATGCACACTTGAGTCTGGTTCCCGGGCGCCACGCTAACAACTCAACTTGTTTTCGTTTTCACCTATAAGAAGACCCCCAAAGCGTTCCAGGAGCCAGAGTCAGATCATGGCGAGCACAACAGCGGGCGAAGCCGCAAGCAGGGCCGACAACGCCCTCCCACAGTGCCCAACTTGTTTTGAGCGGTTCGCCACAACGAAGGCACTGCGAAGCCATGTTGCCGCATTTCAGGTCGGTAGTCCCAGGCCGACACGTTGTTGTGGTAATTAACTGGTTTCTCGTCTTCCTCGCAGCTGGAAATGCAACAACTGCTGGCTCGACAGCTGGAAGTCTCAGCGCATTTGCCTCGGTTTCCGCCCGACAACAACGGGCTCGATGAGGGCGAAGATGGCAATGACCACGACGACAGTAACGACGACGAGGATGGCGACGATGACGACGATAACGCCAGTGAAAACGGCACTAGGGGTGGTGGAAACGATCCCGGCGCTCGCGACGCCGCCTTGTCAGGGGGGACAGTGCCAGGGCGCCAGTGTCCCTACCCAAAATGCCGCCGCAAAGGGGGATTCAAGACAAAACGAGGGTTGACGGTCCATTACCAAACACGTCTCTCGCGCCCAGCCCCCTTCTCCGCTGCTGGGTGACACTAACATCGGGTGCGCAGACGTCGAATGCTACGAAATCTGTGTCTTCTGTCGCGTGGTGTTTTTCAGAGTGCGGTAGTTCATCAGGCACAAATGCAGGGTTATGAACAAGGAGAGGAACTCCGCCAGGGACTTTTACAGCAAGGAGCGGTGTGCCCAGCTTCGGAGCCATGCAGTTCGTACACTGGACCAGCTGCTTACTTCTCACGAAGGGTCGTTGTCAGGGGCGGACCAACACGAGGGCACCAAAAAGCGACCCGCACCGAAAAGTGATGAGTGTTCTGAACCAGGCCGAGTCAAGAGACGAATGTCAGCCGTCACGGCCAATGGCCCAGCTCAGGAGCCTCGGGGTAAACAACGCTTACCTGGTATGACGCCTGCCATCTATCCCCAGCCCGTCTGTGGTGTCAACTTCTCTTCTGACGCCGGCGTCAAGGCTCAGCTGCATTTCCGAGTGTCTCCACCAGCACTAACACCGAACCCTCATCCTCATTGTCGGGCGGCACGCAGGCGCCCACGGTGATGCCAATAAGTTCAGCATCCGATGCCCACTTCTTGTACCCGCCAGGGAGCCTCCCGGCTCCAATCTTTCACAGCATCACCATACCGCCCTTCTATCCCGTCGAGGGGCCACAGATGTATTCTCTTGCTGCCGTTGTGCCGCATGGTGCTTATTCGGATCTCAGTACCTTCCCCAGTGTCTTACTGCCACCGGATGATGAGGATAAAGACGAGAGAAATGGGGAGACGTCGGGTTAGCCGTGCTCACAACACGCCGATCTTCAAATATACTCCAAATCAACACCGATGATTCTGCTCCCCAGGGTTGGCAGCAGGTGGTGTCGTCAACTTGAATTGTCATCAACTTGGATCCAAGAAGCCAGAGCCTCAATAACCCCTTAATTTTATCCCTCCTCAGTCGCTACCATGCGGGTATAAGCATAACTGCATCCGGAAGAGGGGTTCACATGCCAGCTTGGATATATTGCATATCGACAAGACGGTATGAATACACGCAACACTTGCCTAAACTTGCCGCTGTGGGCCTGGAGGATGCTTTGTGGCCACTGCCTTCGGAGGTCACGAAAACGTAACCCCGGGTGTGACCAGACGGAGTCACGAATGTGTGAGTCGAGAGCCTTCCCCCGCACCGTCCAGTGGCTTGGGGATCACAGATTTGTGACCCCTCGAACCGATTGGCCTCAGTGAATCCACCTGCATGCTTAGCGTTGCGCTAGCTTGTTGGTTGCGCATTCCTCTGGGAGCCAACTTAGTGCTGTGTGGCCTAGACCTGTCCTCAGCGGGGGAATAAAGTCCACAAGAGAGCCAGCTGCCGCCGTCATCACCCGACCACCGGTGACCGAACCACCATCAAATCGTCAAAACACAGCATCTCTCAAGAAAAGGCTCCGATCATCCCCAAGGTTGCCCGCCCTTCCCTTCAGCACCTGGTTGGACTTCCTGCTAACAAATCCAGATGGGTGCTAAGGACCCAGCGGAATGGATGGATAGGAGCGGTTTTCCGTCCTCGGATAACGACGCATCTCGCAAGCCGGTCGATCACCAAACCCCCAAGTTCGACCACTCAGCAAAGCATATTCTGCGGAAAGGGGAGTGAAGTGGTTGGAAGGACAAGTGGCTGGACATTTCTCATGTTAATATGGAGCTAGGTTAGGCGGGCGCTTGCAACATCGAGGAGCGCTGCCATCTCGTGTGCGTCCTGACCCTTTTAAAGAACTTGCTTCTGTTACCGCCACAGCACTGGACACCTTAGCATGTGACGAGACTTGGTTATGTCTTTGTGCTACGCGGAGCTTCCCTAACCCTGACTTCTCTACTCTCCCCTTCGGACTGGCGGTGAATCGGAGGTGTCTTTTGCCTTTCCCATGGAATTTGGTCCTGAAGTTTCACCTCACCTGGCATCCCCGCCCCGGATAAACATGGAGATTATTCAATCCTCCGAGTCGTTTCGGTTTGTTGGCAGCCAACTCGAATTTGACTGCGTCAAAGGAATTGTACGGCATGAACAAAACGTGTATTTCGGCAAGTGGAAGAACCGCCGGGTTCCCCCTAGCAGTCTCTCGGACCTCTACGACGTCAAACCAGTCAAGACCACGACAGGGGGCCAAAACTGCAACCCTCCTGGACTGTGGCATCGGAAGAGAACTGCTACATCAAGACGCCGAGCCTGTTCGACTATGCCAGCGCGCCCGACCTCGAGCAACGGATCCTCCGGGAAGTTGAGACGTGCGAGATTCTCATGCAACATCCCCACCCTAACATCGCCTCCTACCGCGGATGTCTAGAAGCTCGGGGGCGAGTCTCTGGACTGTGCTTTAAACGCTACGTCTCAACCTTGGCTGAGAAAGTCAATCCCCAGCATCTAAACAAATCCGCCTTGCTGCTCAGCGGACGGCCGCTCGTCGACGACACCATGAGAAAACAACTGAACGGTGTGTTGGGCGGTATCCGTCACCTGCATTCGCTTGACCTGGTACATAACGACATTACACCTGCCAACATCATGCTGGAGGACAACGGCACGTGGGTCATCATCGACTTTGACAGCTGCCGACACGTGGGGGAGGTTCTTCATGACACGGCGACCAAGAGAACGTATGGATGGCACGACCCCGAGGTGACGGTCTCGTCTGAGAAGAATGACCTCGACGCCTTTGCCGAGTTGCAGACCTGGCTCTTTGGTACATCGGCTGATGACTTCTTGTTCCGCTGATCTTGTGGGGCAGCCAGGGTGAGTTCCTTCGAACGGCACGTCCTGATCCAGCCGCTAACAACAGGATCAGACGTGAGCGAGACAAAGTTGTTAAGACAAGCGTAAAGCTGCCATGACGACGGGTGTGGAGGCAACGGCCTGGTAATGTTGAGGTATTGTTTCTCATTTTCCGAATCGAAATTGCTAGCCGCAAAGTTCCTGGTATCCTGTTCCCAGGCTCACTTCCGGGTCGTAATGAAATGACAGATGGCCCACTCCGTTGATCCTCACACCAGTCGAGATGAACCCCCTACACACCATAACCAGTGATCCCCCCCTGAACACGCCTCCCCTGAATGCTCCTAGGCACCTCCCGTGATCCCCCCGGTACTCGCCATCGTTGTCGCCCTAGGAGATATCAGTCAGCACTGACGGAATGTGATATCAGTCATGGCAGGATGCTCACCGCTTTGGCCGCTCAATGTCTGCCTCTCTCACCCGCAGATCCCGCGCCTCCCTCTCTTCATCAAACAGGATGACCAGGTCGGTATGCCCCCTTTGCACCGCCAAGCTGGTCGGCGTGTCCCCGTCTACGTCGATATTATCCAAGTCTGCGCCATGATCCAGCAGCAATCTTGCAATGTTGACAAATCCTCCGTACCCGCACATGCTCAGTGCAGACCATCCCCACCGGTCTCTGGCGTTGACGTCCATGCCGAGACGGATCAGCTTGGCCACCTTGTCGATGTCACCATCACTCGCCGCCTCGATGACATCCGTCTCGTTCTTGAACAGCTTCCTTATCAAACCGACGGGGTCGGTGCGCCTCCGAACTTTGACAGTTGGGACACTCATCTCAGTGTCCGACCTTCCCCGTACCCATTCTCCGGTCTCTGGGCGTCCATCCTCCCCTGGCCGCCACTCGGCCCGCTGCCGCCTGAGTTCCTCCTCGAACGCATTATTCGCCAAGCACAAGCTCATGCCCGAGTCTTTCCTTCCGCGCTCGGACTGCGTCTCGCTGCCTCCGTATCCGGAATCGCTCGGCAGATGGCCTACTGTGAGGGTGTGCGACGGCGAGGGCAGGCTGGTGGGATCGCACCGCTCGTCGAGCGAGCCATCCTGGATGGCCTCCTTAATGCGGGTAATAATGTACTCCTTCTTTTCCTCGATGACGACGGCGCTGATACCAATGTCTTCCAGGTCGCGGCGGAACTGCCTCCATACCTCGGGGGAGTCGATGGTTTCGGCGACGTCTGGTTGCGTGACGACTGAGCCTTCGCGCATGCCGGCTTGGACCTCGGCGATGAACTTGGTCAAGAGTTTGTCGATGCGGGCGGTGGAGGCACTGTAGCTCACAAATGCGATGTTAATACCAAGGACACAACTTCCGAGCCCGAGCCAAAGGAGGGAAAGGGTGAGAAAGTAAAGAAGCGCACTTTGTCATCGCCGAATTCCACGCCCCTAATAACGTCGTCGAGCTTACCAACCGATCCCTTATCTCGCTAACATTTTGCAGCCCAAACTTCAAGCGGTCCCACGCGCGCTGGGACTGCGTCGGCAGGCTGTCGAAGCGTTTGTAAACCGCGTCGAGGTCTTTCAGGACGCTATCGCAGCCATCGCAGAGGATCGTCAGGCGGTTGCGCCGCGACGTGTCGAGGGTGGGGTTTGCGGACAGGAAGTCTTTCGTCTCGGACAGCACCGCGTGGAGGGAGAGGATCTCGGTCGAGAGGCGGGCGAAGTCAGCAGGTGCCTCTTTGCAGTTCTTCCAGAGGCTCCAGGCGAGGTCGGTGAGGAGGATGATGTCGCCGACGCCGATTCCGAAGGACATTTTGGCGCGGGGTGAAGCGGGGCTGTTGCTTGGTATTCGAGGGGTTTGTCGTCGGGGGGGAACCGTTCGATCTACGGCCCGTTCAACGGCATTGGACTGGGGTTGTTCGGCGGAGGATATCGAGGAGACATGGCCAGGAAGGAACAGCAAAGAGGGTTGGATCTGATCCCATTTCACGACATGCTGGAGGGAGAGCGGCTGAGGGAATGCACACCCAAGAACCAAGGACGCGTTTCGCGACCACACCCAGAGCGGAGGGCGGAGGACAGGGGGGTAGCCGCCGACGTAGAAGTGGCGGTGGCTCATCCCCACCATCCATCAACAGGGGGAGGGGTCCTGCAGCTGCACACGCTGCCCCCACGTTCCCCCGGATTGCCAAGGCGGCAGGGGACGGCTCGCAGTTGCGTTGCGTTGGGGCAGTGTTGGCTGGCTGGCCTCCGACTCCTGTTCGTAGTCTGCCTCATTGTTACTCTGCATGATGCTCGCATCGTGACGAGGGGTTGACCAGTACACCGAGAGATTGTGCAGCAGGATCGTAATCGGTGACAGCCCTGATTGCTAACTCGAACGCCTTTAGCCAGTCCCTGGATTCCGGGTCACAGACAACGACACACCGGCGATATCCATGCCCAAAAGGACAAGCTGCAGCGGCTGAGCCCGAACTAGGATGAAAAGGGGGGGCGCTTGGGTTGCATCCAGCACAAGGCTGGCGGTTCAGTTCTGGAACTTGACTGGACCGGGCGGACATTGCAACCATCAGGCTTGACCGTTCAAGGCTCGATGGTAATCCATGGCCGACGATTCGACGCCTCACGGGCTCTAGGAGGCATCATCTTGCTTGCAGAGCGGACCTCTTATCTTGCGTAACATGACCAGGAGAGGAGGGCTCGGCTTCGCCCGGGATCCGTCCACGGTTGAACCGCCTGCCCCTGAATATCTTATCTTGGCAGCTGCGAGGCCGAGTTGCTTGGTTACCTAAACACCAAAGCCTTGTGTAATACTGAAAGAAGCTCTTGATTGTGGTTACACAGCAAAACGCCGGAGACAGTATTGGGCGACGTGGCCGCAGAGTTCCAACGGGAGGCGACGAGAGGTGGCGGACAGAATCGAGCTCCACGGGCGCCGAAGCCAGCGTGCGCGTCGGTCGTCCTCGGCCGAGCCTGGCTGGTAGCGGTACCAGGTATCCTCGAAAAGAGCGGCACGGAACTGGCGAGGGACGAACTCGAGGCATTCGACGTGGCAGCCAACGGCCCGCTCGGGGGTGCGCGACGACCGGGCGTGGGCACACCGCGGGTTGCATTGGTTGCAAGTGAGGCCGGCTTCACCCATGCAGCAGCTGAAAGGGTGCACCTCAGAAACGACGGCCCCGTTCCTTTTCACTGCGCTAGTCAGCCTGGAGCTGCGGGAGGGATCAGAACGAGCCAAGGCCCCGGGGCAACACACCAACCACTGTCCTGTCATCTTCGAGTTCGAACCTGCAAATTCCGCGGCGCGGCGGAGCGCAGTAGTAGTGTTTCCACGGCATGGTTGGCGGGCGCGTTCGAGTGTCTGATGTGATGCTATCCGCGGCCGTCTGGGGAGAAGGGCGATGGGAGAAGGGCGATGGGACTCGAGGGATGGCGGAGGCCATTCCGAGTGTGAACGCCCTAACCATCGGTTTTGGGTACATGTGTACGCAACTTGGGGAAAGGGCCTGCTTTGATTCGCTAATTAATTATGAAGTCAACCGTGGCCCCCCATGGCTTCGTCCGCCGCCATCCAGAGCCCGCATCTGCACCAGACTGGCCCGGTCGTCGTCGTATTGCACATCGAACGTCTGCTGGCACACGATCCCCTCCCCCACCGGCTTCCCCACTGGCTTCCCCACCGGCGTCCCTGGCGTCGTCGTCAAAATCACCCTACTGCCAGACTGCGTGCCGTCAAATACCAAGCTGCTCGTCGAGTCCTCCACTGTCCGGCTCTGGCCCATTCGCGCCCTGCCCGGCAACCCCCCCGGAGCAACACTCGAGTGGTATACATATTCATTGCCAGGGCCACTACCGCCGCGAAGCTTGGGGAAGAGCCGCACCAGAAGTAGGCGAAGTGTCGGCATGCAAATGCAAATGATGCCGACGTTCAGCTCGATCGTCGACCACAGAGAGACGGAGTAGTTGTCCAATGTTACGTTGGCCGACGTTTTGGGCGAAATCAGGGCCGGAACACGGATAATCGAGACAACGGTCACGCTGGGTCGGAAAACGGTCAGTGAGATAGGAGCAAAAGGGGAAACGGGGGGCGGGGGAGACGTCTGCGTACAAAGTACCGACAAAGAACATGAGTCCCACTCCAACCTTCTTCTTCCACTCGAGGGTCAGGTTCTTAAGTTGAGCGAGGGGTATGGCCAGCATCCAGAAGTCGAGGGCGATGCTGAAGGCGGAGTTCGCCCAGGCGATGGTACTCAAATCCAGGCATGTGCCCTCGTGCTCGCCGTCCCACTGCTGCCAGAAGTGACGAACGGGCGAGCACTGGAAGACGACTAGGAAGAAAAAAGTAACGCCGAACATCCCCGTGAAGACGACAGTGCCACAGAGCAAGTGGCGGACCCTCTGGCTCGGAAAGATGCGCAGGTAGAAGAACAGCAAGCACAGCTTGACTAACGTAACGCTGGTAAAGTAGAGGATCATTATGAGGTAAAAGTAAAACAAAAAGTCGGTGATGCTTTGCGGCGGCAGCGCCCAGATGTCGCGCCCCAGGCCGTTGGGCACCGTGCCGTAATGCGTAATGGCCACGCTCGGCGCAGCAACCATGGCGAGTGCGATGAAAATGTAGTCGTCTGCCGTCAGTGGCTTGCGTGTAACAAATAGCTTGAAACCCAGCCGGATCAACACGACGGTAGCTGTGATGAAACCCAAGACGATCTGGCCCGTATCAAACGAGTCGGTTTGGCCGCGTACCGGCACGCCGCATGCTGTGTTAGTGATGTTTTTGGTCGCTGGTCGGCGAGCATGAAACGGTTAATTAGTGCCTGTAGTGTAGTAGAAAGGCCAGGAGAAAGGCTGTAGGCGGGGGAGAACAGGGGGGGGGGATGTAACGATGAATTAGGCCACGAGACGTCGAGCTCTCCATCGACCAAGTTGTGTCGCACAGGAGGATGAGATGAAGGGTACGTACCGAGCGCCTCTGTCACGGTGCAATTGGCTATGACGCACTGCGTCATGATGTCGTCGAGATGCTCGTCGGTGCAGGTACATGCCGCGGTTTGGTTTGTCGCACAAGCGGAGCGCGCAATGCTGTCAACTAGGCAATTGGCCTATGGAAGAGTTATGTCGGTCATGTCAGTGCTTGTCTCTTCACAAAAGGATGCCACCGCTAGTCATAAGAAGAAGAAAAGAAGAAAATTGGGCATCATTACTGCGCACCCTGGGAGCTCCTGGGGTGCTGCGTTTGCGCTCTGGGCAGCGACTAATGGCAACACCACCACCGGCGCGAGGGCGAGGGTGAGGGTGAGCCTAGGAAACGCTTTCATATTGGTGTTGGCCGACAGAGACTGGATCAAGCCGAAGTTTGGTGCCAGCCTGAGAACAGCGGAGGGGTGAGTTAAGCTGCCGACGAGTAATTATAGGAAATGAAGAGCTCGCAAAACAAAACCGCGAGCGGGGATAGATGGCCTGTGGGTAACGCAGTGACCACCGGGATTCACTCACAGTAGTGTACATACATGGTGCTCGTGGGATCGACTAATACTAGACCTGTTCTGGCATGTGGCGACGATGGTGGATTGTGGCGCTGTGTGTGTTTGTGTGTGTGGGTGTGTTTGTGTGTGGGTGTGTTTGTGTGTGGGTGTGTATGTGTCGACCTGTCGTCCAAAACGCTCGTCAACGGCCAGGGTTTCTTGCTCAAAACAGTTAACGTTGGATCAGCCCTGTGGAGCTGGTAGAGCAGGCAAATGCACCAGTTGGCTGCGTGCTGGGTGCCTCGGCGGTGGTCCCTGCGCACGCGGGCCGCACACTAACGCCCTCAACATCTTCTCTTGAACGCCATGGAATTTTGGCACCAGAGGCGAGAGGGGGGGGGCTCCCTGGCAAAATTCCATGCGCCCAACCAGTCCGTTCGCTGCCGAACCGAGGCTCGATCTGGCCTAACGCCGGCCTCCCCCTGTCTCGTGCGCGACAGTGCGCCGTCATGGGTCATGCCTCACTTTCACGTGTCGGCTGCGATGCGAGATGGGACTGCGGGGATGAGAGCGGGGGGGCGGGCGAGCGGGGAGGCGGCGAGTGACCCTTCGGTAGATTGGAACGGAGGCGGACTCAGAGGGAGCCAACCCTCAGCCCTAACCCCCTCCTCACGGGCTCACCCAGCAAGCTCACCGACATGACATGACACAGCTCTCCGGGAGGGAAAGAAGGAAACGGAGACGGAAATAGGAGCTTGCAGAGCGGGTATCCGTTCACAAAGAGATTGCCCGTGAGGACGTTGAAGGTGATGGATAACAAGTATTGCTGCAGCCAAGAATGTGGCCTTCAGCGTCGAGACTACGCAGCGTCTGTTGGCCGGAAGGGGGTAAGGGTCAGACCCAGGACATGCGCCTGGGCCAGAAAACGTCACCGTCAGAGCCAAAAGGCCCATCCATACGCAACAACCAGGTTCACGTCCAGGGAACTACACTGCATCTGCGAGTCTGAACCGACCTCGCGAAGCCTTTTCCGGTAACGGAGGTTAACTGCCAAATGCCGGCACAAATGTAGACAGTGCCGAAAGCCGGTTTCATCTGTGGAAGCTTTTGCCCACGAGGTCTCTAATGATCGACGTCAGGGGGCGCGGCTGGCACAACTCAAACAGGAAGCGTACCTGAAGAGCGGCCGAACCGTTTAACCTTGACATTTTACCGGCACTGCGTCGTCAAAACTGGACGGCCAGCTGAGATTTGAGGCTCTTTATCTGACGGCCAAGTGCCGGGCAGGGGTGACACTCTGGAGATCCGGGGGCAGGAAGCGCCCCCTGCGTGAAGATCGAGGCATGACGACCAGGACGGGACGACACCGTCCCGGGCATTGGCAATCACAGCACTCAAGTACTTATTAGATGCTGGGGCTGGCTCAAATGGTATTCGTAGTATTCGTAGTACAGGACTCATCTTGCCTGACAAACCGCTGCTCGCCACCACCAGCACAATATCATCAACAACGCAGTCACCACGCCGACCATGACACGGCACGCCCACCACCTCCTAACCTTCCTCACCCTCCTCGCCCCCATCAGCGCCCAACAAATCGGCACCATCCCCGAACATCACCCCCAACTCCCCACCCAACTCTGCACGACCTCAGGCGGATGCACCACACGCCGCACATCCCTCGTGACGGACGCGCTCTCGCGGCCCTTCCACGCCGCCGGCAACCCCTCCGTCTCGTGCAACACCTCCCCCATCAACGCGACCCTCTGCCCGGACGCGGCCACGTGCGCCAAGAACTGCGTGCTCGAGGGCGTTGACTACGGCAGCATCGGGGTGTCGGCGCGCGGGACCGCGCTCACGCTGAGGCAGTACTTGTTTGATGGGGCGGCGTACACGAGTGTTAGTCCGCGGGTGTATCTGCTTGCTGAAGATGGGGAGAACTATGAGGGGTTGAAATTGTTGGGGCAGGAGCTGGCGTTTGATGTGGATTTGTCGAGGCTGGGGTGCGGGATGAACGGGGCGTTGTATTTGAGCGAGATGGAGTTGTCGGGGAATCGCGGGGATTTGAACCCTGCGGGGGCGGCGTATGGGACGGGGTACTGTGATGCGCAGTGCTTTCGGGTTGGGTGGATTAATGGGATGGTGA
>FTEL01006636.1_pt1 | contig 17214 bp, 8 predicted proteins | sample 1658911 | NCBI WGS metagenome assembly FTEL01 (sample SAMEA3914869, study PRJEB12502) | metagenome | biome: forest; material: soil | place: USA | collected 2012-03-12 | depth 0.1 m
GCCCGGTCCTTCCCCCCCTGGCCTCCTTCCGCACGCCTCATCCAATTCAGCAGCCACCAAACCTTCCTGGCGTGGGCTTAAAAGCGGGACCCCCGCTATAATTCACAGCGCTGTCCACGCTCCCTGGTTCTGCCACCCGTGAATCCGCAGACCGCCCGCGTTGCACCGGACGACGAGAGAAAACTGAGGTTCGGGCCCAGCAACCTGCCAACCTGGCGACTCCTGGACTCCTGGCCTCTTGCACCCCGATCTCTCTCTCGACAAGGTGCAACCGAGGTGGTCGACGCCGATTGATGTCGACTTGTACTCCCACTCCCACAGCCATCTCGGATCGCCGTCTCTGAGATCACCCTGCCTCTCTGCCTCTCTCTCTCCCTCGATCGACTCCCCCGACCTCGACCTCGACCTCGCCCCCGTCATCGGTCGACCTCACTCCCGCTCCCACCCTCCGACGGCGCCGATCTCGCCGATAGAACACCAACAACAAGAGGCACTCTCGTCCTGCACTGGTGCATGCACCGTTATCCTGCATCGGCATGGAAACCTCGTCGCCGCTGGCTGCCATGCGGCCAGCGCCGCCCTCGAGCTTCGGCCAGTCCAACCTCTTCGGTCCGCGTCTAGTGCCCAGCCCGCTCGGGAGGAACCAATTCACCTTCCAGCTCCCCGGTGCCGAGTTCTTCGGCAGCAAGGCCGTCCGCGGTTCTTCGCCAGGCGCTTCCCTGGCTGCCGACCTGTCACAGAACTTCAAGCTCAATGATGCGAGGTGCGTGCCCTTCCCTCCCTTCCTCCCCCTTGGCCAAGCTTGGCTGGTGCTACCTGGTTCTCCGTGACTTACACTCGTGGCCGACGCCTCTAGCAGCCCAATGTTCCCGACGCCGCGCCGTGCGCTGTTCACAACCGCCACTATGATGGATGCACTGGATGGTCGTGGTAAGCTGGGCACCCCGAAGGCGACGAGCTGCCCATAGCTTGCTGGGACTGACGAGATGCATCTACAGGCTTCATGACTACGCCCCCCCTCCCAGCGTCGTCCCCCGGCTGCGTCGACATGATGGACATGTCGCCGTTGCCGCACAAGATGCCCTTCTCGGCCCACATCGACCTCCCGTCCCCGACCCCAGGCTCAGATGGCATGTCATTGGAGACGCCCACGCTCCGTTCGGCGACTTCGAACCCGCCCATCAAGCCTGCCCCGGCTGAGTACGTTTAAATTATACGTTCCTGTTGTCGATCTCGACCCACTTCTTGCTAACACTCACCCAGTCGCAAGAGGATAGGTCTCAGGCGGCCCTCACTCTCGCGTGCCAAGGGCCTCACCGCGGCCGGCAATCTTGGGCGTCCCCAGAGCGACCTCCCTCCCTTCAAGTTTGGCGCTGGAGGTGACGGCCACTTCAATTCCTCGCCCTCCTCGGCCATGTCCCTGAGCGAATGCTTCGAAGACTCGCCCCCCCAAGAACGCCGTCCGAAGAGCGCCAACAGCCCCTGTGCCTCGATGGCCGTCACCCGCCCCAAGGCACACTTCAACAGCCTCAATGTTATGGGCGGTGCACGCAATGGGTCCCCCATCACTGGCCAGGGCCGGCGATCCGCGAATCCCTTCATGCGACCACGGAAGCAATACCGGCGCTCGCTGAGCATGTTCGAGAGCCCCGGGGATGTCGTCGGCGCCGACAAGGAAGGCCCGGCGATTACCTGCACTGCTCTGCAGTCGGTAATGGACCTGGAGGATCACCACGAGCCGGCACTCCCTCACTTCTTCCCCGAGGACGAGTGCGACAACATCCCGCGCATCACACGCGAGACGATGCTCCACGTGTTGGACGGCAAGTTCAGCGAGAAGTTTGAGCACAAGATGATCGTCGACTGTCGGTTCGAGTACGAGTACGAGGGCGGACACATCGATGGGGCTATCAACTACAACGACAAGGAGCTGCTGGCGAGCCAGCTGGTCGACAACCCGATGCAGGGCCGCACGCTCCTCATCTTCCACTGCGAGTACTCGGCTCACCGCGCTCCGATCATGGCCCGCCACATCCGCGCCAGGGACCGCAACGAGAACGCCGCACACTATCCCAAGCTCTTCTATCCGGAGATTTACATCCTCGAGGGCGGGTACAGCGGCTTCTTCGCCGAGCACCAGGAGCGCTGCTACCCTCAGGCGTATGTGGAAATGAATGCCGCCGAGCACGTTAACACCTGCGAGCGCGAGATGAACCGCCTGCGCCAGGGTCGCCGGGGTCTCGGCCGCGCGCAGACCTACGCCTTTGGCCAGCAAGATCCCGGCCTCCAGGACTCGCCGACTGCTCCCGGCCGCGTCAACGCCCGCGATCGTGACATCACTAGAATGCTCGGAGCATCACCAGGCTTTGGCGGCGAGCGCGGCCCTGCCAGACGCATGGTCTCGTTTTGAGACGCGCACTCTGTTAACACAGTGCTACCCACCATCCCGACAATAATTTTTCTTATGTACTTTGCCTTCTTCATCACCATGCTTTCTCATGTTTCCTCCCCCCACCCAGACGGGAGTCGAGACAGGCTCGCCGGCGCCAGGACTGATCATCCCAGCATCGCCGGCAGACCCGGAGCATCCCTTTTGCGGCATTAGACCTTGTTGGCATAGCGTGGCGTTATCCGGGCATTACGGACCTTGGATCCGGCATCCTTTGGCTCGTCGGCTTGGTTCTTTTTCATCATCCGGCATTCTCGCAGCGTCGGCATCATTCAGCATTTCATCGCATCGATCTGCGGCAGATGTCCTCACTACTACTGTGGGCCGGGGCTGAGCTCTATCTCGGCCCGGCCCATGCATGCCATTTACCGGCCTCACTGCGGCATGAGACTGGCAAACCATATTTCCTAATACCCCCCCCTTTTCGCGATCACCTTAATGCAGCTCTCGGACTCGCCCTTTATCGCCGTCGAGTCCGGCTTCGAAGTTGTCGACGATCGCCACCACACCAGCCCCATACGAGGCGAATTTCCCAGACATATTCAATGTACGACCCCTTTCACCGGAACACAACACTCGGATCGGTCCGACCTACACCGAGCCCCTGCACAACTTTCCTTTGTTCGATTTTACACACGATACCTCTCCCCGGGAAACCGAGACGCGGCGGACGAGAATGAATGGTCCACGATGCTGCGTCTGCAGTGGTTTGCATGGCTTTTACCTGGAGGATTTTGGAGGAGGAAGGAAGGAAGAGGAAAAGGAGGAGGAGAACAGAACATGCCAGTTGCTGTGGTGGAGAAGGAGCACAGAGAGAGAAGAAAAAAGACAGTTGTGGCTGAGGATGGGACTTGCAGGGTTCGGTGGTTTCGCTCTTCCGCCCCTGAAATTGTGGGCATGGGGGAGAGACGGATGGCGATGGAGAGGAAGGAAGTAATGGGAGAAGCGCTTGTGGTGGCAGCGGCGGATGGGATCTGGCTTCCTGGTTTTTGGAGGACGAGGGGCATAACACCCATCCATCTCGCATACATCTCGCCACACACACAGCGGAGTTCATCTCGACGTCTCCACACATCCGTCTACCCTGTATTATCACCACCCAGCTATCACCGCCATCCCCGAGGAGTTGTGGCCCCGGGAGTGGCGGTCTTTTTTTTGTTGTCGGTGGTTGTTTTGGCTCTTTCTTCCCGAGCGACCATGAGTTGGAAGTTCTTGTTTTTTTTTCTACCTACCTACCACACATCCCACCCTTTCTTCATTCACCCTCCCCCATTGGGGACACCCCAAGAGAATGGGACACATCACACTTTCCCTGTCGGTTTTTTTTTCTTGACTGCGACGAATGGCTGCAGCAAAATGAAGGATGATGACACAAAACGCATCACAAAAAGTTTTTTGTACGGTACCGTCGAGTAGCGAGACAGAAGCTGGGTGGCGAGACGACGAAAAAAAAGTCTAAAAGTAAAGAGTTTTTTGCGTGTGTTGGGTGGTGCATGAATGTCATGTCGCGTAATGGGGGAATGGCATGGCATTTGGATGGTGCTGGGTCGGGTGGTTGATGGCAATGCGACGTTTGTCGCGTGGTGAGTCACGCATCCTGGTTTCCATCTTGACATCCTGGGGGATATTCTGACGGGTGTGTTCCGTCGGTGAAGTTGACATGGAAGGGTGACATTGGAGACTGGGTTTGGGATTCTGCCAGCAGAGTTTTTCGCTGCGATTCCGCATCGAGAATATCATCTCCTTTTTCTGTCTCTTTTGCACCGGGTTCCGGCTGAGTTGGGGATAGTATGCTTTGCCAGGGTTGGCGATTGGAAGTCGGTACGGAGTCGGCCTGGCAGCCCTGTCTGTCAGTGCGTGCGGCTGGGTGTTGTGGGTTGTTGTTGCCACGGTGGTGGTGAGGTATGGACAGGGGGAACGCTGGGGTGGGTTTAGTGTGGTTTGGCTGGGCTGGCTGGGTTTTAAATTGCGGTTTTGAAGTTTGCGGTGTGGTTGCGGTGTGGTTACACACGGATGGCATGGCATGGGGGATCGGTCGCTTTGCCGCGCTCGGTCGGGCCGCGGCGGCGGCGATGGCGGCGGGAGTGGGAGGGTGGGACGAACGGACGGACGGGGAAGGGAGGATGCGGCGGTGTCTGACTTGGAGTTGGGGAAAGGGAGTTGGAGATGAAGTTGGGGGCTGGAATTTGGGTTGGGTGATATATTGAAGTGGCGTAGCCAGGCGAGGAATTGCGCGGCGGGGAGGGAGCAGCCGACGTGCAAATCCCGTGGGTGGGAATGCGGGCGAATGCTGTGCTGGGGCTGGTAGGGCATCTCGCGCGCCCCGAGGCCGAGACAAATTGTGGAGCTTGACTTACACGGAGGCTCCGGTCTGGGGCGGAGACCGGACCGGAAGGTGGGGCCGGGTGGACCCACTCTGCTCCGACCCCGTGGCCATATCATCGGTGTGCGCTGGTGTCGGGTTTCGCGAGGAAAGGTCACGACACAAGATAATGTGGGCTGTGGCTGTCCGACGAGTTTGAGAAGATCGTTTGGTGTTCTGCGATGTCTTGTCAGGTCAATTGGCAGACAGTTTTGCAGCTTGAGGTGTCGCTGTCGTGTTGAGCATCACTTCTGCGGTATGCGCATAAGCAGTAATGGGGGATATCGCAGAATGAGGACACCCGATAAGATAAGAAACTCGACGTCGCGTCGTGCATCATTGCAGCACAGTCGCGGTCGAGCGCTGTGGATTCATATCGAGCTTCAAACTCATCTGACCGCGACGCCTTGACCTCGGGGTTCAATCGTTTTCATCAACTCCATCAATCGAATGGATCCTTGATCGTCTTTTTTTTTATATATTCAATCTGGATTTTGACGTTCTTGCCGTTGCCAACGATATGTTGTGTTCGATATGAGCAGACCCTGCCGCAGCCATCTCTCAACGCCAACCTCGACCATATTTACGCTCCCTTCCTCCCTCCCACTCTCCTTCTCCCTCTTCCTCCCATACACAACCCGTGGTGCACTTTGAGCATTCTCTTGCACCATGGCTGCCAAGATGTCAGTCCGACGCACCCTCTACCTCAGCGGCATCTCACATACTGACCAGCTCAGCTTCGTTTTCGGGAGTGTCAACGGCCAGCTGCGGTCCGCTTTCTCTAAGCTTTCCACATTGCACGCCAAGAATGTCTTCAGCTTCGCCATCGTGACGGGGAACTTGTTCAGCGAGGCTCAGGATGACGAGCAGCTCACCGACCTGCTCGAGGGCCGCATCGAGATCTCCTGCCCGACCTACTTCACCGTCGGCACCATTTCCCTCCCTCCCCGCGTGGTAGAGCGGGTCGAGAAGGACGAGGAGGTTGCCCCGAACCTCCACTACCTAGGCAAGCGCAGTGTCACAAAGACCTCTGAAGGCGTGCGTATTGTTACCTTAGGCGGCCTCCTAGACCCGAACCTCGTCGCCGGCCCGTCCAAAGACCAGCACGAGCCCTTCCACACCGAGGGTGACGCCAAGACTCTCCGCGGCGCCAACAATGCCGACATCCTCCTGACTGCCATGTGGCCCGCCGACATCTGGAAAAACAGTCCCAAGGCCAAGGAGCTGCAGATCGGTGCCGAGACCGCACCTGCCAGCCAGAGCATCGCCGAGCTCTGCGAGGCCCTCAAACCCCGCTACCACTTCACCACGTCCCCCGACGACTTTGCCTTCGAGCGCGAGCCGTTCTTTCCCGACGCTGCCGAAGAAACCAAAGACGCCGGCATCCCCCTCACCCGCTTCCTCTCCCTCGCCCCCTGGGCCAACACCGCCAAGGCCAAGTCCATGTACGCCTTCACCCTCACCCGCGACACCGTCCTCACCCCGCCGCCCGGCAGCACCCTCACCCCCTTCTTTGACCGGTCCACCCAACAAAAGAAACGCACCGCCGCCCAAGCCGAATTCACCCGCTTCTCCACCCACGACCGTGACAGCTCCTCCCACCGCCGCCGCAAACACAACCACCCCCGGCGCGAGCGCTCCCCGCCCCCCGGCCCCGACCGCTGCTTCTTCTGCCTCTCCAACCCCAACCTGCCCACGCACATGGTCTGCGCCGTCGGTGAGGACGCCTACCTGGCCACCGCCAAGGGGCCTCTCCCCGACTCTTCCATCTTCGCCAAACAAGGCCTGGCCATGCCGGGGCATTTCATCATCACCCCGCTCACGCACGCGCCCTCCCTCAGCGCGACGGCCATGGCTGCGTCCGGCGACGGCGAGGAGGAAGCGAAGAGGACGTTCAAAGAGATGGCGCGCTTCCGGGATGCGCTGCAGGGCATGGTCGCCAAAGCCTCGGCGGGGAAGTTGGGCGGTGTTACATGGGAGATCAACCGCGCGCGGAACATCCATGTGCATTGGCAGTTCATGCCCGTGCCGGCGGAGATGGTTACGGGCGGGCTGGTGGAGGCGGGGTTTCGGGTTGAGGCGGAGGACTTGAAGCTGGGGAAGCTGGTTGTGAAGGAGTTTGGGACGGCGGATGAGGTGGAGGGGGATTATTTTCGGGTTTGGGTGTGGGCGGAGGAGGATGGGGAGAAGGAGGGGGATGGGGGCAGGGTTGTGGGGAAGTGTTTGCTGCTGCGGTTTGATGAGGGCGTGAGGTTTGATCTGCAGTATCCGAGGAAGGTGATGGCCAAGTTGTTGGGGCTGGAGAAGAGGATGGTGTGGCAGGACGTGGCGCAGACGGAGGAGGAGGAGAAGACGGATGTGGCGGCGTTTAGGGAGGCGTTTAAGGAGTGGGATTTTACGCTGGCTTAGAGACGGACGGGGGCAAAGAGAGGTATGGTGGTTGATCACTGGAAGTTGGTTGCGCTGAATTTGAGTTTTAGATTTTGATGCGCTTGCAGTGCAATACAATGGTTTGGCTGATCCAGAGCCAGCTGTATTTCCAAAAAGTTTAAAAGCAACGCTGCAGCCCTTTCTAAAACCAGCCCAGGAGTCAATGATGGGCGGTCCCATCCCAACGCCGGAACTACCCCAAAACCCAACCCAAGACCAAAAAGAACTCACCCCTGAGGCCTCATCTTATACAAGCCCCCCCTTACATACACACGCCAAACAAATCATCCAGTCATTGGGGCGAATTCCGTGACGGCCCCGCAAGACTCGCATCTGTAGCCCAAGCTCCCGTTGGGCATGCTGTGCCAGCGCCGCAGGAGGGCCGGCCGCGCGGCGGCGGCGACCAGCGGGTTGATAGACGGCGCCTCTAGTGGCTGCTGCCCGCGGTAGTCGGGCTGCGACAGCTGGTACTGTTGTTGTAGTTGTCGTTGCCATGCCTGCTGCTGCGACGGTTGGTGCTGCTGTAGGTGCCATGCGTGCTGCCACTGGTGGTACTGTTGCAGGTGCCACGCGTGCTGCGACTGGTGGCATTGTTGCAGTTGCCATGCGTCCTGCGACTGGTGGGTCTGTTGTAGTTGCCATACCTGGTGGGGGGCTGCGTCGGCTGGGGGCGGGGGCAAGGGCACGACAACCAGGTGGATGTCGTAGGTGATTGCTGCGATGGCGGTGGCATGGGGGGTGGTTGACGGGGCGGGGAGGGCGTCTATGGCGTGGGAGATGGCCTTGATGAGATCGCCCTGGTTGAGGGGGCGAGAATGGGGGGGGTCGGTGGCGCCGGCGGGGGAAGGATTTTGGTTGGCGGTGTGGGTGGGAACGTTGGGGTCGGCGAAGCCAGGCTGGATGTTCAAGTCGGGGTCGTCGAGGTGGATGTTTATGGTGCCGCTGAAGGCGACGACGGTAGGAGTTGGGTTGGTGCCGCCACTGGCGGTGGTGTTGCGACAGACGGTGTTGTTGGAGTTGGGGTTGGCGCCATTGCCAAAGGAATCATGATGCGCAGACTCGGCCATGGTGGGCGAGGATATCCGTGTGTGTAGGAGGATGGTTGGTATGTTGGGTAACTGGAGAGTAGTAGGTGATAGTACAGGAGATGGTAGTGAACAAAGGGTGATGGTCAGCGAGGTATGTAAGTCGGGAGTGGAAAGAAGGCCAGGAAAAGCAGACGAGCCCAGATGCTTGCATGGTTCTGCCATTGTTCAACTGATTCCGTGGGGAATTTACTAGAAATCCGGCGGAAGTCGCATCTTGGTCCATGTCCCGGCAGTCAGTCCATTCACCGGCGTGTCGGGAAGGTAAGGGCGACTTCTCTGGTGCCTTCCCCCCCTGATGGTCAACACAGTGAATTATGGTTAGTATCGACACTGTATTGGGTCTTGCTAAAGCGATATGCACAAACACATCCCTTGGCGTGGCTGGGTCTCGTGCTGCATGCTGCATGCTCCCATGGTGGGCCCCTCCCTTATCGCTTATCGCAACTCGGCGAGTGCTCGCCCGGCCAAAAAATTTCCAGAAGCCAATGGCAGCGGGTCGCAGCAGGGTTCGCAGCGCTGTCGTGCAGTGTCTGCAGTGTCAAGTGAAGTGCGCTCGCTGCTTGACATCGCCAGACATCACCCATCCCCAAACACCACCCCCCAACCCCAACCGACTCTTGACGTTGGACGACGACCACCCCGCCGCCCACCATGCCGTCCACCACGTCCGGGCGCATCGTCAAGACGTCGCGCGGGTCCAAAAAGACCCCCCACCAAAAGAACCACCGGTGGGAGTCGTTCAGCACCAAGATCTCCAAGCTCCATTCGCTCGACCCTCTCCGCAAGATCCGCCGCCACGACCTCGACGCCGAAGACCTCGATGCCACCACCTCGTACCTCCGCAATGGCCTCGACCGCTGGGCCGAGCTCAACCTCTCCAAGCCCTACATGGCCTTCAAGCGCGAGATCAACCCCCTCACCGAGTCCCTCGCCCAGATTCTCTACCACGAGGACCGCATCATGGACCTGCTCGCCAAGTACATCGCCCTGCACGAGAAGGAGGCCCTCGAACCGCTGCTCGACCTCGTCACCGCCTTCGCCCACGACCTCGGCCTCCGCTTCGAGAAGCACTACCCGCGCGCCCTCGCCCTGATCGTCGCCCTCACCTCCAAGCTCCACGACGTCGAGGTCATCGAGTGGACCTTTGCCGCCCTGGCCTTCCTCTTCAAGTACCTCTCGAGGCTTCTCGTCCCCGACCTCCGACCAACATACGATGCCGTCGCCCCCCTGCTGGGCAAGACCCGGAACCCCGGACACATCGCCCGCTTCGCCGCCGAGGCCATGAGCTTCCTGGTCAAGAAGGCCGCCGCCCCGAGCCACAAGGGCAAGGCCCTGCCATTGTTCATCGAGCATGTGAGGGGGGATCTTGCTGCTGTGGCGGGAACCAAGCAGTTCCAGCTGTACAACGACGGCGTCATGACCATGTTTGCCGAGGCCATCAAGGGGGTCGGCGACGGCATCCATTCGACGGGCCCCGACACCTTCTCCGCCCTGTTGCGCCTTGTCCCCGACGAGGAACTGAGACTGCCCGAGCAGACCATCTGGACCGGCGTCTGCTGCGGCGTGCTCACCAGCATTATCCACCACTCCAACGTCGACACATTCAAGAACATCGAGACGCGGGTGGTGGAGGAGGCTGCGGCTGGCAAACAAACCGTTTTGTTCATTCAGGTCTTGGGGACCATGGCCGGTGTGCGCAAGGGGACACGCATCAATGACTGGGCAGCGCTTGCAAAGGCGCTCACGCAAATGCTCGTGTCTCTCTCCTCCCGGAAGGCGGAGGTTGAAGCCATGGAGCCCTCCCAAGTATGGCAAAAAATCATCGTCAACGCCGCCATTGTCTGGAGCCGGGCGCCCATGGACGCCCTGCTCCCCGTCCTATCTACATTCAACAACGCCATATCCAGAGAGCCCCTGATGAGGTGGTACATCTTGTTTGGCTCATACTTGGCCGATCTAAACTCAGAGAGATTCCGTGGCCTGTTCCTCAAAGATTTCCAAAAGTAAGCCCTGGACTCCCAATCTTGACATCTCTGCGGCCCAACTAATGTGTCCAGGTTTATCGTCGCACATTGGTCTCAGGGTGAAAACGAAGACATCCTTTGCGTGCTCCTCCCGCGCATGGTCGAGGCCGGCGGGCTCCCCACCCCTCGGGGGAAGGAGACCTTCCAGCTCCCGCAATCCTGGCAGGACCAGATTGTCAGCAAGTTCATCAGACTCGAGGACACCCCCTTTCCCGAGAGCGGTGGATTTGGAAAAGACCCGGAAACCTGGAGGGACAAGTGCCTACCAAAGTACTCGGCGCGCTTACGAGTCTTGGAGTCCACCTCGGCGCATCCCTCCACCAATGCGAGGATCGCCGAGGTCCTGCTTAAGAAGCTAAAGTTGGCCCTTCGTCCGTCCTCATCTCTCCCTACCGATGAGGCAAACTTCATCGTCAGCGACGGTTTGCGAGCCTACCTGCGCATGTGCGCGCCCGCCGGGTCAGCCGATCCTAGCCTGGCTCCGCTCTTGAGAGCTGCGGCGCCTCGGTTTTGCCGGTCACCAGCATTCCTCGAGGCGTTGCTCACCTATGAGCGGGATGTCGGCAGGAAAATCGAGAGGTCTCCTGAGACAAACAATGGCGAAAACCATCAGGAGGAAGACCCATTGGTCAAGTGCCTGACCGACAACCTCTCGACGCCATCCCATGAGCTGCGCCTCGCGTCCCTTAACATCCTCGAGGTGCTGGAGTCTACCGCCGACTCAAACGCGGCGTTGGCGACCATGATCCAGGCCGAGGAGCTCCCACTGAACTTGCAGAGCGTTCGGACCATCGCAGTACACCTTCGCAAGCTCGGCCAGGTCTACTCCCACATTGCGGAAGACTCTTGGCTGATCCAGGCCATCCCTGCCTTCCTGTTCGGCATGACCACCGTGCCGCTGTCGCCCGTTTGGGACGACGCTGTCGAGGCGATGAAGAAAGTGGCCGAGAGCAAACCGGGCGAGGCAGCGTTGGCCGACCTCGCTTTCGAGTGGCTGGATGTGCCATCTCCGCAGTGGTCGGGGCCCTACAAGCCGCCAGGGGAAGACAACCACGGAGCGTTGACCAACTTTGATTGTCTGAACCTCATGGCCCTGAACGAGACCGCCGGAGCCACCGAGGGCGTCATGAATGACCCCTCCCAGGACATGTTGACTGCGTACGAGGAGGGGCAGAAGATTGTTGAGTCTTGCTCGGAAAGGGCGCGCAGCAAGGCTCTCAAGGCTTTCTCGGCCTTGCCGGGGTTGGCTGAGAAGCGGTCCCGGAGGATGGTGCCGTACCTGTTTTCCTTCACCGATGAGGGCGAAACCCCGGCGGAGGAAGAGGGGAGCGAAGCCGAGGAGTCTCCGGAGAACAGCTGGTCTCTTCCCGACAGGAAGGCTCTTGTGGGAGTCTTTGCCCAGTTCAACAACCCGAGGGTCCTTTACCAGAGCCAGAAGGTGTACCAGGCATTGCTCAAGCTGCTCGCCAACGGCGACATGGAGCTGCAGAAGCTGGCCCTCAAGGCGATCCTGGCCTGGAAGAGCGACGGCGTCAAACCGTACCAGGAAAATCTTGAGTACCTGCTTGACGAAGCCAGGTTCAAGAACGAGCTCACCGTCCTCTTCCAGGGAGACAACCGGATCCAGCCCGAGCACCGCCCAGATGTCATGCCAGTTCTCCTCCACCTGCTTTATGGCCGGACAATCTCCAAAAAAGGCGTGGCTAGTGGTCGCCATGGGCTCCATGCCACCCGCTTGGCTGTCATCCGGCAGCTGGATGTTGATGACATGGGAAGTTTTCTGGACATTGCGCTCGGGGAGCTCAAGAGCATCAAGGTCCTCGATGCCCAGGGAATCCGCGAGAGCGTATTCGCCAGCGAGGCGCTCCCGGTTCGGAAGCAAGTTGGTCTGCTCAACATGATCGAGTCAGTCATCAACGAGCTCGGGACGAGTGTCTCGTCGTACATGGAGTCGCTCGTCAACGCGGTGCTCTACTGCCTCATTTATGCCTGCCGCCAGCTTGGTGGGAGCGCAGAAGAGGAGGAGGAGCAGACAGAAGACGCGGACCAGCTCCAGAATGCCTCCTTGTACAAGGTTGTGCGGACCACCGCCTTGAAGTCCCTGTGCAAGCTGTTCCAGAACGCAGAGGACTTTGACTGGACGGCGTACCAGGATGTCATGGTCAAGGAGATCATCAGCCCCCGCATCGAAAAGCTTCCGGCGGAGACAACACAGGGTGTTTCTGCTACCTGGAAACTCCTCGGCACATGGGCTGCCCTGCCAAAGGCCGCCTTGTTCCTGTCTATCGACGACAGGATACTGCCCAAGATCGTGGAATCCCTCAGCATCGAGAAAGCCAAGGACGAGATCAAAATCTACGCGCTCGACATCCTCAAGCAGCTCGTCGGCCTCGCGCAGGCTCCGGCGACGGAGTCTGAGTTCAACGAGTTGATCCAGTCCGAGCTCTTGGAGCCGAACATCGACCTCATTCTCAAGGAAACAAGCAGCCTGCTTCGCAACCAACATGACATCGGCCGAGACCTCCTCGGCACCGCCGTGGACACAGTTGTCGCGATTGCGCCTCTGGTGGCGACGTCTGCCAGTGTCCAGGATATGGTCGAGATTGCCACCTACCTGCTCAACCAACCGCTGCGCAGGGTCAGCCCCAAGATCAAGGGGTCGCTTCTGCTGATCTTGAAGCAGTTCGTCGTGCTGGAGGACGTCCAGAGCAACGCGGAGTTGAAGAGCAAGGTCTACCGCACCATCTCTTCCCTCTTTGGCTTCTTCAAGGACAAGCAGAATCGGCAGACGCTTGCTGAGGTCCTGGAGGAGTTTGCCTCTCGAGAGCCCTGGGCGCAAGAGGTGGCTGATATTTGCCGCGACCTCAACGCCTACGCCGTGAGGCGCTTGGACGAGGCGGACTACAACACCAGGCTCGAAGCCTTCAACTCGATCACCCGAGACCGCGAGACCCCCTTCACGATCGACCAGTGGATGCCGCTGATTCACAACTTGCTCTACTACATCCTTCAAGACGAGGAGTTTGGCGTGCTCTCGTCTAACTCGGCGGATGGATTGTGCAAGTTCGTTTCGGCCGCGCAGGCGGCGTGGGACAGCCCGCAGCAGGCTGCCTTTGTCGATGTCCTGTCGAACATCATTCTCCCAGCTATCTACTCCGGCGCGAGGGAGGATTCCGAAACTGTCCGCCGCGAGATCCTGCGCTTGTTCGGCTACCTGGTCGCCCACCTGCCCCAGTGGGAGCCGGTTGCGGATTTGACACCCTTGGTTCCCGACTCGGACGAATCCGACCAGGCCTTCTTCTTCCACGTCCTGAGCCCGGCCGTGTCGAGGCAGCTCCAGGCACTACGTCTTCTCGAGGCCGCCAACGAGAAGAGCGAGCTGCGCAGCAAGCACATCAGCCAGTTCTTTATCCCGCTGTTTGAGCACTTCATCTTTGATCGGCCCGAGGGCGGTGATGATCATGGATTGAGCGCGCAGGCGACGAACGTCATTGCGGCCTTGACGGCCTCGTTGGAGTGGCAACAGTACCGGGCCATCCTGAGGCGGTTCGTGTCGTACGTCGAGTCGAAGCCCGACTGGCAGAAGCGTGTTATTCGCCTGTTGGAGAAGGAGGTGGATGCGCTGCGCGCTGCGATCGCCCAGAGGCCCGGCGATGCCATGGAGGTGGATGGCGAGGCGGCCGATGTGAAGCCCCGCCGTCTTGGTTCGACACTCCCCGATCAGGAGAAGCTCAGCGCGGAGATCATCAACAACTTCTTGCCGCCGCTGCTCAAGTACATCCATGAGAAGGACGAGACGACCGTCAGCGCCAGGGTTCCTATTGGTGTCATCATCGCCAAGTTTCTGACGCTCCTTCCTGACACCCTCCTCAACGACAAGCTTCCTGGTGTGCTTACCGATATCTCGCACATCCTTCGCAGCAAGTCGTGGGAGTCCCGCGAGATGGCGCGTGACACACTGGCCAAGATCTCTGGGATTCTGGGGCCCGAGAAGCTTGAATTCATTCTCAAGGAGTTGAGGGGCGCGCTCGTCAGGGGCCACCAGCTTCATGTTCTCTCCTACACGCTGCACTCTATCCTTCTGGTTGCCATCCCGGCGTTCAAGCAAGGCGACCTCGACTACTGCCTGTCTTCCATCATGGCCGTCATCATGGATGATGTTTTTGGCGTCGCGGGCCAGGAGAAGGATGCGTCAGAGTACGTGAGCAAGATGAAGGAGGTGAAGAGCAGCAAGAGCCAGGACTCGATGGAGTTGATCGCCAAGACGGCATCCATCACCCGCCTGGGGGATCTTACCATGCCGCTGCAGTCGCTGCTCTTGGAGAAGCTTGACGTGCGAACAGTCCGGAAGATTGACGAGCTCCTGACTCGCATCACCAAGGGTCTGTTGGAGAACCCGGATGCCGCGTCGCAGAATATCTTGGTGTTCTGCTACGAGGTGATCCAGGAGGTGTACAACACGCAGAAGCCGACCACCCAGCCAAAGATCGACCCCCGCCTCAGGAGGTACATCGTCCAGAAGGCCGCCAAGAAGAGCGACGGCGCCGTGACCAGCCAGCATGCCTACAAGCTTGTCAGGTTCGCGATCGACATCCTCCGGGCCGTCCTGAAGAAGCACGACAATCTCCGCACTGCCAACAACATCACGGGCTTCCTGCCCATCCTCGGTGATGCGGTGTTGTCGGCTGAGGAGGAGGTCAAGATCGCCGCGTTCAAACTCCTCAACGTCCTTATCAAGGTGCCGTTCACCAACAGCGACTCAAGCAGCCTATACAAGGTCGCCCACAAGGAAGCCATCAAGGCCATCTCCATGTCCCCGACCACCACCTCCGACCTCTCCCAGTCCGCACTGAAGCTCATCTCCGTCATCCTCCGCGACCGCCGCGAGATCCCCATGAAGGACGCCGCTTTGGACATGCTCCTCAGCAAACTCAAAGACGACCTGACGGAGCCCATGTACCGGCACGTCACGTTCAATTTCCTCCGCTGCGTCCTCGACCGAAAGCTGGAGACCGCCTCGGTCTACGACACGCTCGACCACGTCGGCACGGTCATGATCACTAACGACGACAAGGACACGCGGGACCTGGCGCGTGGCGCCTTCTTCCAGTTCCTGCGCGAGTACCCGCAGAAGCGCAGCCGATGGGAGAAGCAGCTCAAGTTTGTCGTGGCCAACCTCAAGTACGAGCGCGAGGGGGGGAGGCTGTCGGTTATGGAGGTGATCAATCTGTTGCTGAAGAAATCGGCCGACGAGTTCGCGCAGGAGGTGGCGGCGACCTGCTTCATCCCGCTCGTGTTTGTGCTCGCCAACGACGACAGCGAGAAGTGCCGGCTTGCAGCCGGCGAACTGATCAAGGAGGTCTTCCGCGTGGCGGACCGGGAGCGGCTGGCCAAGTTCCTGACGCTGCTGCGGTCGTGGGTCGGGCAAGACGGGAACGCTGCGGTGCAGAAGCTGGCGCTGCACGCGTTTGGGCTGTACTTTGAGGGGCGCGAGGCGAGCCCCAAGGATAAGAAGGACCTGGGTCTGTTGACGGACAAGTTGGCGCAGGTGCTCGGGGACGAGGAGGCGCTCGAGGCGGACTGGGAGCTGGCGAATACCGCGCTGACGGCGCTGCAGACGTTGGTGGTCAGGCATCCGCAGAAGGTGCTCGCCCCGGAGTCCGGGGAGTTGTGGTCGGATGTGCAGGCTTGTTTGGCGCATTCGCATACGACGGTGAAGTTGACGGCGATTAAGCTGTTGAGTATGTACCTGGCGGATTTTGCGAGGAATGCTGGGAAGGAGCAGAAGGTGCCGATTGAGGGGTCGCAGGGGCTGGAGCTGGGCGGTGAGGATGTGAATGACCTCGTCCGCTTGTCGTTGGGCATTCTCTCGGCCCCCGAGGTCGACGAGGGGCTGGCTCAGGAGGCGGTCCAGATCATCATGTTCCTCGGCGGGTACCTCGAGTCGGAACAGAAGACGGCTGAGGAGGGCGCCGAATCCGAAGAAGAAGCAGAAGAAGAAGAAGGCGGCGAAGCCTCGGAAGACGAAGCCAACACCGCCAAAGAAACCGCCCGCCACGCCGACACCAAATACCTCTTCTGGAAGCTCGCGTCCATCATCCGCAAGGAGCGCCAGCCCCGCCCGGAATTCCTCGTCAGCAAGCTCGCCGCCATGGACCTCCTCGAGTCCTTCGCGCTCAACACCCCGATCCCCGTCCTGACCGCCTCGGCGCGCACCATCCTCCGCCCCCTGCGCAACCTCACCGACCCCGCCATCCGCCAACCCTTCTCCCTCAACGAGTCATTCAAAACACGGCATGAGGCCCTGCGGGCCAAGGCGCAGGGGGTTATGGAGGTTCTGCAGAGGAGGCTCGGGAGCAAGGAGTATACCAAGGCGCTGGTGGCCGAGGGGGAGAGGGTCAGGGCCAGGAGGCAGCAGAGGGCGGGGAAGAGGAAGGTGGAGGCGATTGCCGCGCCGGAGAGGCATGGGAGGGAGAAGAGGAAGAGGTTTGAGAAGAAGAGGGAGAGGAGGAAGGAGAGGGGGATGGAGCAGAGGGAGTATCGGCGGGGGTTGCAGTAGGCTGTGTATGGGGGATGTTTGGGTGGGAAAAGGGTGGTGGTAGAAAGTAATTAGATTGGAGGTTTATACAGCAAAAATAATGTTACATGAGAGAAGATCCGTTTTGCCCGTGGGTATGCCAACGCCGGTGAATGCCATCCTTTTCCATATCATCATACACCCAGCGCTTCGTCCATCAACGCAATCCACACCACCCATGATCCTCCCCGTTTTGTTTTCCACCATCCCTCACCGTCCCAGTTCGTCACTCATTTATCCCCATCTACTCCCCCTTCCCCTCCCCCGGCTTAACACTCTTAAAC
>FTEL01004058.1_pt1 | contig 17200 bp, 20 predicted proteins | sample 1658911 | NCBI WGS metagenome assembly FTEL01 (sample SAMEA3914869, study PRJEB12502) | metagenome | biome: forest; material: soil | place: USA | collected 2012-03-12 | depth 0.1 m
GCCCAACATCACCAGCGTAGCCACCTTCTACACCCGACACGCCACCATCATCAACTCGCGCTCCAACTATAGCATCATCAGTGTTGAAAACTCGAGCGACCCGATACCACTTACCGATGCTGACATCGACATTCCTGCATACCGACACACCCTCCGTTGGCTCCTGAACTACACTGCCGCCGACATCCCGGCTCCATCCTCCATCGCCCAGGGCTTTTGGAGCTCGGTCGACCAACTGCAGGATCCATCTACATACGGCGTCATCGCGCAAAACTTTCAAAGCATCTTGGCGTTTCCCTTCTGGCTACTCAACGTCAACAACTGGGGTAACACGGACCTGCGCTCGGACGTGATCAGCCCAAACCTGCCACCAGAGTTCTACACGCGGGCCGAGTTTGTAGAGCCGTACACTAAGCTGATGTTTGACCCGTCTCGGTTTGGAGTGTTTGTGGCGCTCCAGGGTTGCGCGATCATCTTTGTTTGGGCGGTGCTGGCATGGGTATGGCTGGCCGAGGGGCGGCTGCCAGATTGTTCTTCGTTTCCGTTGTTTGACTTTGCGAATAGAACTCGGGTGAGTGCGGGAGTGGTGGGAGATGCGGGCAATGGCGGTGACTCGACTATCATTGACAAGACGGCGGGTGTGCGACTTGAGTCTCATTTCAAGAACGTCCGTGGTTAACCCCGGATACCTACCTATCTAGGTATTCTGTATCTTGTATCTACCAATGAAAGCTCCTGTTCAAAACTGAGAAAATCTCACCAGCCCTATCGAGAGCACCCCAGATGTCTCAATCTCGGACTTGTACTCCTCGCTCCCCCCCAAGCTAAAACACACCCACATCAAAACACCTCCCCGTCGACCTCATCCTCATACCCCACGCGCTCTCCTTCATCCTCATAACCCCCCTCCTCACCAAACCCCAGATCACCACCATCCTCCTCCGCAACAAGCTCTCCACCATCACTCCACGCCGAGTATCCCGACCCAGGGCGACCACCACCACCACCGCCACCTCTCCCGGCCGGCGACAAGCGCGGCGAGGGCTGTCTGTCACAGCCCGGAGAGTAGGACGGAGGCGGGCGGTACGCCGCACGTCCACCGTTGTTGGGAATCTCGAGATGGCGTTGTTGAGGGCGTTGCTGCTGCCGCTGGGCTGGGCCGCGCGGAGGGGGTTGCTGTTGCTGCTGGCTGTGTCTGCGCTGGGTTGGCGTTGGGGGTTGGTACGTTGCATGCTGCGGGCGGGAAGACCGGGGGCCGTATGAGTTGGCGGTGTTGTCGTGAGGGTGGTAAGAGCCACCGCGGTGGCGGGGCCGGGGTTGGTAAAAGGTCTGTTGACGCTGGGCGTGGTGGTGGTCGAAGTCGTCGGCACGGGTTTGTCTGGCGGCTGTCTTCTCCATCTCGGTGCCGCCCGTGGTTTGGATGAGGTACTCTTCAAACATTTGCATGCTGTGGGCCACCATTTCGAACTGCCTGTAGTCAAGGAGAGTTTGGGTTGCAGGACGGGCGGTTGTTTTTGCTGTGGTGGCCGTGCTGTTGTTTTCGTCCTCTTCGTCGTCATCCCACTTGTCGAGGGAAAGCGTTTCCATGTCGAAATACGCGAGTGAGTAGGCGAGTTGGAAGGCGTTGCGAATTTGTCGGCCGTTCCACCGTTGTTCAGGGGTAAACTCGTTTTCCTCAAAATACCATTTTGCGTAGTCCAAGATTGAGTTGTCGTTGATGGAAAGCCGCGATCTTTTCGCGGAACCGGGGTTGGCATCCATGGCGGTGTTCCTCCCTGCTTCTGTTGCCCTCAGCCTCCGAAGGTTCACCTCAAATATCGACAGTGTTCGTTCTAGGGTCAGGGGTGGGTAGTAAAGACTGAGGTGGATCCGCGACTTGAACGCTTCATCCATAGTCCCGACCCGATTTGTCATGAGAAAGAGGATGCCGCTGTAGTACTCCAAAACACGGAGGAACACTATAAAATGGGCATCCCACAGTAGCCATCATTAGCGCCAAGCACGAAGAGGAAAGTGGGAGGCTGAACTGGCAGTGAGTTCGCTTACCCGTCACGAGAGCGTTCCGTTCAAGGTCACCAAGCTCGCGTCGAGACAGAAATACGTCGGCTTCGTCCAGCAATAATATGGCATCCCACTTGTAGGCAAGACGAAAAATGCTCGTGAGTGTAGTACTCACCACCTGTGGCGACGTACCAATGTCGCCACATGTGATGGGGAAGAGCGGTTTCTTGCTCGCCTGAGCCACCGCCTCGGCAGTGGCCGTCTTGCCAACGCCAGGAACGCCATGGAGGAGAACAAAAAGCCCGTCTCCTTTGCCACGGATGAGATCCTGGCCTGAAATGGAGTTTGGTGACTCTCGCTGGCCAGCATGTTTTCTTAGATGTGTCTTGACCAATGATTTGATCATCCTCTTGTGTCGATCATCAATCCTCAGATCCTTGAAAGCGTCCTCCGCCACGACCAGGGGCTTGAGGAACTGGCAATCAAGCATAACAAACTTGCGATCCCGGAAGGTGTAGGCGACGACACGCTGAGGTAAAAGGACCCAATCGTCCTTGTCGAGCTCCGTGATGATTTTCCCGGCCTTGTGGGCTTGGAGCACAGGGCTGGAATTCCGTTGATCAGCTGCCAACTTTTCGCCGTACCGCTCGCTGATCTGTGTCGCTTCCTCGGTGTAGCCAATGCAAGCAACTTCACCACCCGTCGATGCCTTCCAGTGTTTGATGAACATCGTGTCGTCTCCGTCATGCCAGTTTCTATCATTGAAAAAATAAAAGCCTCTCTGCCAAAAGCTCGGGTCTGGACCAACAGCGCGCTCGGATTTGAACCCTTCGGCAAAATCTATCATGACGTTGTCATCCACGTACTCCCGCCGCGCGGACTTGCCCTCAAATGTCCATTCGAATCTCTGATTGAATGTCGTACCCGGTGGCCACTTGAAGAGGGCCCTGTGTCAGAGTCCAGCCCTCGTAACGGAGATGCTTCAGCTGCAATGCTTGGCAGAACCACGCGCCCTTGTTGGTAAAGTCTGAAGTTATCTTGTCGGCGTCCTTGGCGAAGCGCACTGAGTAGAGGTCAAAGCTGGTGATGTCCCTCTCCCCTGGATAGCTGGAAATGCGGTACTGGTTTCGGACGGGGACGTATGAGGTGCCGTCAAAATCTACGTAGTAACAGTGGAGCTCCAACCAGCGTTTCGGATCCCCATTACCCCCTCGACACAAGTCGTTGGGTGAGTGGTTTGAGATCAAGCTTAGCTCCATGGAGCATAGCCTCCAGGTCCGATGGTGGGATTCCCAGCGTTTCCAAATCCTGCGATTGGCCACGACGTGCTCAGATTCTTCGCCCTCGGGGACGACGTACAGGAGCTCGCCCGGTTGGAATAACATCCAGAGTTCGTCGAAGCGGATCCGTTTTTTGGTGGTGCCGGCAGCGTGTTCCCAGGGACGCACAATGTGCTCTTCGACAAATTCGATAAACTTTTCGATGTGGTGAAGTGCGGTCGGGGAGTTCAAGAGATCTCCAGATACGGCAGAGAAGGGGTCCATGGGGGTACCCCGCCCGCCTCGGCCTCCCGGTATCTCCTCCTGCCCCAGGTCATCGCGGCTCGGGTCATCGCCTCTGTTTCCTGGGGCCAGCTTTGACTCATCCGTGCTGTCGGTGGGCACATGGGCCTCTTCACCATTGGTTGGCCACCGCTTCTTGAGAATCCGGTGGCACTCTCGCATCTGGGGGAGGAAATAGTAGAAAGTGCGGAAAGGGGAAAAGAAGACACGCGGGCGATCAACTCGCCAGCTATCTCCGAAACCCGTCAGGCGTGACAAAAGAGTGAGAAGCTCTGGCGACTGAATTCGGATCCGCTGAGCCCACGAGTCGCCACTAGCTGCCGCCGAGGTAGTTGGCGGTGGCTTCCGCGTATTCCGGAATTTGTTTCGCACCCCTTCTTCGGCGATAACTTCCTCCAAAAGGCCATCATGTCCGCGGAGGACTTCGATGATGGCCAAGCCCTGGGTTGGAGAGTACCGGTTCTTGAAGTGGTCGAAGTTGTGCCATGTAACCTCGACACGCAGAGGCATTCTCTGTCGCTCCGGATCCGTCGTTTGCGTCACACGGTTCCGGTCCCATTCCGGTTCATGCACATCGTCCCAAACACCGCCAACCCCCGAATCCAACCCCAGTTTGCACCCCTCTCCGGCTTGGTTCTGCATCTCAGAGTGGGTGGGCACAGAAATTGCAGGCGGCGCAACGGAGATGGTTTCCACAACCTCTTCTTGCTCTTCCTCCCTTTCTTCTCTGATCTGTGCTGCGGTCGAGGTCGCCAATGGGGAGGCTTCCCCTTCTGGCGCCAATTCAAGGCCGTCCGGGAGCAAGACTGGGTTGGAAACAAGAGAGGGCGGATCGATCATCGATGTCGCCATGTTATGAGACCGCCTTGGCCGCGTTGGGACGGAGGGAGTGGTGTCAGGTGTGCAAAGTTGCTTCACGGTGGGGTGAAGGAGGGCAAACAGATAAACAGCGCAAAGCCCAGCACACTTTGGGGGACTGGAAAGAGATCATGGAGGCGAGGAGTCAAGGACTCCGCACCGCAGGGCTCGATGCCAAGACCTTCTGCATGTTGGTTGTTGGCGCTTGTTCCATGCATGCACATGCATGGTCCCGAGCCACTTCTCCGATGGGCATCGGGCCGCAATTCGCTGCTGGGTTTCCCCGCATGGTTTTGCCATGCAGAGCTGAGCACAAGGACGATAACTGAGGAACACAAGTTCCCGGGTCGGGCATGCATCAGCGAGCCTTGCTCTGGAGGCCACATTTCCTGCAACAGTCATGACTGGCTCAGAAGCCTGTTGCGGATTGTAAGTTGGACTTTCACCAGAGCTTTGCTTCTTCTTTTCAACTTATCAAGCTTCCTGTGGGTTGCTTTGCAACTTAACCCCGCCCCCTCTCAAGCGGCCCTTCAAAGACCGAAACTGAAGGCCGCCCTCCCATGTCCAGCCAGACCGAGCCGCTCACCGCGATGACAAACCAAACTCCGCAGCCGAGAATCATGAGCTCGCAAGTTGATGCGCTGCTCCATCACAACATTTTGGATTGGCAGCACCCCTCGGAAAGTGAAGTCGCCGTCGCTGGGGACTTCATCAGCGCCCACGGTGGCCAGATACACCACGGTCTTGGGGGGCGGTCACAGCTCGATCTCCAAACACGGCGATATGGCCCGTTTCAGCCGTACTTGTAAGACCTCGGGAGTCGCTTGCGAGCTGTTCACGAGTTGTAGACGACAGGCTAACGTTTCCTTTACTTCGACAACTAAAGGGACCTTGAAGCAGCTCTCAGGTTCTACATCCCCAATCTCCTGGGCCTCCAACTACCAGAATCGAGCCATGACTGCATGTGAGATAATTTGTCTGAGAAGATTAGCCACATGGAAAGACAGTTTAAAACCGCCAAGAAGGGACTCTGGCATTCTCTGTGGCACAAGATGGGGCAAAGTCAAGAAGCCGCCGAAGCTTGGATGGCCTTCATACCAGATGAGTACGGACTGGTACGTACATGGCCAGGAACAATTGCTATTTAAAGAATCATGGTTTTGGCTAATGTTGGTCAGGGCGTGGTCAAAGCCGGCCTCGCGCTCGTGTTCAAGGTGCGTGTTGTTGGGCCCCTGAGATGGCCCGAGTTCCCTGACCCGCCGCGCGCGTGCGCTTCGTTCGAACCAACTGACCTTTCCGCAGCTGGCTGAGGCCTCAGCGGACAAGAGGAAAAGAATATATGACACCTTCGCTGCCCTCCGAGACACTCTCATTCACGCACACCCCGAACGGAGGAGCTTTCGAACCAACCAATCACTCAACGACTGCGTCGACGAACTCTATCAGTCCGTCGTCGATGCCATCCACGACATAGCTGTGTGGCTAGCATCTGAAGATACATCGCCCTGTAAGCTTGCCTAACGGCATTAACGAACGACCCCTGGCGGTCTGCTAACCCAACGTTCGCCTTGCTGCTGTTTCCCAGGGGACAAGGTGGCCTCGAGGTTTAAAAGACGTCACGACGCAGCACCCACCAGCCCCGAAAAGATCTTGAAGAGGTTGGAGGAACACACCAACAAGTTCCGAGAAGCTCTCAGCCTTGCCCGAGACCGATCCATTGAAGACACCAAAATCATGTCCCGCGCCACCGGTCTCAGAACCGTAATGGTTCACCGAGAGGTGGTAGCCACCCACCAACACGTCTTGGCCACCAAGCACAACACAGAGCAGATGAAGACCAACATCGAAACGTGCACCACCACGGTTGAAAGAGTTGGAACCCGGGTCACCGAGAGCGTTGACAAGTTTGGTAGCAAGATCAGGGACGATATGTCTCACCTCAGCGCCGACATGGGCCGACTGAACAAGAAGATGGACGAACAATACCGCGAGCTACAAGTCTTGGTTGTGGCCGGGCTAGGTCAGTTGGCGGAGGCTTCTGCGGAGGCCACTCAGATGAAACGCAGGATCGCAACGCGGGAACGTAGCATCCAGCAACACCAGGAGACCAACCGAACCAAGCTCCTGGAGATTGTCTTGCAGCAGAAACAAGGTGAGTTCTGTTGCCACCTTGCGGCTTCCCTCCCACACGACAATTAACCCCGCCTACCCACAACAGAGATGGAAGCCCGGATCGCCCTGCTCGAGGCCCAACTGCGCCAAGAAGCGCCGCCCGTCCTCAACTTCCCAACACTCTGTGACATCCTGGCTCCCGCCCCCTCTGATGATCCCAACCGAGCCACACACTTCGACATCGTCTTTAAACACCCAGCCAGAGACCTGGCGTTTGCAATTGCCGAGGAAGGAGGCCCGAACTGTCCCTTGAAGGATCAATCCCAACTCCTAACCCTCTTCGCCCGCCCCCAGTTCACCCGCTGGCTCAACTCGGATTCACACTCCCTGCTCTACGTGGACGCGGCCCTCGAGGCTGCCGACAAACCCCTCTCCGCCGCCTCCCTCCTCAGCGCCAAGCTGGTGGCCGCGGTGCCGGCCGTCTTCGGACACACCGCTATAGTCTTGCACTTCTTTTGCGGTCTACACCTCTCTGACGAGTGGTGCGGTCCCAAGGGAATGATGCGCTCGTTGATTGTGCAACTGCTTATGCGTTTGGTGGACTTGGATCCAGAGACGGAATGGAGGGGGCTGCAGTTTGTGGGGGACGAGGATTTTGCGAATATCGACCAGTTCAAGAAGGCGCTAAAGGCAAGAAATACGTATGCGCAGTGCACGGCGTTTCACAGGTTGTTGAGAGAGTTGCCGAAGGGGATGACGGTGTTTGTGGTGTTAGATTCGGTCTTGTTCTGGGAACGAAACAAGACACCGACTCAGTTCCAAGAACACGATAGTTTCTGGGATGGTTGGGGAGGGGATGTCTTGGGGTTTTTGGACGAGCTGATCAGGGCTTGGGAGTTGCCGGTTTCTGTGAAGGTATTGATGATCAATCAGGCCCGGCGTGGCCCAGGGATGAGGAAGCTACCAGTGGTTCAACGATGGGGAAAGAAGGGGTCGGTTATTGAGCTGAATAACACGTTAAACTCTGGGGAGGGTATGTGGGGGAAAAGGGTTGAGAACCAGCTGCGGCGGGCGGTGGAGAAGGGGGTATTTGCACGAGGCTAGGATGGCTTGGAGATGCATGACTGTAAGCACGTCGAGTACTACGACTACGAGATGATGACTTCGAGAGTGGCGGCCGTCGGGGTTGTGGCTGGGATAGATGTTGGGCTCTTTCTGGCTTTCGTCCATATTACCTAATGGCCTTTGGGCTACCGTACTTCATTTACATCATGACACCTACCCGGTCGAATTCAACGAGTGTACAAGGTACTCATTTTGACACCGTTCGGCTAACGCAGGGTCCTATGCGCTCACACGTTGTGAATCCACGACGAGCCCCTGGGTAAGATGGACGATGATGGGTTGAGTCGATCAACGATGTTGACAACTAACTCAGAACAATGTTCTCTTCATCCCCGACTCCCACAATACCAGCAAACCTCTAACACCAAAGTTTACAACCCAGGGACCCACCCCAACACCACCCTCATCACTCATGCTCCGGCCTCCTCCTCTTGGTATCCGCCCCCAAATAGTCAATGGCATTTCGGCAGAGCGGACACGTGTTCCGCCCGCTGTTCTGGAACCACTTGTACAGACACACGCGGTGGAAGTAGTGGTTGCACGTGCCGCACTTCTTGTCCGGCAGCGTCTTGTCCTGCGCGATGATCGAGTAGCAGATGGCACACTCCTCCTGGCCCTTGAGCGCGAGCGAGATGTTGCGGCGGAAGGCCATCAGGCCGTCGACTAGGCTGCAGTTCTGCAGGGCGTGGGTGATTAGTACACACTGGGATAGCACATCAAGCTTGATAGTGAATGGATGCTTACGCCAAACATGATCACGGCCTTGGTCGCCTTGAGCCATGACTGCCACTTGTCCTCTTTGACGGCCACCCGCTTGACGCTGACAACATCAACGGGGTCCAGCGGATACGACTTTGGCACGTGCAGGGAGATGGTGGCGGCGTCGTCGTCGACGGGATAGCCCGCCGTGATCTCGCGCGAGGTTTTGCTGACTTTGACAATCACTTCCTGGGTGTCGGCATCGCCCTGCTCCTGCTGCGAGGACCACTCCACCACTTCGTCCAAGGCATCCGAGATGATGAGCGGGGAGAAGAACCTCTGCATCCACACCTGGACCGTGTTCTTTGTTTGCTTGGAAGAACAGTCCAGGTACCACATCTTGAACAGGCCGGGGATGTACTTGAGGATGAGGTAGAAAAGGTGGATCAGGAGCCAATTCATGCTTCGCTCCGCCGGCTCGGAGTCGGCAAGGTCAACGCTGTAGGAGCGGATATGCTCGGCTGTGAATCCCTCCCTGTCGAGATCAAGAGCGCGAGCGAGGGCATGCCCCAGGACGTCAACCAAGAACCGAAGCAGGGGGTCGAGATGTTTGCCGCTCCTGAGGTTTTCTGTGTAGTCGCTGCGGACCCGGAAAGATGCCTTGGTGTACGCATCAAAAACAAGGTGCCATGCAAGCAAATATGACCGGATGGCAACTGGGAACTGAGAAAGGTCCTCGTCGGTGTAGTCATCCGGATTTGGCGCGTTCAGGAGCAGCGAGAGAAGCTCATCCGGGAGATTAGCGGCTGCATCAATGTTAGTATGGTTTCTAGCAGATTAATAGGGGGTCTTTACCTTTCTTGTCAATAATGACAGCAAGATTGATCTCATCCTGCGCAGCGGGCAGAGCTTTGTGGAGGAGGCCAAACGCCGCCTTTTGGATCTCCCAGGACTCGGATGCAACCGCCTCATAAATGTCCCCAAGATCCGCGAGTTGGACGTTAGGAATCTTGCCCACAGATCGAGCAAGGAGCGCATCCACGAGCTGGCTGGGAAGGCTCGCAACGGGCTCTCGCGGGATACTAAGAAGCGAGATCAGTGCCGCGGATTCGGCCTCCCTGCAGCCTGCGAGAGCTTCCTCCAGGTCATCGTTGGGATCCTCCACAGAGTGGAGCGCCTGCATCAGCTTCAGCGACGCGTAGATGTACGGCGACCGCTCGTCTGGCTTATCGTCGGCGGCTCTGTTCCACAGCCAGATGCAATAGTCGATCGACCTCTCCCAGTATTCGCCGTAGGTACTTTGAGCGCCTGGGATGATCCGTGTGATGGCCTTGCAGGTCTCAGCAGCGGCCTGATATCCCAATTCCTCCGGGACTTCTGTCCATCTTGTGAACTGCTGGAGTGCCAGAACTTGTTTCCGTGTCTCCACGGGTACCTCTCCGGCATCATAGACGTCCATGCAGAGGTTGAGCAGAACTAAAAACGGAAGAGCACGGGGGTTCGAGCTGGAAACCGTGGGGAAACCTGGCATCTCGCTGACGAGACGTGCGCAGAGTGTTGAGACCACCTTTGAAGAAGCGAGTGCCTCGCCAAATCCGGTCAAGAATGCAGCGGTTATCAGGGTGGTATTTGGCGCGGCTCTCATGACCCCGAGCTTGGCCAACCATGCCTCGAGCTTGGCCGGTGGCCCGCCGTGAATCTGGACGAGCAGTTGAAGGAGTGAGCTGAGAGACTTTGCCGTGTAGAAGGCGGCGGGGCTTAAGCCGACAGCCTCGTGGAGCATGAAGTTGATGAGACGCTCGATCAAGGAGTCGCCAGCCATGTCCCAGTCGGACCAGTTTCCACAGTCTTTAACAATGGCGCGAACCGCAGTTGAACTCAGGTCGCAGAACTCTTGAACATCGGCTTCCGCCTCGGGGCCATCACGCCACAAACCACCGCTCTGGCCCGTAGAGAGCTGGTCTCCGGCAATAGCTTCTGTAAGACAGACAAGGTAAACAAGTTCGAGTTGAAACTCTGGCGGTAGGGACGAAAAACGAACCCCTGACGAGAGAAGTTTGGCGGTAAACAGTGCCATTCTGGCGGGAACGGAGCGACCGGCGCTGTCTCGGCTTGGTGGCGGTAGCCTTGCGTTGGGGTCCCCTTGAACGAGAAAGTATGCGCCCCCCATGCTGCTCGTCAACGACAACGCTGGATTCGGAGGGAGCGTAAGGAAGCAAGAAAGCTCGTCCATCCAGACAGTTGAGCTGGGGAAAACGTCCTCTGCTGGTGCATCCCCCGAATTGAGAGTTGCCAGCGCCTGTTGGGCCAAAGTGTCAACCTCAAGAGAGGATGGTCCTGCTTCCCCTAGATGATTCTCCAGAATCCTAGCAATAGGGTTCTGCCCGTTGGGCTGTTCGTCGAGCATGAGCCTTAAACTCTTGGCCTTTTGAGACAGCCCTGGCTCTGAAAGCTGCATCAGGGCGAGCAAACTGGTAACCAGCCGCACATGCAGGTCGGGGTTTCCTGATATAAGTTCTGGGTTCCTTTTGAGAACAAGCTCCAGAGCAACGATGGTGGACTGCGATGTTTCTGGGGCTTCCAGACCCGAGATGATATCGGCCGCAACGGCCTGTAAAGATTCCTCGGCCAAAATGTTGTAGGACAAGGAAGCCTCGCAAAGGTCCCTCAGCGTCGAAGAGGCTCCACTCTTTGCGTGCTCTTTCCAAACCGAGACGAGGAAACTCTGGAGAGATGTAAGCTGTTGAGCATCCGCGGCAACGCCAGGCACCCCAACGAGCGCCCTGACGCTAGAAACGGTGGCTGAGCGGTCGGGAAGGCGGAGTGCCGCCTCGACAAGGGACGTCCAAATCTTCTTAAAGCGGGCCGCGGTCCCACCTGATATGGTGTTGAGGTCAGAGACGAGATAGGGGAGCGACGGCGAAGCGACGATGCGGTCGTAAGTTTCGGCACGTTCGGGGGGGAAGATGGAGGCCAACAAGTCATTTTCGGCGCAGAGGCGAGGGCAGTGCCTGAACGCTGATTGAACGACCGAGGCAGCCCCAAATGGCTTAAAGTTTCTCCTGGTCAGGAGGTCGACGGCGCCCCGCAAAGCTTCAGCTGAGGTTGTGGCGATCACGCGAGTGAGCGAGGAATCGCTCTCGCCACCGCGGCATAAGATCTTGGCTGCAAAGGAGAACCATCGCTCTCCCTCTGAGGAAATCGCGGTTTGTGATTTCTTGTACCCTTCGGAGACCTCGGGGAGCGAATTAGACATCCGAGCAAGGAAGGCGGTCTGTAGCTTTTGCCATTCTTCTGCCACCGCCCCCTGAGTTTCGTGATCTGTGTGCTGGGCGACGGCCAGCCAAACCTCTGCGAGGGTGTCGGGCCGCTGTGGCGAGGGCAACGACGACTCGGTGCTGGGATGGAGATATTGCCTCGTGATACCAGAGAGGTTCTCGTCGAGAAAGTTTGCTGACAGAGGCGACTGGGCAAGAAATTCTTCAAACACCCTTGCGTATGTTTGGAAAGCTTGATGCCGACCGGGGCGGGTCTCAAGTCTGTCAGCGACTCCCTTCCGCATCGAGGCTAAAAAGTTGGATACGACTTCGACGGGAGGCGATTTCTCAGGCAGGGTTTGGAGTAGCTGATCCAATGCCCGCCAGTACTCCTCAGCACCGCCTTGTGAGCCCTGGGAGACAAATTGCTGGAGCCGTTGAAGCGGGTGCTTGTGGGGGCCCCACACCTTAGGGAAGAGCCTTGTTAGAGAGGCTAAAGCCGTGACGAGGTCTGTCGATGATCCGACCTGGGTCTTTTTCAAGCCATCGGCGACCAGCGACTTTCCGAGTTGCGGCAGCCGTGGCTCCAAAACTTTGGGTTGAGTCTCCAGAAGGGTACGAATAAACCGATAGTACGTTTTCCGCACAAACCCGTCGTCCGCTGTTGACATGGCCCAAAGGGCGTCAACCCCTAGATAACTCGACAAACCCTCCTGGAGCGCGGCCGCATCCCCCCTCTTCAACAGATTCAGGGCCAGAGACAAGCTGGCACCGACCACGCGGTAGTATTTCGCATCCGAGTCTTGTTTCGTTGTCGATCGTTCGTCGCTCAGCGTATCTGGTGTCTCCCTAATGGCCTCCGTGGCGAACTGGAGGGCCCGAGCCTGCGTCGCCTTCCAGAAGGCTTCCTCCTTTTCCTTTGTCTGCAGAAACGAGGCGAGGGCATCGCTAGCCGCCCGCACGACTCGCTTGTCCCTGTCAAAAGTCCCGGCGAGCCACGGACCAACAAAAAGCGGCAGCTTCTTTGCCAAGCGCTTCTTGGCCGTCTGGAGGAGGTGGAAGAGCAGCTGGTGGGAGAGCTCTCGAACGCGAGTCGAGTCGTCGATGGATAGCCTGGGGTAAAGCTCGATCTGCAGAGAGTCAGAACTGCGTGCAGGGTCTTGCAGCGGCGTGGCGCCAACATACATATGTGTCAACCACAGACTCGTCCAGCTGCCCTTCTGGCCCGAGTCCCTGGACATAGGCGAGAATGTCTTGCAGCGCTTTCTCTTTTGTTGTGCTGGCCTTCTTCAGCAGGTTCTTGAAAGGAACCACGACCTCGTGTGGGATGGCGGAGAAATCAGGAGGGGGCGAGAGGTAGGAGAGGGTCGTCGAGGACGTTGAGAAGCCGCCAAAACCTGTCCCGAAGCCTGCCCCTTGGGCAGCCTTGGACTTGGGTGTAAACATGGCTATCGCTCGTGGTTCGTAGAGTGTCGTGGTGTATCCGAAGCAGTGTTCGATGTCGGCGCTAAGAAGGCAGTGGAAAGATAAGTTTGAAGGAATCTCTGTTGTATCGAGCTGTTCAGTTTTTGTCGCGAAGCAGGAAGTCAAGGACGAGGACACGAGGCACATACACTAAACGCACTGGACTGCAGGAAATAGGCGTCTGCGGCTGTGGCACCCGAATTTAGAGCTGCAGGCAACACTTCGCCACAGGCCTGCTCTTGCAGTTGGATTTGCGCGCGCGTAATGAGCTCGTCTGCGCAAGGCGACAGCCTTCTGGAGTTTTTTCGTCGCTCCCCTGACGCAGCTCCCAACAGGTGCCGTCGGCGTGACTGATGCGGCATAACGCGCTGTGGTGGGGCACTGCTGTCCTCACTGCCCAAAACCAGAGCCGGGCCGTCCTGCACGTGATGCGGGGTGGGGGACCTGGTCACTGAAGGTAAGTTACGGTAGACGCCTGGATGCGATACAGTATGTTACACTGGCATTTCTCTCCACCAACATACACGGCGCCTCGAGTATTCTGTACAGAGCACTATCCAACGTTAATGTCTCTGCGATCAAAAATTGCCCAAATCTGGCAACCCCATAGCCCCGCCAGGATGGGGTTTGGATGTTTGCTCCTTGTTCTAGCACCACCAGTCGCGGCAAGGCAGTCCCCGAGTCCGGCGGTTCGAGAAACAGCGGAGGCATCTGGGTTTGTGGACCCCTGAAAGCGCAGCCGGGGCCTGCCAAGCATGACATCATAGGTGGGTGGGGCAGAGCAGGCTGAAACTCAACCCCTGCAGCACAACCACGACAACAACTTCGAGGGACCGCGAGATTGCAGATTGTGTTGTCGTCTGTTTTGCGGCATCTCGGATTAATACAGCGTCTCTCCATTGTGGTTGGCCTAACGAGCCTAGGCAGCCCCAAGAGCCCGTCCCAAGCCGGGCCGGGTCTGCCGAGCCTACTGGAGCGGTTCGGGTGCAACGCCCGGCCGTGGCCTGCCCTGTGCCCGCTCCTCCTCCTTCCTGTCACTGCCAACCGCTACACAATGGAAGATTTCCACTTCCTTCTTGTGCTTCGATTCCCACCCTCCCCATCTTCTTGTTAAAACACGCAGCACATGAGCACATGATTAGACCGGCATTGAATACGATGTCCCGAGGACAATCAGGAGATTAGTCCCGACCCGGCGTTGTCAGGGTTATCTCACTACCCCGCATACGTCGCGGGACCTCCCCTCTCCCTCCGCATCGTCAGTGGCTGGCGACCCCAACGGTTCCACCATCTTTCAGGGTCCCCTCGCCGGATTTGCCGCAGCCGGCGAATCAGCGACATTGGCCGGCTGCTGAAGGAGTGCCGGTTGGCTCTCGCGGGCGGCCCACTTTGTGCATTGGGAAGGCGATCATCCCAGACATGGCATTCCGACCTTGGAAGTCCCACAGTCCCCCACGATCCTTCATCTCGAATAAGACGCCCACTTCTCTCATATACGCGGTGACCACTTGTCTGCACCCTCTTGTCGTCGTCTTCATCGTCCGCGACCGCCGCATGCCGTTGTCGAAGGAACCCAACCTCCAGACTCCGCATGTCGATATCTGCATCTCGTCGCGCACGCCCCCGATCCTCGATGACATCAGTCTTGTCCAACAGCCGCCTCCATCTTGTAAGCTTTATGCAGTTCAGCACGGGGCGGCGGATCTTCATGTGCTCCGTGCCCGCTGTCGTCTGCCCCTCTTGACGCACGCACAACACGCATCCCACCTCCGCCCGCGAACTATACCCCGGGCTTGGTGCTAACACCGACGAAGAACCCCAGGTAGCAACAGCTCGCGCCAGTGGCATGTCACGCTCCGCTACGTCGCCATCGCCATGTCTTTGAGTGCTGCTTCCACCTTCGCCCGTCGGGGCCGCCACTCCAAATTCCTTGCCCCTGTGGCATTGAGCGCGTTCGCAAACGGCCCTACGCCCCGCCACCGAGGGCAGCAGACACGGAGTTACCGGTTCGGTCGTCTGTCTTCGTATTTGGACCCTTACTTTCGCCACGACGCCTACACCCGCCATCAGCCACATGGATACAACAAGTACTGCGAAAACCTCTACCAGCGGTCGTCGTACGACAAGCACACTCTCGCCGAGGATGTTAAATCAAGCCTGAAGCGGGTGGTCGACAACTACTGGTCCCCAGATCGCAGGACTGGTCAAGGAGCAGGACGATATGTTGACATGGATGCGTCCCCGCGACAAACCCCAGAGAATCCGGAGGGCATCCGGCCGGGCCAAAACATCGAAGACGCTGAAAGATCCCCCCTGGAGCATTTCCTGTTCGGCGACCAACCTTGCCAGCGCGCGCAACGATACAACCGCTCAGCCACAGGCAGAAGAAGAGTGGCCTCGGCCCCGCGGGCAGGCTCTGGCGCAGATGTTACCATTGACCCGATCACGAACCGCAGGGTGCCCAAGAAGTCATCGGAGACAAACTTAACTTCAGACCAAGGTGTGGATATGCCGGTCAAGACATCCGGGCCGTACAAGTCACAGTTTGAGCCCTTGAGAGCGCCCAAGCTAGAGGACGCCCAAGCCCCGATATTCTACGATGGGCCACCACCCGAAGCAGAGCTGAGGATGTATGGCCGCGAGGAACTGTGGGACCCCATCACCCCGTCGGATCCGGCCGCCTCGCAGACCCCGAAGAAGGAACCTAGCATTCATCATCACACTGGTCTCGGTTCCAGACTTATGGGTGCGCTGGGCGAGGAGCACAAGGAGGTTCAGTGGCACCAGACCGGCAACATTGCATCAACCTCTGCTACCCCTCCAGGCACCCGTGAATACACGGATCTGCACAAGTACAGCGCCGTGCAATACCAGGAGCCCGACGGCAAACCGGCAGACGAGCACTCAATCGAACAGCACGACGACTTGGCCAAGTACGGTGCAGTCAGAGCCCACGAGCCAGACGGCAGGTACAAGCTCGAATCAGAGTCCGCGGTGGACCCGCAAGAGTTGAACAGTTACGAAGCTGTCCGGAGTCAAGAGCCCGACGGCAAATATGCTGCCGAGTACACTGAAGCTCCGGACGACGCTGAGCTGACAGCGTATCGGAAACCATTTCTTGCCGACGAACCCGACGGCAAATACGCTGCCAATCACACCGAGCCCGAGTGCGATGCTGCCGAGCTTTCCAAGTACCGGCAGCCGTTCTTCTCCTACGAGCCGGACGGCAAGTATGCTGCCTCCCAGGCAGAGCTGCAGCGAGATGAGGCCGAACTGTCCCAGTACAAAGCATTTCGCAGCCACGAGCCCAATGGCAAGTACGCAGCGAACCCTGTCGAGGAGAAGTCCGAATCGGACGAGCTATCGACGTACGGAGCATTTCGGAGCCACGAGCCCGATGGGAAATATGCGGCAAACCCGATCGAGGAGAAGCCCGGTTCCGACGAGCTGGGTACCTACGGGGCGTTTCGGAGCCATGAGCCCGATGGAAAATACGCCCTGAGAGACGAGCCCCCCACTGAGCCGGCCGATACCCAGAAGTACGAAGCAGTCCGAAGTCATGAGCCTGACGGGAAGTACGCCGCTGAAGCGGAGGCTGCCGCCGCCAAGGAGTCCGAGGATCTTGCCAACCACGAGGCTTTCGGTTATGAAGACGCTGAGACTCGGCCCCTGCCACAAGAAGCCCAGTCGAGCAAAAACGCTGCGGATCTCGAGGGATACAGAACCTCACCCTACGAGTCTCTGGATTCTCCGGCCTCGACCTCAACATACGAGGATTATGACCCGGCCGAGCTGCGCAAGTACCAAGCTGTGCGATGGAACGAGCCCGACGGGAAGCCCACTGCTCCGGAAGCGGCACACCAAACCCCCCTCGACTACGACTTAGCCGGTGAGACTCACAACCAAGAGAAGACGACGTACCGCAAGAAGGTAGAGCAGTTGATGGCCCAGGCAGCAGCCGAGTCCGACATCTCAACCGCGCCTGTCCCATCCACATCACCAAACCACCTCACCGAAACCGTCTCCCACCCCACCTCCCCCCCACCACCAACAACCCTCTACAAAATCCTCGTCTACGACCCCACAACCACCACCCTCTCCACCGCCGACACCACGTCCCCC
>FTEL01003114.1_pt1 | contig 17167 bp, 13 predicted proteins | sample 1658911 | NCBI WGS metagenome assembly FTEL01 (sample SAMEA3914869, study PRJEB12502) | metagenome | biome: forest; material: soil | place: USA | collected 2012-03-12 | depth 0.1 m
GCCCTGGCTAGCCCAGTAGGCAATAGTAGCTGTAGCAGCCTCTACTGCCGTTGGTTCCTGTGGACCAAGCCTGGGCAGCCGGGTTAGGCCTCGTTTTCTTCTAAATCGCCCGAAGACCCTGTTACAGGCCTCGGAAATTACGGATGCTGGTGTTTTTCGGGGGCTCTTTTTATACAGGGGGACCCAGTCCCTATACAGCCGAGACGCACGGTCATTCCTCGGGAAGGCTCTTCTGGTTAGTGTGACTGTCCTCCGAGCTAGCCAGACTCGGAATAACAGGTGGGAGAGGCCGGATTCGAACCGATAGCCTTGCGGCTTCCAGGTGCAACACACTCCAACTGCACCACTCCCCCAGGAACTAGGGCCGTAGGTGCCCAGGTACTGACAATTATGACGCTCAGGGCCGTGGGCATCTAGGAACTGGGGCCGTGGGTGCCCAGGCGCTGAGAATCATGACGCTGAGGGCCGGAGGTGCCCAGGCACTAAGAATTATAACGCTTAGGGCCGTGGGCGCCCAGCCCGCTAGGCCAGAAGTAGAGTCCCACATTGTAATACTTCATTTTTGGTTGTATAGTACGTAGCGATCTTGGTAGTAGTATTGTAGTAGTTGCCCCTAATTTTAGCTTCTGATTTTAAGTAGAGATTACATAGCTGAAAAGGGTAGCCGGCTGAAGACCCTATCTATAACGTTAGATAACTTCAAAGTAGTTATAATAACGATATAGATAGGGCTATTTTCAAATTAATCATTACTTTTATTAAGTGACTATAGCTAGAAGACAAGGTACCCGTTAGGGTACATAGTAGTATATATATCTTAGTATATTATATAAAGAGAGATATCTCTGCTTTAATATGCTTCAAGTTAGAGAATAGCAATTCTATATATAGCCTAGCTATAGGGTAAAGTAGTTATTAAATAAGTTGATTATTACTAGTAGGCTTAGTAATCTTAAACTTCATTGCCTCTTAAAGTAGAGTTGGGGGGTTAAGCTCTCCTAAGTATAAAATCTGTCCTACGAGAGCGATATGTAAAGGAAAAATAGAAAACCCAGCTCCACTGTATCTGTCCAGAGGGTCGTGGTGCGAGGGCATCTCCCTGATCCACTATACTAATCTCCAATAACTTATCTTATCTTCTCGACTCGCTCTGAGTCAGGAACCTGACGGGGTACAATGGCACCACCCTTGCAACCGATGGCGCCATCTCCGAGCGGTATGCTTTCGTTTCAGTATCCCTCACCTCGCCGACGGCGTTGGGCGGAAGGGGGACGGGGGCGCTCAAGATTCGTGATTTGCGGATAACATGTCACCAACCGCTCTTGACCGCTGCCCCCCCCCCCCAGCTCTTCTTCCCGCGTGTGATATTTCCTTGTTTATGTCCGCATTTCCCCAACGCGCCCTGGACGACCGTCAACGCGCTGGTATTGTGTATTGTGTCGTAGCAGTACTTCATCACGGCTCCCGGCTTCCCCTGTTGCCTCTCTTGTCCATCACCACTGCCAATCTCCCGCCATGACGATCTCTCAAGGGCCAGTTGTTGTGGCCGAGCCGCGCACTCCGTCACTCCGAAGCCGGCCTATGAACAACGGGCTCGCCACGATCGACGACACACCGGAATCCGCAGCAAGGCCCAAACCGCACAGATACCTGGTTGTTTCGCCATACCACGAGCAGGATCATCTCCTGAACCTCGACAGCATTGACATGGAGAACCAGCTTCTAGCCCTGTCCTTGACCAAACTCGAGTGTCTGCGGGAGGACTATGCCACCGCGGCATACGCTGAGTCGTTCAATTGGGCAGAGGTCATCGAAACGCTGCGGATGCTCACGCAAGAGTCGGGTCATTCCTGGAAGGAAACCTCCTTTTTCGTGGTCGCCTTCCGTTCCCGTATCCCCCCAACAACAATATATGCCGACCTCGGAAAGCTGGACAAGGCGGCCCATGCCGAGGCGACGGAAAGTGGCGGTTTCCTGAAGTGCGGGTTCCCGCCCGTCTCTCTCGCCGAACAGACTGAATTGACACTTGTCGCAGATACTGGTTCGGGACCCCTGACGCCGAGGGCCGCAACTTGGCGACGTGCATCTGGAGATCAGAGGAGGACGCAAAGAAAGGAGGGGCTGGCCCTGCCCATCGCAAAGCAGCAGGTGCTGCTCGATCTCTGTATTCCTTTTGGAAAATAGATCGCTTCAGGCTAACCATTGAGGATGGCCTCGAGGGTTGGGCGATCACAGATTGGGCCGAGTAAAGCGAGAGCGATAGTGAAGGAAAGGGCAGGGAGAGGGCGGAAGAATGTGAGATTTGCACTTATTCGGCTTGGTGGCTCCTTTCATCGTTTGTCCAGGCGGAATCGCGTTGGTAGACAAGGCATTCACCAAGAACAACGCGCGCCTGGAAGGGCGGCTGCGGCGGGGTGGAGCAGGGCCCGAGTCGTGGACAATGGATGATATGGCAAAGGGATTGAATGCAAGAACAAATCTTAGGAGCACGCGATGGTTGGGGGCGAGTGTGAATTTAAAGCCTGTCAGGAGGGATGCCCCAACATGGCGCCTGGACGTGGGGGACGCGTGGGATGTGGGAGGCAGCAGGTTTCCGGGGTCAAATCACTGGAAGCCAAGGCTGAACGAAGCAGGCCACATCCGGCGAGGGCACAGATGCACTTTGATTCAAGATGAGAGCAGTCAATATTTTCTTGCACTGCAGGTTTCAACAAGTCATAATATGGGCATTGCATTTGTGGGGTGTACATGCACGTCGTGAAAGGCGAAGCGAGTTGTTTTGCATCGTCCCGAGTGATGCCTAAGTTGTGAGGCGTTGCAGCAATCCGCTGCCGAGGTGTTTGTTTGCCTGTGATGAGGGGCAAGCGCCACAAATCAGCCACAGACAATCCAGTTAGACTCCCATTTTGCCAAGCTTTGCCGTCCCAAGGTCGCTCGCAAGCCACTTTTCCGTCCATGCCCACAAATGCAGCGAGATTTCTGAAAAGCTGCCAGCGACCTCAACAACCCCAAGCGACCAAACAAAGAGTATCCCCACCAAGCAGGCACGCAAACACCAATACTCTCGGAACCTACGCACTACCCTCCCCAACGCCATGGTCGACGCACAAAAAGATGCGCCATTCAAATTGGCGCAGGTCGAGTCGCTTGTATGTGGTTGAATCCCAGCCAGGCCCATTGCCCCGCCATCGCATCCCGTCGTTGTTGGCCCGATGCTGACTCTACCTCGCAGGTGGCCATGAAGATTGTGAAGCACTGCTCCTCGACCTTTCCGACCGCTGCGACGGGATCTATCGTTGGGATGGACAACAATGGAATCCTGGAGATCACAAATGCCTTTCCCTTCCCCACCGTCGACGTCTCGAGCACAGATGGCCATCAGTCCGACGCATCGAGCCTGGCCGCGGCAGCTCCCCGCGCGAAGAGCAACATTGCCTATCAAAACGACATGATCAGGCACCTCAAGGAGGTCAACGTGGACGCCAACAACGTGGGCTGGTACACAAGTGCGACCATGGGGAACTTCATCAACCTCAGTTTCATTGAAAACCAATACCACTACCAACGTGAGAATGACAAGACTGTGGCGCTCGTCCACGATGTGAGCAGGAGCTCGCAGGGTGGGCTGAGCCTGCGTGCCTTCAGGTTGTCGGCAGACTTCATGGCCGCCTACAAGGAGGGGAAGTTCACAACGGAGAGGTCAGGACATTTTTGGACTTCCCCGCTCCGTACTGCGAAGGCTGCGTGCTGACTCGAATCCTCAACAGCCTGCAAAAGTCCAAGTTGACTTTCCGGGACATCATCATCGAGGTCCCCGTCGTCGTCCACAATTCCCATCTCCTCACGTCGTTCCTCCACCAGATTCCGGCCCCGCCCGAGTCTCCCGAGATCCCGCTGCCGGCTTCCCTCGACGACATTCAGCGCGATCAGGCCACGCTGCCTACGCACCCATCGTTCGATACTCTGGACCTTTCGATCGACCCTTTCCTCGAGAAGACCTGCGACCTGTTGCTCGACAGCATCGAATCCCACTATTCCGACCTGAATAACCACCAATACTACCAGCGGCAGCTGACTCGTGAGCAATTCAAGATCACACAGTGGCAGACGAAGCGGAAGGCGGAAAATGCTGCGCGTCTCGCGGCCAAGCAGCAACCCCTGCCGGAGGATGAGTGGCAGAGACTGTTCAAACTGCCGCAAGAGCCCAGCCGCCTCGAGGGCATGCTCAATGCTAGGCAGGTGGAGCAGTACAGCAAGCAGGTGGACAGTTTCACGGCGACAATCACCTCCAAGATGTTTGCCGTGAGGGGGAACTTGTTGCCAGAGTGATGGGGACCGCGAGTTGGCGGCGTGGGGATACGAGTGAGAGGAGAGGATTGGCCGGGGCGTCTCGAGTGCATTGGGACTGGCGTTTCGGGTTATGGGCTTGTTTGTTAGCTCATACTAGTTTCTGGGCCAGCCATGATGCCTGTTTTCCGGTGCTTCATGTCACTATTTTCTTCTCGCCGCGCGAAAAGGGGACGCCATTGTGTTGAGGGGAGCAGCGCACCATGAGAGAGCTCCCAACCCCCCCAACCTCCCGAGATGCCTGAAACCGCAGAGGCTCTTTGCTCTAGCTTCCATCAAAGTCGTCAAGGGCTTCTCAGCTGCGGCGGGCCAAGCTGCTGCAGGCCGTGCTGGCTTCTGAAGTCCATCGCCGGCCAGCGGAGAGCACGTTTCCTGTTGGTGATTGGCCGGTGCGTTTTGGGCACAGAAACACCGAGATTGGGTTGAGCGGGTCAGATCCCTGTCAGCCCTCACCGCCAACCCCCCCTCCTGGTTTACGAAAACATTCGGACAATTCCTTCCCGCTCCAGCTGTCCCGTCAATTCGGTGCGTTCTGTTGCCTCTCCCATGACTGCAGCTCCGAGTCGAGTCTTGTCGGCACATGCACTACCTTATGTAATTTGACTGTCAAAAAGCTGGGTCAGTTCCAACTTCCCTCGCGGTCACACCCATCACACCCCAAATCAAATCCCAATTGCCTGCAGCGGGCTGCTTCTGCTGCCGTGGGGCAGGCCCCTCACCCAAAACTGCCGTGTGCCCCTGTCGGCCACCGAAACTAACTCGGACCCATTTTTTTCACAAAGCCCCTCTTCACCCCGCCAACTCTGCCCCTCTTTAAAAAAGTAAGGCCAGAGCCCCGCCCGCGTCTCTGATAATTTCCATCCATCTCTCTCTCGTCCTGCCACTCTCCTTCTCTTCATCGACCTGACCGCACCACCCACCACAGACCCTCCTCGTTATCGACAGCATGTCTGCTCCCGCCCACAAGTTCAAGGTCGCCGACCTGTCCCTTGCTGCCTTCGGGCGCAAGGAGATCGAGCTGGCCGAGAACGAGATGCCCGGTCTCATGTCCATCCGCACCAAGTATGCTGCCGACCAGCCGCTCAAGGGGGCCCGCATTGCCGGCTGCCTCCACATGACCATTCAGACCGCCGTTCTGATCGAGACTCTCGTTGCTCTTGGCGCCGAGGTGACCTGGTCGTCGTGCAACATCTTCAGCACGCAGGATCACGCCGCCGCCGCCATTGCCGCCGTCGGCGTCCCTGTCTTTGCCTGGAAGGGCGAGACCGAGGAGGAGTACAACTGGTGCCTGGAGCAGCAGCTTGTTGCCTTCAAGGACGACAAGAAGCTCAACCTTATTCTGGACGACGGTGGTGACCTTACCCACCTGGTCCACACCAAGTACCCGGAGATGCTCAAGGACTGCTACGGCGTGTCGGAGGAGACCACCACCGGTGTCCACCACCTGTACCGCATGCTCAAGAAGGGTGAGCTGCTGGTGCCCGCCATCAATGTCAACGACTCGGTCACCAAGTCCAAGTTCGACAACCTCTACGGCTGCCGCGAGTCGCTGGTTGACGGCATCAAGCGCGCGACCGACGTCATGATCGCTGGCAAGATCGCCGTTGTCGCCGGCTTCGGTGACGTCGGCAAGGGCTGCGCCATGGCTCTGCACGGCATGGGCGCTCGTGTGCTCATCACCGAGATTGACCCCATCAACGCCCTCCAGGCCGCCATGGCCGGCTATGAGGTCACCACGATGGAGAAGGCCGCCAAGGTCGGCCAGATCTTCGTCACCACCACTGGCTGCCGCGACATCCTTGTTGGCGAGCACTTCGAGGCGATGCCCAACGACGCCATTGTCTGCAGTACGTGTTTCCACAGGACCGCCCCGCCCCTCCCTAACCCCTCCCATATTCCGCGCCGTATACTGACTCGATACCGCATAGACATTGGCCACTTCGACGTTGAGATTGACGTCGCTTGGCTCAAGGCCAATGCCCAGTCCGTCCAGAACATCAAGCCCCAGGTCGACCGCTTCCTCATGAAGAACGGCCGCCACCTCATCCTCCTGGCTGAGGGCCGTCTTGTCAACCTCGGCTGCGCCACCGGCCACAGCTCTTTCGTCATGTCGTGCAGCTTCACCAACCAGGTGCTCGCTCAGATCATGCTCTACAAGAGCAACGACGAGGAGTTCGCCAAGAAGTATGTTGAGTTCGGCAAGAGCGGCAAGCTCGAGAAGCAGGTCTATGTCCTGCCCAAGATCCTGGATGAGGAGGTTGCCCGTCTCCATCTGGACCACGTCAACGTTGAGCTCACCAAGTTGACCGGCGTGCAAGCCGAGTACCTTGGCCTGGAGGTCGAGGGTCCCTTCAAGAGCGACCAGTATGTACCCCCCCTTTTCCAATGCCTCGCCACAACTATTGCTAACGTCCGAATAGCTACCGCTACTAATCTTGTACATCTTGTCTCTATGCCCCCGACGAGGGGATCGCGGGAAGGCGGGGTTTTCTTATGATAGATCTTCAACAAATTCGGGACCTGGACGCATCTTAACGAGACGTTTAGGGTTTGTTTTCGGAGCATTGTTTTTCAACACGCATGACTGGCATGGCACATTGGGTTTAGGCTGGGTATAAAAGGAAAGGGGAGTCTGGTACACATTTTCAACAAAAGTACGGCGTTGGCTTTGGCTCATGATATCCCACCTACACCCACCGGATGGCGTTTCACAGAGAGAGCTTGTCGTGTTGGCGTGTCAGGGCACTTCCCTGGGGGCAGGCAGGCAGAATAGGTATTACGGGCCCCTTCAACCGGGGCCCATGCAATACGATCGATGACAATGGGAATCAAACTACGAACATATGTCTTGTGTGCAGATAGAGCCTGGTGAAGTTTCGGATTTGATGTGACATGGGAAGCAAGACGGTGACGTTCATGTGGGTGGTCAGAGCAGTGACTTGGCATACCACCAACCAGAGCTGCTGGTCGTAGATGGTGTTCCTTATCTCTTTTTCATCGGTTGACCTGCTGGGTCACGTCTGTTGGCGCCCAGTCGAAGGGCGCAGAGCCAATCGGGGCTTGTCAGCGTGCCTCCGACGAGGTGATGCAGTGGAGCAGCCTCAGAGCCCGACGATATACTGAGCGACCACCTTACCAACGTGAGGGGCAGCCAACTGCCTCCTCGACACACCTCCGCTGCCTGCCATCACTGAAAACACTGCACCAAAGCCCTCAGTCAAGTGTCCATAGCTGGGCCATTGATCGACTACTCGTCACCGCCTCGGGGGCTTGAGATTGAACGAAGGCGCCTGAAAGCCGGCGGGTCGATCAGCATGTCTCCCGTTACCGGAGTGCGGCCCAAGGTGCTACTTTTGGGTGTTGTTGAGCAGTGAGTTTTACAGGCTTCCGAGACCGTGGCTCAACGTTTATTCTGTGGGAGGGTAGCGAGAAAAAGGGCCCAAGGTGGCCGTAGAGATGGGCTTTTTTGAAGCAAGAGCATCACAAAAACACGTTGCCATGGCTGGGACCTCTGAACACCCCCCCCTCCCCCTCTTCCTCTCGGCTGTATCAAAGTATATGACAGAACGCTGACTTTGAGGTCCAGCGCAGACGTAGCTTGGGCCTCAGTCGGTGAGATTGCCGACATCCTCTCGCCCAGCTCAAGAGACCGCGCCAGTTTCCTCAAAGAGGCAGCGTCGGGTGCTTTTGAGGGCTGCATTGCGGCATACCGCACTTTTGACAGCTTTGAGGCGACGGGTAAGGTCGATGCTGAGCTCCTCGACGCGCTCCCTCGGTCTCTCCGCTTCATCTGTCACAACGGGGCGGGTTACGACCAGGTTGACATCCAGGCCTGCACTGCTCGCGGCATCCGCGTGTCCAATACGCCGACGGCCGTCGACGATGCGACAGCGGATATCGCCATCTTCCTCATGCTGGGTGCTATGCGGAACCTGGGGGTCGGCATGGCAGCCCTTCGGGCGGGTGCGTGGCGTGGAGTGAGTGCTCCGGCTCTGGGGCACGACCCTCAGGGCAAAATCCTTGGGATCCTTGGGATGGGCGGCATCGGCCGCAACATGGCCAAGAAAGCTCTGGCGTTCGGCATGAAAATCCGGTACTACAACCGGATGAGACTGGAGGCCGGCGTGGAGGAGGAACTTGGGGCAGAGTACGTCACCTTTGACAAGCTGTTGGCCGAGAGCGACGTCCTGAGCCTGAACTTGCCTTTGAATGTAAGCCTTCTTGAGCTCCAGAGCCCATCTCTTCTCTCGCACCGTCCACTGAGTGTCTGTTGTTAACATACACCAGAAAAACACCCGACACACCATATCTGAACGCGAGTTCTCCAAGATGAAGAGAGGCATTGTTATTGTCAACACGGCAAGGGGTGCCGTGATTGATGAGGCCGCTCTGGTCGAAGCTCTTGATTCCGGGCAGGTCAGCTCCGCGGGGCTCGACGTCTACGAGCAGGAGCCATCTGTCCACCCAGGCCTGCTGTCGAACCCTCGTGCTATACTTGTCCCACACATGGGGACCTGGACGGTAGAGACGGAGACGAAGATGGAGGAGTGGTGAGTGCGGCCGGGCCACTGATCCGGCGAGGTCGTCGCTAACCTAGGGACTAGGGCGATCAGCAACGTTCGACAGGCCATCGAGACGGGGAAGTTGAGGAGCATTGTACCGGAGCAGCGGGATATGTGAAAGAGGCAGAAGCAAAGCATAGACTCCCGACGTTGCAGAGGACTGACCAAGGCCGGAAGGATAGATGAGTGGCACCCAACTGAGAGCGTACCTGACTACCAGAAGCGCTGTTTCTTGGTTTTGGACGTCAACATGTACATACGGCAGTTAGCTTTGAGCACGCAACCGGCCGTCCGTCCACCAGCAACGCCGAACCGAGTACCATTGACGGGATTTCCCGGTTCGCTGTCGAGTATGAGTGGTGTGCTGATCCAAGACGACACCCCGGGTTTACTCCGAGGTCTCAGCATGAATGATGCCCTCCAGGTTTTACACACCAAGGGGAACAGCGTTGCCCAAGTACACCAAGCCCGGCCAGGTGTAGCTCGGACGTTTCTTCCGTTGTTGGTCAGCAGATGACCACACTGCGAGATAGCGCGGTATGCACATCTCCACGTCTATAGTAAGTATACAAGAGGCTCGAATAGAGCAATCAATATAGGTACAAGCAAAGCAACAGCGCCGCCGTGTCCTGAAACCGATGAGCATCCACCCCCAGATGCATCCGCCCCCCTCCCCCCTTCCGTGTTGAAACAACCCAAGATGGCCCCAACAAGACTGATGCCACATCAAACACCCCCAAGATACCGCAGGGCAAGCCTCTAAACCCTGCCTCTGCTCCGATTCACGTTGACCCCCGGCCGGACAAACGCCCGGTAAGCAAGGTCGGCAAATCGGCGGACCACGTTGGTTGTGCCGCCGGCCGAGGTTGACTCATCGCGGATGAATCGTGTGGCGACGGCAAGCTTGCTGCGAGAGTCGGATTCTTCCAGGTGCGAAGGCACGTTTTGTTCGCTCTGCGATGCGTCCCAATGGGCCGTGTATTCTCTCAACACAGCGATGCTGTAAAGAACGTCTCGGTTCTCTCGGCCATCCAAAAGAGACCTCATCACGCTCAGGCAGCGCTCTCTGGTTGCCAGGGCTGCGGGCGAAGTAGAGGCATTGTCGTGAAGCAGGTACACGGAGAGCTGATGCCAAAATTCAAGCTCATTCCTGCGAAGCGGATGAACATTGTTGCCAGCAGGCGGCGGCGTGAGCGGATTGCTGGCAAGCGTCTCGCCCGCCAAAAGCGTTTCGAAGACTTGCAAACGGCCACGCACCTCCCAGGGATCATCCTCGGCAGGAATTGATCCGGGATACTGCTGGTGTTGTGGGAGAGGAACAGAAAGCGGAAGGCGAGCAAGGGCCCAGACGACCGCCAACTCGAGGTGGTCGGAATCCACCATATCCGCAGGGTCGGTACTTTTGATCCTTGATATCGACTGGATGAAAGAACTGAAGAGGGAGACGATCGCCGGATTGTTGTGAAGCATGGTTGCGGAATTGGCCCCCATTGCACCGTGCTTTGCAAAGTCATACCACCGCGTTTCGAAGAAGAGGACGAGACCCGGGACGCTATGAATGCTCGTCAGCCCTTTGGTGTCCCGCTCAGGGGTGTACTGGGAGCAATGCAAGGCCACAGAGGCCGCCCGGGAAACAAGCCAGGTCCACCGGAAAAAGAGAGGTGCAGACGATATGAATGGTTGCTTACTATACCTCATGATATAACTTGGTCATCTCGTCGAACATCTCGGCGGCTGGTGGGGCGGAGGGTGACAGGTGCGGCATGCCACCCAGCGCAACGAGCTCATCGACCTTCATCTTTGCTGGAGCAACTGTATGAGCGGACCTGGTCTCCCGGGACAGTGGAAGGAGAGCAGGGGGTGCCACCTCGCAAATGGACCGGGTCGCCAACGGCCTGACCCACCGCGGAGCTTAGGTTGTTGGGTTGGTAGCGAGGAGGACGCGTGGTCGTTGTGCTTGTTGTGTCGGCTCCTTGCAAAGCCGGGTCGATAGCAGTGGAGTAGTCGTAGCTGGGTTCGGGTTTGATGCTTGGCGGGGCCGTTGACACGGCAGGGTCCGGCGCGGTGTTGGACGGGAGAGGGGGCGGGTAGGACGGTGTTTGGTGGTAGGGATGCGGGGCTGAGGACGGCACGGTAGTAACGGGGGCGGTCGGCGGAGGCGGCTGGGTGCTCGGAGCGGGTTGGATAGCTGCGGGGCCTTGTTGTTGCTTGAAGATGGGGTCGTAGCCGAGGCATTCGCGCTTCGACTTTTTGCAGTTGTTGCAGGTCGGATGGGCCTCGTCGCACTAGGCCAACGATGCCATGTTAGAGCAACGGAAGGTGCAAGGAATGAATAATGGATGGTGCCAGGCAGGCGGGAGGGACACAAGCGAAAAAGCAGCTCGGGAGGGAGGCCGAAATGGTGGGTAGCGCCAGCGATGGTGGGGCAGCTTGGGGGCGGTGGATGGAGGGAGATCGATGGCTCGCTCGCTTCGCCTGAAACCAAGGGAGACAAGGCCAGGTAGCGAAGCGATCAGCAAGCGAGAGCCTGAGGTTGACATGACCCCAACAGCGGCTTCGCACACCAACCGCGGACCTGCATCAACCCCTCACCCAAAATAACAGCCCTTGGTCTGGCCCAAAATAATCCCGATCCCCGCGGAAACCCGGATCCGGATCCGGGAAGAAGGGCGCCGTTTCGTTGGGCATCCGGCTTCGAGGACGATGGAATAGAAAATCAGGCAGTGAGCCGCCGACGTACCTTGATCCTACGTTTGCGACAGGTCAGGCAACCTGTTTTTGTCCGCCGCTTGATCTCCTGTCGAGGCACAACCAAGACATCACTGGTCAGCAATTCGACTCCTGGCGGCGGGGGAAGGGTGCCCGCTGTGGCGCGGTGGTGGTGGTGGTGGTGGTAGTACCTTTTTGTGTCTTCCTCCGCTCAGGGCGATGCGCGGGTCGTGGACCAAGCCGGGCGCAAGCGCGAAGCGCATCGCGTTGGGGTCTGGGAGGCCGTACATATGGGAATGGGGGTGGACGCCATAATAACCCATGTGAGGGGGAGCGGGTGCTGGCGTCATTGGGGCGGCCATGTGCGCGCCCATAGGAATACCGTGCTGCGGTTGCGTTTGTGGCTGCCGGTGATCGAGCGTTCGCATGCTCGGGAGAGTTGTCGGGTTCGGCCGGTACGGGTCGGATGGGACTGAGTACATGTACTGCGAAACGGGCGGCATGCCGGCGGGCGGATATGCTGCTGGGCTCGCGTAGGTCACCGGTTGACGGGCAGGCCCAGGCGGCGGCTGCGTGTTGGACATGTCAGGAAAGGCTGGCACTGGCGCGCCGTCGTTGTGTTGCGTGTCGCTCTCAATGCTGTAGCCAGCTGGGGCGGGTTCAGCAGGGCGTGCAACCGACGCGTGTGTGTTTGGGCTGGTGTCGGCCCTCAAGACACCATCCGCGCTGGCCTTCTCGTCGCCAATGCCAGGGCTGAGACCTCCCTTGCTGTCGGCCAGATGGGTATCGCTGCCAGGGGGAAGGGGAAGCGCGTCGCTTGTCTGCAGTGCTCCAGGCGGCTGGGTGCTCTCTGGTCCCTGCTGGCTGGTTTGATGCTGCAGGTGTTGGGCGGGAGGGCTGTATCGAGAATGGGGTTGTGGCTGGCGTTGTTGTTGTTGGTGTTGATGCTGCTGCTGTTCTTCTCCTTCTTGGGCTTGTTGTAGCTGCTGCTGCTGCTGCTGCTGCTGGCTGCCGTGATGTGTTTGCTCAACAAGCGCGTCGAGGTCTGGCTGCACACGCGGCTGAGCGGGAACCAAGTCCAGAGACGACTGCGGTCGCAACGGGGCTGTCTTGGGGGGTTGAGCCATGGTTGGGAATTTAATTAGAAATTTTTATGGAGCCACGATTCCATGACCCTAAAAAAAGGCGACAAGGGAGAGACGCGACCCGGGGCCGGGTTTCCAGCGCTGGACTGACCTCTCCGTTGTTGGTGTGGCTGCTTTCTCAAATCCAAACGATGTGCAGCCTGCACAACTGAGAGAAAAAAAAGGTACATGGGTACTTCGATTGGCGAGGTGCAACGTCGCGGTGTCCCTTCCCGGTAACTTCCTCGCAGCCACCATCTGAGGCCAGCCCACCCCCCTGCCCTAACCGGCGCTAGGGACGGAGCTCAAGGAGCCCCTGGTCCGCAGGCACACCTGCACGATCCCGGAATCCCCTGGACTCCCCGTCCTGGCCGAGCCTCTGCGACCGGCGAGAGCATTCTGCGGTCCAGCTGCACACGAGTCGACGACGTGGACACACGAGTATGTACCTCTCGTGGGCATGCTGGAGAATCTACTGTGTACTCTCCGCCCCACCTGCCTGTGTTGCGCACTGCACGTATCACTAAAGCTTAACCAGACCGTCCCAATTCCCGTTTCTCGAGATGCTTGGGGATGCTCCCACGGGTGATCGGGACCAACAGCCTGATTCGACCCCCCCCCTGGCCGGGGTCGACGAGCACGGAAAATGAAGTGGGCCTGGATCTTCGGAGGGGCGGCAGAGGCATGAATTAGTTAACGCGGCATGGAAGAGGGAGAAGGGAGGGTTGACCGTTCAGCCAGGACGGACGTCACGCCGTGGCCCTCATGGGCTGGACAAATGTGTCCTGCGCTGGTCTCTCAGTGGGCGGGCCTAACCGCGCCCGTTGACAGATCGAAGAGCCGGCTCGAGTGGCTCGAAGTGACAAATTGTGGGATTGACGAGGTGGCTTGAGCAGGTCGGCTATCTTTCCGCCGCCCTTCCCTCACCACCCCTTCGCTGGAGCCGACGCGGGCAGAAGCGAGCGAGGGAAAAGTGGAAGCACATGTGGGTCCCCAAGCGGATCACTGGGGATGCCAGCCGAGACCAGGGTGGATCAACAGGAAATTCAATTCTGCCCGCAACTCACCCATGGAAGCACAGCTTCCATGACGGGAGAGGAGAGATGCGCGGCCGTTGGTGCCGAGTGAGTTCTCTGTACCTAACCCATTGACAGAATGGTCGTTGCGCATAATGTAGGGGCATTTTCCTTTTTTTTTTTCCTTTGGTGTATCTGGATTTTTTTTTGGGGGGGGGGGGAATGGTGTGTGTTTGTGGGAGCGGTTGCCCATCTTACCTTCCATCGTCTGTTCGCTTCTTGGGCCTGTTTCTTACCGTACCTGCGTATCGCTTCGTAAGATTTCGCCGTCGATCATGACAGCCTAACCCCCCCTGTTTGCGTCCCAGGGTGCCAGCGCTGGGGCGTGGTTTGGTGTTGATTTATCCAATCTACGGGGCACAACCAGGAGGTACCCGCGCCCGCGCATTAGCCCAGCGGACCGCTCTAGGCTGAGAACCTTCTATGACGCTTTGGCGGTGGCCCCGAGAACGAAACCCGACGTCTGGTCGGGCTGTGGTGTCGGCTCGAAAACCCACCAAACGCCCAAACACAACGAACGACCCGCAAAGCACGCACTCAACGGCCACCGTTCGTCAGACGCAGCATGGGCCTGAGTTCCGGGACGCCACACTCCGTTGAAGCGGCAGCAACTCAACCAATTGCACTCAGCGGCCCTGCTCCCCTCCCCACCCGCCTCGGCCGTCTTCCAGATGGCCCTCGGCCTGCGCAACTCACCGGGCACCCAGTTGGGCAGGAATATGGCACTCTCCCGAGTCAATATTCTCGCAAGGCGTCCCCATTCACCTGCCTCGGGGTGGCGCCTGGAGCCATCCTTGCCCGCGAACCCCAATACCAGGCTTGGGCAAGCGGCCGCAGCCCCCAAACGAGAGGCGTGCCCTCGTCTCTCTCCTTCCCTCCCTCCATCAGCCGCCGCCGCCGCTGGGCCTGTGGAAGTGGCTGGCATTGGGGTGTGCGGCGTGCACGGCGATGCGGCGGTAGCCTCACCGCCTGCCCGGCCAGGACGGTCGTGCAGCACAGCACGCCGGTCACGAATGTCTCTCATCCATGCGATATTAACCGCCAGGTCACTCGAAGCAGCCCACTCGATGAAGGGCTGGCTTGCGAGGATGGCCTGGTGTTGTTCTGCCAAGTGCCGCGCGGACCGAACTGGCGCTCAGGATTAGGCGACCGCAAGCGCCGCCGCTCTGCGCAGCCCGACAACCATATCGTCTGCTTGTGCCAGCCGCGATGGGCCGATGGAAGGCTTGGAGAAAGACGCTCCGAGATTTGACCTGCGAGACGGCAAGGACATGCTCCACCCCCGTTCCACAGGCCGTTTAACCCAGATGAAACGGGTTGACTTGCAGCATCGCTTATGCGCGCGAGAAAAAGCCCCGATCTAGCGCACCCCTCCCCCTCCCTCCCTCCCCTGGCCGCCTGTCGCGAGGCTGCCCCAATCGCGCGCCCAGACCTTCAACCCGAACGCCCTCTTGCCCCTGATGCTTCAGACGGGCCGTTGAGTTGCTGCCACCTCCATGCTGGGAGTGACCATGTGGCCGCGACCAGCCGACCGGCTGGGTTACCGCCTGGCGGGCGGTGTGCTCAGGACCTTCTCTCGAGCAGGCCGGGGCCACGGCCGCCGCTGGCCGCCACCCCGCTTCACGTGCAACCGGGCCGGCCGTTGGCCGGCGCCGATCGCCAGACGCCGCGGGCCAACCTGGCTGCGCCTCGGTTCTGCAGGGGCTCGAGCGGTCCACACCCAAACGTCGGGCCCGAACGAGGCGTTGTGTTATCTGGCATTTACATGTCTTTCTCCCTATTGACAAGTTTACGCCGCCCTCGCAGTCAGTGGGAAATGCGCGCCCTCGTTGGCTGTCCGCTCCGCAGGAGCCTGGCCTCAGGGGCTGCGTGATGATATGGCAAAAGCCATCAGCCCCCCTCGCCTCCCCCCTTGGGCCGTCGCCGCTGCCTTGGCCAGGGCCGCGTCGCCGGCGGGCATTTACCCTCCCCGTCCTCCAGCCCGGGCGGATGGGAAGTGAGGGACGGTCTGGCGCACACACAACGGGCGCGAAATCCTGCTCTGTCGTCCAGGGGTGGCAGGGCTTTCGGACAAATTGCTGGGTTTTTTGGCTGATGTCCATGTGGCAGTTTAGGCTCTAATGGGCTGCTCAGGCCTTGGTCGCTGTGCTTGCCTGCAGCGCAGTGCCTGGCGATCCTCCCCCTGGACGTTGGGTTCTGAAGCTCGCCAAGGCGCGCTTCGCCGTCCGATTTCAGTCTTGTGCATAGGCGACGGGATTCGAAGTTGGGATCGTGAAGGGGTGTTGGGCGTTGCTGAACCGGCGATGTGACGTTCGCTCTGCTTCTGGAACAAATACCTGCCCTGCCACGGCGGCGCGGGTGCGGAGCTCGTATCCCAGCAGCAGCAACTCGGAGCACAAACCGTCGACGTTTGGACGGGCCCAAGAGGGCCAGGACCTGACCGGTCTTGCAGGGGCGCGGTGTGGGACCCAGATCCAATCGGTCCGGCTTTGCGGGCCGGTTCCTCCAGCATCACCACACGCCGCCAAGCAGTCCTTCCCAACGCGCATCCTTCGCCGCGATGTGGCCGACATGGGTTTCGCCCGTGCCGAATGGGCATCGTGGCATCTCCAGCTTCCCTCGCTGCGCCCTCCCCTGAGCCCTCCCCTGGGCCCTCCCTTCCTCGAGCCCGAACAACCCGCCAACCGACCAGCAATGAAGACGGGCATGGGCCGTGGGCGTGAGGTGAGGCCCTTTTGGCATCGCGTCCAAAGCAGCCAATGCGAGGACACGGCCGAGGAAAACCCTATCTTGCGCGCTGCTGTGCTGTCGCCGGGCTTTGGCGCCCGTGTGTCCGTCGATGGTTAGGTTGGTCGAGCCGTGCCTGGCCTTGGCTTCGAAATATTGGCTTGCTTTTGCCCTGTCACGGCCGGCCCTGGGCTGTCTGCCCGTCTGCCCCTCCCGGCCATGGCTCACGGAACTTGACTCTGCTCTTCCGCTCCGCACCACCGCTCCCTTCTCCGCCATGGCTGGAGCGGTCCAGCAGGCAATGCGTCATTTTAGATGCCGCACTTACACACCCTCAGCTAGTTGCTTGTACGTGTCTCTCACAGGGTGCTCTGTTCAGATGGCCATGGATTGGGCTGATGCAGCGTGGGAGACCCGCGCCGTCTCTCCTCTCTCCTTCTCCCCTCTATCCTTGTTGAGGAGGGTGGATTTTTACCTCCTGCTGGTTTGTATATTTCCCTACCCAGAGATGATGCTACCAACGCGTTTTCCGACCGTCATCACCTCCTCGCTGGCGCACGATATACCCCGTCCATGAGCCTGTCGCCTGGGGGGGGGGGGGGGGGGGTGGGGGCCGGGGCCC
>FTEL01007478.1_pt1 | contig 17166 bp, 11 predicted proteins | sample 1658911 | NCBI WGS metagenome assembly FTEL01 (sample SAMEA3914869, study PRJEB12502) | metagenome | biome: forest; material: soil | place: USA | collected 2012-03-12 | depth 0.1 m
AAGGCTCGGTTTGATTAAGAACAGACAGAACCGCGGCTTCGAGGTATGAGCCGCCGTTGTAGTTTGCCATGATCACCGAAACGAGGGGAACAGATCGGAGGGAGGGGGGGTTGATCGCCAGGAGGATAGTTATACTTTGGGCGGATGGAATGATGGGTGATGGAATGCGCTCAAGTTTACACACTCGACTCGGTACATAGGTAGGCCGTCGTCCAGATCCAGTCTTTGCGGTCATCCGGGCTCGACTTGGGACGGACGGAGCTGCAGGAACCGCGAAGGAACCGCGAAGGAACCGCGAATAGAGCCTGATGTGCCTTGCCTGCCCGCTGCCACTCGCTCCCGCGTCACCGCGAGCGGGTGTGTGTGTGCGTCGTTGCGCGCCTGTCCGGGTGATCGGCGGCGAGGCGAGTGGTCAGGGTGTCGCTGGTTGATGGGTAAAACTCTTCCCGCGAGAGCGGGGGCACGAGGGTCAATGTCCACCCAAGCCCACCACAACCCACCCAAAGCGGGGTGCGTGCTTGACATGCGACGGTGCCCATGCGATCCCCACAGTTTGCCCTGTCCCGCCCGGACCCTGGATGCATCTTGGACCCCCTGGCCTGCGGGTGGAGCGTGCAGACGGGAGGCGCGGGCAGATTGCGGGGTCGCCAGGAAAACCACTCACCCGGCCGGATTGCTGAAATGGCCGAGCCGGCGGCGATAACACTTTTCCAGCGCGGATATCGTCGGATATAATGTGGAGGCGAGGGGGAGGGGCAGAGGGGCAGCGACGGAACAACAGCGTCGACACAGCGGGCGCGCCTCGTGATGGCTTCAGACAGTCCGCCGTGCTAGTTGATTACTTGGAAGTGAGGGGGGGCGACCGATTTATTCCGGTTCATCATCATGATGATAAATGATACAAGCAGCCACTCAGGCGCGCCCGGGCAGCAGCGCGAATCCGCATGGGCAGCCAGGCAGCCTCCCCGGCCTGGTCTGGTTGTTTTGTTTGCCTTGCGGCGGCCTTGCGGCGGCGAACCCCTGCGAACCACCCACCCACTCAGAGCCAGACCCCCCACTCCAAGTCCGCCTCGCCTGCCCAGCTCTCGGTTCGCCCGCTGTGTTCCCTCCCAATGCTGCAGTTGTGTGTTGCAGAGGCCGCAAGGGCTGTGCAGGCGGCTGCATGACCCCGCGGTGCATCCGCCGACTCCCTGGAACTTTCACACCTCGGACTGCCCAAAGCCTTGCCTGGGCGGCCAGTCAGGAGCAGCCATTCCCGCCCGTCCAACAACATGCGACAAGATCAGACAACGCCTCCCCCAGTCCTATACCCAAGCCCTCCCAGCTCTGTCTATGCTCAGACGGCCACCGTCTGCTGAGAAAAAACGTACAACGTGTTGTACAAAGTACACAGCCTCATGGGCTGAGGAGGGCACAAGGCCGGGGCAGAGGAAACCAGTCGGCTCCCCCCGCTCCCGGTCTGGGCCCCCCGTCATCAAAAACGTGGACGCAAGAAAGCCGGTCCCAGCCTGGTCCCAACTTCGGACCAGCCAGGTCGGAGCAACTTCTCGACATCGAAAAACAAAGCAAATCCGGACGCCGTACCGTAACCTCCCTGTATCGTGCCTGCCAACCTGGTCGTGATACCCGCCAAACAATAGGGAACAAAAAAAGAGGAAAAGTAATGACGGAAAGAAGCAAACGGGGAAGGGAGAAAACATAAAGAAGTTGAACAAGTGAAGAAGCATCAGCAGAAAAGAAAAAGAAGGAGAGGATAAAGTGAGAAAAAAGAGTAAAGGAGGAAAGCAAACAAGAAAAAGGGGATATCTCCCACGGGGCCTCCACCAAGACAAACTGGTACTGCCCCTGTTCCGCTAGAACTCACTCGGCCTTGACACGCAAAGAAACTGTGACGAATAGCAGAATAAGCCAAACCAGCCCCAAAAAACAAGAGAGGAAGAAAACGAAGCGGTAAAACAAACGAGAAGACCCGAGGGCAGAAAACGAGTGAGTTGTCCAAATCCCAAACGACTCTTCAAGTGTGCGCTAGCAGTCTCAAGAAACCCCCCACCCCATCAATCTCAACGCGAGCGCTCCCCCCTCCCGCGTTCCCTCCGGCCGCCGCTGTAAACCCCATCCGCCGGCAGCGCCGCCCGCGACCGGTACTCCCGCCTCTCCTTCTCGCACGGGTTCCCGCACCCGGCACAGAGCCAGCCGTGCTCCGCCTGGGCGACGCGGAGGAGGCACCGGCTGCAGCGCCACCAGCCTCCTTGCATGGCGCGCTTGGAGCGCTTCAACCACCACTCCTCGTTCCCTGGGTTGCCGCGCCGGAGGATGTCCTCGAGGTGGAACGTGCGGAGGTGGTCGCGGAAATGGTCCTGCCGGAGGAACGGGTTGGTGTGCCGGCTGCACCGCTTGTAGTCGCACTGGAACTTGGGCTTCTTCTCGTCCGCGAGGTGCACGATCCGGACGTGCCGGTCGAGGTCCGCCTGCCGGCTGGCGCCCTTGTCACACCCGCGGTACGGGCATCGGAACCGCTCCTTGCTGGCGTCTGTCGGGGCTCTGGGGGGGGGTGGGTTAGTGGCACAGGCACGGCGGCGGGTAACAGAGTTTTGCGGATGGGGCAGCCGAACTTACGGGACTGGCGCCGAGTCGTCGCTGTACTGGTTGATCGGCTCGGGGTTATCTAGATCGAGGTTGGCTAGCTCGGGGTTGGCCAGCTGGGTCAGGATCGTGAGAATGGCGTAGTAGCAGATGTTGATAACTTCCGGCCCTTCAAGGCGTATTTGAAGTTGATACGCCGCGTGTTGCAGGATGCTCGTGGTGACAGAGTCGGACGGGTCTTCGCTGCTGAAGTGGCTGGAGAGCTGCGTTTTCAACACCTTCTGAACTGCCCGGCGGGCCGGGGGGTCTTGGGCTTGTCCCTGAAACCCCTCGAGAGCCTCGTCGACAGCCTGGTTGGTGATGTACGGCGGTCCTTGGTCGTCGAACCAGCACTGGTTGGAGATCCAGGACTGCGCGGTCAAGGTGGCATCCCACGCGGCACCCTGCAAACTTGCCTGGGTGCTGTACTGGGGCAAGCAGTCCGCCAGGACTAATGTTTGTGTTTGCGGAACCTCCTGGAGATGGGACCCGGTGGCAACGAGAGTCTCGTCGATGGCAAATAATCCATGCGACGAGGGGCGCCCGGTGTGCGATGCCGCCGTCTCCATGTAGACGCCATCTTTGGTGAGGTCGAGGTCGAACTTGGTGAGCTCGGGGTCAAGTGACGAGCAGTCGGTGGCTAGGGAGTTTCGGGAAGTCGAGGTGGCGGCCGTGGCGTGGCTGTCAACCGAGCAACTTGTTGACTGTGACTCGGTCCTCTGCATATCGACCGAATCGACCTGCCAACTGCCATGGTTGCCGCCGTGAAACCCGTACTGGACAATGTGGTACAGAGGATCGAAGGTGTAGTCCATCAAACACGCGTGTTGGGGATACCTTGGTGGGATTTTCTGCGGAAGGGGGTTGTGTTGAGGTTGGGCGAACCGTACTGTTGCCCGGCTGACCCGAAAGATGAGGCTGTCAAAAGGACCGATGCTCAAAACGGACCAACACGGGGAAGATCTGGGAGACGGGCGAGAGAGCGAGGTGTTATATAAGTTTGGACTATCAGGCGCAAGCGGGCGTATGTGATCAACAAAAAGTTGCTGCGAGGAAAGCGAGAACGGGGGAAGGGAGCAAGCAGGGTGGATGAAGACGGTATTCGCGGACGGTTCAGTCACATATATGCTCATCCGTGAGAGCACATCCCTGTCGCAGCCTCCGGAGTGAGGCGAATCGACACAATCTTGACCGTCGGTCAGGCGGGAAGGGGGTGTCAGAACAGGAAAGGCGCTTGCCCGTTGGCCGCAACCTTGGTTTATGGCGCATGAAGCACACAATTGCCCGTGGCAGCGGGCTCCGACGACCGCACAAACGGTCCAAGGCGGCACCCCAGCCCGATTGTACACATCCTCTGCCCTGCCCAAGGGCACGCTTGCGCAGGCAACTGGGCGGAAGGGCAGGGCTGGGAGCCTCCTTCGAAGCCGCGTCCTCCCCACCGGCTTCTCAGATAATCATCGCTGGGCCACGAGAAGAAGGATGCGGCTACCATAGCCACGCCGATCGGAGCAAAGGTCACAGAAGATCGGAGCAGGGTGCCGCGCGAAGCAGCTCATTGGAGGGGTGCGAGGTGGGTAGGGAGGGGGACACAAGAGGTACCGTCTCCTTGGGCGGGCGGGAGGAAGCGAGACCAGAGACAGTCTCCACGGTGCCCTCGGTGTGCTGGCTGAGCTGGACCGGGCACTGCAACCCGCCAGACAGAGACGGGAGGCTCAAGTTTCAGCCAGCTGACAACACTCGACTTGACCTTCACAAGGGAGTCATCGTGGCAGGCCCAGGCAGGGGTCGTGTTGCAGAAGAGCTGTCCCCAGGTGGCTTTTGGTTGCCTCGTGTCAGCACACCGAAATTCGAGAATGCACAAAGGTACGTACCTACATACCAATGCCAGGGCGCCATCGGACGGGAGGTGTGATCGGTACCAAGCCAGGTTCGTGGTGTGTGTGGGGGGTGGTGAGTGAAAACGGGGGTTGGGCCGGGGCCATGCATTCCTCCTTGTCATGTAGGACGAGCCTCGTGGATTCCATCGCAGACGATTAGCATGATATCCACCAGACCTTCCAGGTACCCTGATTGTCTTCACCCCACGGGAGGAGGCCACCAGTCAGCCAGATCACCAAGCCGCGTCCATTCCCGGCCTCTCCTGCTGCCGTCTCCCCGGTGAACAGCAATTATGAGCAGGCGGCAGCACTCGAAGACTGGGATAAATTAAGGATGCCCCCCCTCAGCGAGTGAGTCCTTCCAACCACGACCAAGGCAAGTAACGCGCAAGACAAGGGACGGCTGAGGCTGAGCAACAAGCAGGTGTGCAAGTCGAAGCAGGCCACCGACGAACCAGAATCGCCCACCGCTCGCCCCACAATGCAGGCCAAGCAACCAAACGGCCTGCTTCCTCGCTGACCGTGGCTCGGTGAGCGGGATGTGCCCACCACACCTGTTGACGCTTGGCGGGCGCTGATTCGTCGACCTGGACTCCTGCGAGTCAAAGCCGACAAGGCGTCCAGATGACCACGCGCCCGCCTTGAAAGGCCTCAGGACCCAGGCGCGGTTCGCCCTGATGCCAAGGAGACACTTGGCCTCAGCGCCCTGGAGCCTTGCCGACGCGCCATCTCTGGTGCGGCTCTCTGGGCGAACACCATGCCGACTTGCACGTGTGCGTGTTATGGACCTGAAACGGACCCCGCCGAACTCCATGCTCCCAGAGACACACTCCGGCTACCCAATCCGGCACCGAGTTCCTGACTTGATGTGCCAGTGCCCGACGCGTTCACACCTGCAGCACCGTCCCTGGAACTGCCGCCGCTTGAATCCCTCCAAGGCAGACTCAGAAGGCTTACCCAGTTCAGCACAGCAGGAGAAGCCGTCTGGAAGCCTTACCCCCCCTCCCCACTCCACCCTTACACCCCTCCCCGCCCCCTCCCCTCCTGGTTCAGCCTTCCCATGATGTAAGTCGGCGGGAAGTGGACCCTTGAGCCCTGGCAAGTGTGCATGCCAAGGCCGCTGAAGCGAAGGAAAGCAGTTCGAAGTTTCAAGATCAGCGCAGCAGAGCACACATCGCACTCACCCAAGAGACCGCCCGGCCGGGGATTTGCAGAGCCGCCAGCTGCACGCCATTCGCCCGCAGTGGGCGCAACCCCTCCCTGCAGCATCCCGTCCATACAGTACCTGGGCGAAGCGGGCGGTAAATCACTGGTGGGCTGGATCCTCGCAGCTCTCGGCAAGGATCCAATCGCAAAGAAAGGGTAGTTGATGGCTGCAAGGGGTCAAGTTGACTTGCCATTCATCGTAACAGTGACGCGGCCGCGTCTCCAGAACCCAGCCGATCCCAACCCCCTCCCAACCCCCCCAAAAGGAGACCGTTACCCATACAGAACACCGAAGCATACTCCTCTCAATACAATCGCTGGTCTCTGCCTTGCCGCTGCCGCCCGATCCCTTCCGATCACGGCGGTGTCGTTCGCTTGCGAGAGATCATTCAGACCTCATCCTCCAGGAACTTGTATGCGAACTTGAAGTCCGCCTTCCGCCGGTTCATCCTGCGCCTTGTTAGCCTTCCCTGAACTCCCTCCTCTCTCGGGCGTCGATTCGGGCCTCATACCATGTGCTCTCGTAGTCGAAGAAGCGATAGGTGCCTTGCTCAAACTCCTCCGTTATCGACTTCGGCTCCTCGTGCCGCTGGAACCACGTCTGGTACTGCTTGTGAAACCTCCAGCTCTGGTCCTTCAACGCCCGCGCGGCAAGGTACTGCTGGTAGCTGCCCTGCTTGTAGTAGAAGACGTAGAAGAGCGTGTCTGGGTCGATCCGCGTGTAGAGCCGCGGGTCGTCAAAGATGGACAGCGGCTCTTGCGGGAATCGCGTGTGGGAATGGAACTTGACGTCCGGCTGGTAGTTCCGAGGTGGCTCGGCGTCCATGATGCCGGGTTTGCTCGACTCTGACGCCGCCTGCATCCTCTGCGTCGCAGGAGCGCTCATTGGCGCCGGGCGCTTCTTGGTCACCTCAAACGACTCGACCAAATCTTGCAAAGATGCAGGGAGGTGGTAAATCGACTCCTCCTCGTCGGCCTCCTGAATCGGCCGGATACCATTGGCCGCACCGTTCGCTTGCCCTGCTGTACAGCCACATGATCAGCAACCCTGCCAAAACGGCACATTTGATATGATTCACCCAAACCTTTTGATGATTCGCCGCTCTCGGCGACCGGTTCACGAGCGACCCCCTTGCCCTTCGCTGAGGCTTTGCTCGGCTGAGGGGCGGGCGCCGGGCCGTTCGCTGACGAGGCAGCCGCACTGGACGCCTTCTCGTGTGACGCCGGCTGTATCGGTGGCACGCTTGGGGAGTTGGCCGCACTGGCCCTCGCTTGCGCCGTGGCTAATGAGGCGGCCGCAAGGCTGGGCGTCGCGGACGGCGGCGGTGGTAACGGCGCAATCCCGACATTGTTCGCTGCCGCCGCCGCCGCGCTCGCGTACTTCAAACCCTCGCCTGCGATCCGGGCCGGCGGGGCCGCCGGCTTCATGCCGCCGCTGGCGGGAGGACCATTGCTGATGGTGGGGAGCGGGGTGGTGTGGACGGTGGCAAGTGTTGGGAGGGGCGATTTAAGCTGCGCCGAGGGTCGCCGGACAACCGACCCCGCCACCGCATCGACGGCGCTGCGCTGCTTCCCGGCAGGCACCGATGCCGGCTTGGGCTCGACTTCGGGGGTTGTGTCGTCCTGTATCGACTGGGTGTCCTGGGACGAGACCTTGTCGTTGTCCACGTTCATGCCGTACTGGTCCTCCTCGTCCTCCAGGTTCAGGTCGTCGTACATGGTCTCGTCCTCCATGAAGTCGTCGTTCATGCCCTCGGACACGTAGTACTTGATGTTCTCGCCCAGCTCGGTGACCTGGTCGGGCTCCACGCCGCCGTTCTCGAGGGAGCGCCGAATCAGCTCCATCTTCCCCTGGTGCCATTTGTGCCGCTCGATGATCCGCTCGATCTCGGCTATCCGCTCAGCCTTGGCGGCGTGCCCTTTCCCCTTCTTCATGGTCGCCTGTATGGATTCGCTCTCGGCCTCGAGGGTCTCGATCTGTTGCTCCAGCTCGTCGACATTGTTACTCAAGAACTCGCTCGCCTCCATCTTGGCCTGCTCCTTAGGGTCCAGCTTGGCAGCTGCCGAAAGCCCTTCCTTGGAGTACGCCTTGGTCTTCATGGCCTTCTCGACGGCCTTGAACTTTTCCATTTGCTATAGAGACGGGTAAGTCTGCTGGCCAGCCCAAAACGGCGCCGGTTGTTGGAATACAAACCGTCTCAATCAACCGCCGCTGCCCCAGGAGCGGCGCCTTGTCCTTGATGTCATTGCTCGCGGCCCATGTCTTGATCTGATCGCGCAGCCTCTGCAGCTTCTTGATCTCGCGCTTGAGCTGGTCTTCTTGTTTCTCCTTCTGTGCTTGGTTCGTCGATTGTTCGATCTTCTCGTAGATGCCCTCAAACTCGGCGACCCCCTCGGCCACCTTCTTGAAGCACTTGTCGACTTCTTGCTGGAGTTTTCGCGCTGCCATCTCGACGGCGGTCGGTCGGCGACCCGGGGATTATTCGGGATGAGGTAGTTCGTCTGGTGATCTCTGGCTCATGGGCACAGGCAAACTCGGCAGCAGCTGTTGAGGTTGGTCTCGTGGGCGCAAAGGGGTGCGGTCGGCACGTCGTCGTCGTCGTCCTGCGGGCGGCGAGGTAGAGAGCAGGCCAAACGTCAGTCCCCAGCCATCAACGGAGGAGCAATGTAGAACGCACCACGCTCGCTTGGGAGGCAGCGTTGCCGTGCAAAATAAGGGCAGGTCAGTCGGGTCGCTCGACGCTGGCGGGCGGCTGTTCGTTGGCCGTCGGGGCGTGCTTCGGTCAATTGGTGTGTGCAGCAAGCTCGCTGTTGAAACAAACCCGCTGCAGGCCAGGTCACAATCCCAACACGGTGATTCGGCAGCCGCCCAGCCAGCTCCTGGTCGCGCAGCTGGCCGCCTAGCGGCTGGCCTGTGGGTGCTGGCACAGTGGCCCCCTTAGCGGCACTGTTAAAGGTGCCCAGAATATCGCTTCATTAAACACCCTTCCATGGGCTTCCTGGCAAATCATCCCGGCCAAAGTAAGTACAAGCTGTGCCAGGCTGTTCTAAATCTGTCTAATGCTACTGGATCACTGGTTTTCAAGGAGAAACCGAGACACCATTCTCATGTGCTAACTGCTCTGTTCCGGTTTGTCATGCCTGCCAACAACCCCGGCCGGCAAGCCCCAGGCTCTGAGTGAGCAAGCGGGCCCCACTTTTCCTGCCAGTCGGGGAGGCTTCATTCAACAGACAACTCTCCACACAGTCCAATTTACGGGTGTTCGGTCCAAAAAGTTCTGTTGCGCGGCTTGTGTCCCAGCGTGTCGATGAACAGTAGAGACTGATCTGATTTGTCCAGCCGCTCTTTTTGTGTTTCCTGTCATTTCCCTTGGTGTTTTGTTCGAAGACCGACGCTCTCTCCCGGGTTATCCTTGATTCTCAGCACACAAACCGTACCACTCAGGGGTCACTCCTTTTTGCCCGTCTCTCTGCGTCTGCTGGAGCCCTCCATCTACCCATACCACCTCAAACAATGAAAGGTGTGTCAATCCTCCTGCGCTGCAGATTTGTACCGGGCCATAGTCTGATCATGTATATGCCCCAGCCATCCTCCAGAGGGTCCTGTCGGCCTCGGTCACTGTGGACCAGAAGATCGTGTCTTCGATAGGCAAGGGCGTCTTAGTGTTCGCAGCTATGGCGCCTGGCGACACGGAAAAAGAAGCTGATTCCTTGGCTGCCAAGGTCCTGAAGTTGAAGCTATGGGATGATGAGTCTGGCGGTCGGGTGAGTTTCGTGTTCGGTCTTCGAGACGAATCCCCCTTTGTTGGGGATGGCGCTGACGGAGGGCTACCAGTGGAAGAAAAGCGTCCAGGATATTGGCGGCGAAGTCCTTTGTGGTAAGTTCCTTGTCTCTGCCCGGGCTTGACAATGCGACTCTAGCCGTTGTTCCAGTGTCTCAGTTTACTTTGCTCGCCTCAACGAAGAAGGGCAACAAGCCGGACTTCCACGGAGCCATGGGCGGAGAAGACGCCAAGAGGCTGTACGAGTACTTCTACTGCAAAGTACAGGAGGGCTATTCGGCAGACAAAGTCCAGAATGGCGTATTCCAAGCCATGATGCAGGTTGCTCTGGTCAACGATGGACCGGTGGGACTTGCCTGATCCGTTTTGCCATGCCGAAGTTTGCTGACACTCGACGCAGGTGACGCTGGAGCTCACAGCGCATCCCAAGCCAGGGAAGGAAGACAAGAACACAAAAGCGGACGCAGCGACAGCTTGACGGCGGCGCAGGAGAGGGGGGGCTTGGATGAGGCCCCAAGATGTAGTCCTCCCGAGTTTCTGGCGCGCGACTGCAGTAAGCAAAAGACTTATCCGTGGTACTGTGCAGCAGAAACGGCACACTGACACTTTCAGGTTCGTCACCGGGGCAACGCCCTTCAGAGATGAGTAGACCAGCATCAAAACTGAGATTCCCCAACGTCGGATTCGGGTGAGGCGATTGTGAGCAAAGCCGTCGACCCTCCGCTGAAGGCACTGCATGTCCTGATCCGAAGCAGGCTTCCATCCCAGGCACGAATGATGGAGCCAGGGCGCTGTGGTCCAGGCTCTTCCCGCATCACACACCGCCTTGCCTAAACAAGTTAGTGTGGCGCCGACAGCTCCAACCCTGGACTACCCCTCCGTGTGTTTGACAACCCCACCATCGAAGGTTCACGAAACGTCCCTGCCTCAGACTTGCATTGCGGCTGTGACCTGTAAACAAGACCACCGCCGCCAACTGTTTTCCGTTGGCCGTATTTCCCACTCGCTCTCCGTGTCATCTATTTCAAGGACCAGAAACAGCTTGCCATCGGCCCGCAGAGGACCAAACCTGTGACAGTAGGCGACCGCCGAAAAGCAACCCGCGGCAGACCCCAAGGCAGGTGATCGCAAACGACCCAACTGGGCGAGGCAAGTCCCCTTCCCGCTTCGTGTAACTTTCTGCACCCTCAAGCCTTTCGCGCTTCTTTCCGCGGACCCTTTTTCCAGGCCATCTTCTCTCTACTCTCTCTCTGTCGCCGGCTTTGAGCCACCTGACTGACACCCGCTTAGAGCTCTGCCGTCAGCAATCGCAGCACCAAGTAGCTACTAACCACAAGCTGCCCACCTCCCCCTTCATCATGAGCGCCGACGAGACCAAGGCGGCTCGCAGCCGCGTCTTCTTCGATATCACCATCGGTGGAAAGCCAGCTGGCCGTGTCACCTTTGAGCTTTACAATGACGTCGTCCCCAAGACGGCCGAGAACTTCCGGGCCTTGTGCACGGGCGAGAAGGGCGTCGGCAAGGCTGGCAAGCCGCTCCATTTCAAGGGCTCAATCTTCCACCGTGTCATCAAGCAGTTCATGATCCAGGGTGGTGATTTCACCGCCGGCAATGGCACCGGTGGTGAGTCCATTTATGGCGCCAAGTTCGCCGACGAGAACTTCGACCTGAAGCACGATCGCCCCTTCCTGCTGTCCATGGCCAATGCCGGACCCGGTGAGTAACGCCACTCCCCTAAACCTTTGGAGCCGAGAAGGCAGGTTGTTTTAACAGCTGTTGTGCTTCTTGCAGGAACCAATGGCTCCCAGTTCTTTGTCACCACCGTTGCGACCCCTCACCTGGACGGCAAGCATGTCGTCTTTGGTGAAGTCCTCAGCGGCAAGTCTATTGTGCGCCAGATCGAGAACATGAGGACCCAGAGCGACAAGCCCGTCAAGGATGTTGTCATCGCCGACTGTGGTGAGCTCTCGCCATCCGAAGCCATTGGCGCCGACACCAAAGCCCCCGATGCCTACGGCGACGAGTACGAAGACTTCCCCGAGGACCAGACGGTCGGGGATGAGGTCTTGTCCGCGGCACAGATCCTGAAGATTGCCGCCGCCTGCAAGGATTTCGGCAACAAGGCGTTCAAGGCCGGCGACCTCTCTGTGGCGCTCGACAAGTACCAGAAGGGCCTTCGGTACCTGAACGAGGACCCTGACACGGACAAGGAACCGGCCGACACCAAGGCTCAGATCGACGCCCTGCGCATCAGCCTGAACAGCAACGCCGCGCTGATGAACCTCAAGCTCAGCGCCTGGGATGAGACGGTTCGCTCTGCCGAGAGCGCCCTTGCGGTCTTGAGCATCTCGGACAAGGACAAGGCCAAGGCTCTCTACCGCCGCGGCTTCGCGCTGGTGCGGCTGAAGGACGAGGAGACGGCGTTGGAGAGTTTGGAGGAGGCCAAGAAGCTGGCCCCGGAGGATGCGGCCATCAATGCCGAGCTGGCTACGGTCAGGAAGGCGGCCGCGGCGAGGGTTGCCAAGGAGAAGGCTGCTTATAAGAAGTTCTTCACCTGAGCGGCAGCACACCCTTCGAGATGACGTTATGATACCAAAAACCAAGGGCACAATGGGGTGCGTCGGCTATTGATCTTCTCGGAAGTCGGGTCCTTTGCGTGGGCGGGTTGTTCCTTCCAACCCTGGAGGATTGGGCGCTGTTATTCGAGATTATCAAATTCAGATTCCAGGCTGCTCCAAGACTCGTGCTTTCAATGCCCTAGTAGATTCATTCGTCTGCCTCGCTTACAAAGGTTCATATCCAATCAACCCCAAGTATGTACATCAAAGGCCCAAGTAGGCCGCCTCCAATCATCCCTAAATCCAAGGGCTCCGCTCCTCCTAGAAATCTCCGGGTCATGCCTCCACATCGTTACGTCCGTATCCTGAAAAATGCTTCAACCCGTCCGTGGTTGCTGTTCCACCTGCGGCCGCGCCACGATCTCGGCCTGCCTCGAATCCGGCAGCGTCGCGGAACTCTTGTTCCGATCCTTCTCCCGCTCCCGCGTCCTCTCCCAGCCCTTGTTCTCGTCCTGGTCGCCGTTGGTGTCGCGATCCGCCCCCCTGATGATGACCGGCAGGGGTCCCGTCGACGAGCTCGGGACGGCGGGAGAATCCGGCGAGGCCGTGCGCGTCTTGCGGATGAACCCGCTGAGGAGCCGCCGCGGGTGGATCCCGTTGCGCAGGCTGCGCACAGTGCCGCCGCTGCCGTGGCCGGCCTGCCCCGACGACATGTCGCCGCTGCGGGACATCTGGCGGAGCGAGCTGGAGCTCAGCTCGCGGCTGAAGCTGCCGTGCCGGTCGTCCCGCCCGATGCTGATGGTGCTGATGGTCCCGAAGGGCGGGGCGGTGCCGGGCGCGTCCATCTCGCTCCCCGACGAGCCGGGCGGGCGGCCGTCGCCCTCGGTCCAGACCGCCGAGCCGCCGTACGCCGACAGGTTCAGCATGTCGTGGATGCTGATCCGGTCCATCACGTCCGAGAGTCCCATGGGGTCGTCGGCGAGCTGCCCGCCCGCGTCGGCGGCCCGGAGCGCCTCGATGTGCGCAAGGCAGTCTATTGCACGCTGGTGGAGGCTGATGCAGAGCGTGTGGAAGCTGAGCAGGTCGCCCTGGTAGACTTGGGACTCCCTGGCGGAGGGCGTGTGGGCATCGGCCCAGAGCTTGACGAGGGCGGCGAAATTGCGGCCTTGGTCGACGAGGTAGGGGAGAGAAGGGAAGCCTTCGCGCGCCATGGGCGACAGCCGGCCGAGGATGGTGATGGGCGTGGAGTAGGAAGCCGGCAGCGGGGCTTTTGTGCGCTCCGCGGGGATAGCGCACACAGCGTCGAGGAAGTCTTTGAAGGGTTGTCGCTGTGTAGTGAGGTATCGGTTCATGGGCTCCATCCAGATCTCCTTCTTGCCAATGTTTGACAGATTGGCGAGAGCTTGCAGAGACTTGGCGAGCAGGGTCAGAGTGCGCTGAGCGCGAGGGCGTGGATGGTCTCTCAGAAGACCAAACAGCTTCGGGTTCAGGATGGCGGGGCAGAGGAAGCGGAGGAAGAGGAAGCCCGAGACGGATGTGTATGAGACGCTGCGGAGGAAGTCGCCGTATCGGTCTTCCGCGACGGCCCGGATGTACTTGAGAATGTGTCTCAGTTCAGGGGGTAGACGCGGGGCGGAGGATGAGATGCAGCCCCATATGTCGGTGGTGACCTGGAGAAGGTGGGCCCAGTTTTGTTGGATGTCTTCACCGTGAGGCACCTTGCTGGGGTCCACCTCGCAGCTGGACTCGCTCTCATTGATCTCGAAGATCTTGTCGGCGAGCGTCTCGTTCAGATACTCCTTGCCCAGGCGACGCATGTGGAATTCCAATGCTTGTGTCAGGAGGGAGTTGCCCCTGAACAACAAGTTGGCCTCGCCCTGCAGCGACTTGCCCAAGTCACGCACAACCTGCTCTCGGTCGACATTGGACTCGATAGAGTCATTGGACTTGAGACGCCCACTGAATCTCGGCTTCTTGAGTGGCGCTTGGTTTCCTATCCCGTCGATCTCCTCCTCGACCATGTTCATCAGCCACTCGTTGGCACTCCCCGACACCTGGAAGATGTTGACAAAGATCTCAGCCAACCGGCGAAGGCTCCCAGGTAATGCCTCGGTAATCTGCATGGTAAGGCCAACGCTGAACCGGTGCAAGAGCTCGGACAAGGGCTGGTAGTTTCGCTGGAGAAGAACCACGAACTCCTCGTGGTGGACCTTGAGGAGCATGGTCCCAATGGACTGTTGCCTGTCGTCGCAAATCTGGAGCCATTGTTCGTGATCTTTGCCGCACTCAAGTTGGTGCAGAGGGATGTCGACCGAACCGCAAAGTGCTTCGGTCAGGTTACCAGCTCTGGCTAACCCGAATGTCGCTTGTATTTGGTGGGCGAAGCTGTCGCTGATGCCATCGACTCTCTTCAGGAGGACAGAGAGGTAGGGCAAGGAGGCGGGCAGGTCGGTAAACAGGTAGTCCTCGCGCCAGAACGGATTTTTAGTCTCCATCTTGGTGGTCGTCCTCGCGCGAACCTCTCCATCCAAGATGACCTCGGCGAGGTAGTTGCCAGTCATCGGGTCGGGATCATGTCCCTTGCCATGGCCGTGCCCGTGCCCGTGGCGGTCGCCGTGGCGGTCTCCGTGGGGCCCTTCTGCAGTCCAAGTCTTGGAGCGGAATTTCGCCTCGGTGACCCTGACGGATATTGTCTTCTCCACGCGGAATGTCTCTCCCGTCGGCTCTTGTTGGAGGTCGGTCACCTCGCACACGCGCCCTCCGCTGGCCGGGTCCAGGTTGTAGACGTCTGGGATGGTGAAGGCGCGCAACAGCACAAACCAGACCTCGAACAACACCCTGGTCTCCAAGGCTATGTAAACCGGCCTGAAAATCGAGAGCTGAGTCGATGTCGACGAGTAGCTGGGGAAGATAGCCAGGCTGTAATCCTCGTCCAAGACGGACTTGTCGAGCTGCTGAATCGCAGACCTCGCGAGCTGCGAGAGCTCGATGACGGAAAGAACCGTCACGTCGTTCTCTGTCATGATTTTAAACTCGCCGTTGTCGTGGAGGATGCAAGACACCCTCCTCCAGCCCGTCTGAGTAGACCGCAGATCGCGGGTCGAGGGCCGCCTGACAATGGCACGCGGAGAAACGGCCGCGCCTTTGTCCCAGAGCAAGACCTTGCCGACTTTAATGATGGCGGTGTGTCGGAGGCCGGGTGACGAGACGCGGCGTTTCATCTCGATCCTCGCTGGCGCGCCTGCGCCGACGCCGGCGACGGGGTTGCCGGAACGAACAGTGTGGGGCTTCGCGCCTGGCGGGCGCAATTGCTGCCAGCAGAGCAAGGCCGCCAGCCAGAGCTCGAGTTCTTCCGCTATCAGCGGCCGCAGAAATATGGCTTCACCGAGCTGCGGACTAGCGACTTCAAGGCACTGAGAATCCTTGTCGGGGCGGTCCATGGGGATCACCCGACACCCTCGCAAGTCTTTCACCAGGACATGATGAAACGGTCCAGTCTCGCCGGGGTCGACCAGCAAGGCGCCTCTCTCCTCCTCAATATAGCAGGTGCCGGTCAGCCACGGCCCACCCACGTCTTGCTGGTACTCGGCCTCGCCCCGCATCCGGCCGCACAGGTTCTTCATGAGGAGCAGCACTTTGTTGGCATCCGTCGTCGGAATAGGCAGAGGGAGTGAGTCGACGGACGGAGGGAGGGACGAGAGAGGCGAGCTGGGCCGCGACGACGGCCGCTTGGTCAAACGACTCCTGGGGCCGGTCGACTTCTTGTCCTTGGGGAGGGGGTTGGTGAGAGGAGGCGGCGGATCGGGCTGCTTGTAGGTCTCGAACGGGGACTGGAATGGTGGCAGTTTCGCGTCGTCGGTGACCGGCAGGGAGGCGGCCGAGGAAAAGGACCCTATCCTGTTACGGGCCTCGATAGCCGGGGCGAGCTGCTGGCGAAAAGCGCCGTCCATGGTGTGGGTTCTGGGCCTGAAGGAGGTGGGCCGCAGCGGGGGGCTGGACGCGGTGCTGTCAAAGGAGCCGGGGAACGAGTCGTTGAACACAACGCCCTGGCGCCTGGCCGGCAAGCCGGGGGTGGCAGAGGGAATGGTCCGTGGCGAGGTCTGGGGCGACGCAGAGCCAAACCCGTGGGACGCCTGCGACGCGCTGCTCCCCGCTCCATCCATGTCGCTGAGAGTGGTATCGGCCGGCTCGGGGGTAACGGCCCTCACAGTCTGGCGGAAGGCACCCCGGAGGGTGTTGGCAGACGGCCTCTCGGCGCCCCGCGGCGACGGCACCTCAGAGAGTGGGGGGAGCGCAGAGGCGCGAGGAGGCCGCTCGGGTAGGGGAGGCGCAACGTCGTCGTGAGGACTACTGCCTCGGGAGTAGGACCGCTCGTCCATGGCGGCCGGGGACGGGCTCGTCGGCCTCCGTTCTCCAGGCATGCTCCGCGACTGGACGGTCCGTGGCGGCGGGGGCAGCGGGTGAGGCGAGAGTAGCCCGTTGAGGGGATCGAGACCTCCAGACCCCACACATGCGCGCTGCCAGGGCCACGCACGCTCTCTTTCACGCCTCTTTTGTTATCCGGGCCGTGGTCACTTCGGCAATCCCTCTCGGTTGTCCAGTGGCATGCGCGACCACAGCGACACCACCATAGCAAGCGCGGGATCGGAGGGGGCGGTTGGCGCCAGCGGACGGAGCGCACTCGGGGGATCGAGGGCACGGGGAGGCAGCAAGGCGACGGCAGTGCGCGCGGGGCGATGTGAGCTGGTGGCACACTCGGGCGGGCGAGCGCAATCGGCCACGGCAGGCCAATATCGCAGCTTGCGACCGGCGGGTGGCTCGCGGGTGGTGGGTGGTTCGCAGCGGGTGGGCAACGGATGCCACTCACTCAGTTTAGGTGGTGCTGGGCGTCGTGGGCAGGGGTCGCGGCGCAGACACGGTCGGGTGGTTCTGCATCATCAGCACATACGGGCAGAATGGGTGCAACGGCGTCCCAGGCCGCACGCAGACGGCAGAATGGGCAGGCAAATGACGGGATGGGTTTTGCAGCGATGGTGATCCGGCCTGGCGGGTGCGACAAGGCGATGGGCGAGAGACACTGGAACACTGGCTGGACTGGCTGTTGGACTGGCTGTTGGACTG
>FTEL01006384.1_pt1 | contig 17153 bp, 12 predicted proteins | sample 1658911 | NCBI WGS metagenome assembly FTEL01 (sample SAMEA3914869, study PRJEB12502) | metagenome | biome: forest; material: soil | place: USA | collected 2012-03-12 | depth 0.1 m
AGGGGGGGGGGAGGGGGGCAGGGTGGGGATCACCCGCTAACAAAGGCCACTAAAACCCTCCACTAACCGTCGGCAGCATGACCCTGCCGGCCCAACCCAGCCCGCCCGCACTGTGAGTGGGACAGCTTGGCCTGGCCTGGCCCACCCCTCTGTGGCCTGCCATCCGTCGTCTGGCTCTCCGAGCACCCCGAACCTCGACAACAACCACACATCGCCGAGCTAGTCGACGACGACACGAGCCTGCAGCGTATTCCCGCCTCTGCAGTGCCGCCCAGACGATGCTGACCACACTTGGTTCGCGGCCACCAGCACCAGCAACTGCACAAACACCAACTCGAGAGCCAACATCCGCACCCGTGCCTGCACCAGCGACCACCCACCACCTCGGCTCCGATCCTCGCTCCCCGACCCCAGAACCGCAGCAATGGAGGCAAAACAAAAACTCGAGTCCCTCCTGGACGAGCTGTCCAAGGTGAACAAGCTGCCCCGCCTGTCGGCAGCTGCCCGCGATGTCGACCGCATCATCGAGCTGCTCAGCGAAGCCCGCGAGCAGATCGCAGGCCGTGAGTGCTCCCGCCCCCAGCTCCCCAAGCTCCAACACTCACCTCGCCCACAGCAATGGACCCCCACACCGCCAGCCTGACCATGGCGAAGCTGCAGAACCCCATCAAGACCGCCTTCGACAAGGTTAATGACGACTTGAAGGCCGCCTCGTCGGCGCACAAGAAAGTTGGCAAGGCGCTAGATAAGGTCCGCACGACACCCCCCTCTCAAGGCTCCCACGGTATCCCTCGTCTCCTAACACCCGATATCCAGAACTTCCCCCTCAAGCAACTACCCACAGACAACGAAATCACCGAGAGCCACCTCCCGCTGGTAAACCGCGCCATCGCTATGCACCTGTTGCGAGAAGGCCAGTTCGGAGTGGCCTCGACCTTTATCGAAGAGGCCCAAACAAAGAACCCCCCGCCCAGCTCATCAGACTTTGACGAGCCCATGGAAGAAGTCGACGACGAGGACGACACAGACGCCGACGGCACCCCCGGCCTGACCATCTCCACCGACGACGACGACACCGACCTCACCTCCCTCCACTCCCAAGAGCTCCAAGACAAATTCGCCGAGATGTACCGCATCCTGCAGCAACTCAAAGCGAAGAACCTCCTCCCCGCCATTGACTGGGCCCGCCAGAACTCAGCCGAGCTCGAAGCCCGCGGCAGCAACCTCGAATTCGACCTCTCCAAGCTCCAATACGTCTGGCTCTTCAAAGGCCCCGCTGTCAACGGCCTCCCCGACGACGAGCACAACGGCCGCGCCGGCGCCCTCGCCTACGCCCGCGGCCACTTCGCCCGCTTCCAGACCCGCCACCTGCGCGAGATCCAGCGCCTCGCCAGCGCAATGGTCTTTGCCCCCAACCTCGCCGCATCCCCCTACCACGAGACCTTCTCCATCTCAACTGCCTTCTCCGACGTCGCCACCTCCTTCACCCGCGAGTTCTGTTCCCTCCTCGGGTTGTCCGCCGAATCACCACTCTACCTCGCCGTCACAGCCGGCGCGCTCGCCCTCCCCCGTCTGATGAAATACATGCTCGCGACCCGCTCAAAGGGCACAGAATGGACCACGGCCGGGGAGCTGCCGTTTGAGACGCCGCTTCCGGAGAGCATGCTCTTCCACAGTATTTTTGTCTGCCCGGTGTCCAAGGAGCAGACCACAGCGGACAACCCGCCCATGGTTATTCCCTGTGGACACATGCTCGCGCACGAGACGCTGCAGAAGCTGTGTAAGGGCAGCAGGTTCAAGTGTCCGTATTGTCCGAGCGAGGGGTTGATGAGGGATGCGAGGAGGGTGATTTTGTAGGGGGGTTTAACTTTTTATTTATTGTGATATTTGTGGGTGGGTTCGGGCCGTTTTCTTTCGGCAAGCGGTGATGCCCGTTGGTGGTGGGACGCACACGCTCTTCGTTGCCTCAGCAGAGAACATCCAGCGAGATCAGGCAAGGCAAGGGCAAGGCAGCCAGAGCGGGCTTGAGAACGGAGGAGGGGGGGGATTTATTCATCAGGAGCATATTATCGGATCGGACAAGGTTGGTGTTTAAGGGGACTGGGGATTTGGGGGAATCGGATTCGGTCAAGGTCAAGGTTAAGGTCGAGGCGGGGTGGGGTATATTGTACATAACAACGACACATACATGGGTATATGGGTTTCATCACTGTCCACACTCTTGGTCTTACGTTTGGTGGTTTTCTTTTGGCGTTAGATAGGGGGTGCGCAGGTTGGCAGCTAGTGTTGTTTATCTAGGAAGAGAAGAATTCGAGTTACTTCGCTACCCGCTTTCGAGGTGTCGACTTGTCATGTGAAGGGTTGCCTGCCTTCGAGCTCGTGTCTTCAACCAATGTCTCGCAGCACTGCAGCCTCGGCTACAGGTCACCTGTCTTGTGGTAGTGGTTGAGATTTCCCAGGCTGGCTGGTTTGGTCCTCGAGGCTGGATGAAGGCACCTTCAGCATCTCAACCCTGACCTCATGGCCCCATCAGACATGCCTCATAATTCACATAACTCTCACCATCAACCAACTCATATCAAATCAAGCTGTCATTCATTCTTCTATCTCGATTCGCCTGCTTCCAACAGTCAATAAGGAAGGAGGGTGTTGTTCCCCACCGAGGACAAAAAGGAGAGAAAGGCAAAAGCCAACCCAGGTTGCTCGCGAAAGACCAAAAGACAAAACCAAATCACCCCGCAATGACAAGACAAAACAAGACGAGACAAGAAGAAAAGGCCTGTAAATGCACTCCAACAAATGACGCTCGCTTCCATCCTTGCTATCCTCCTCCATATCCGTGTACTCAACTTAGATCTTCATCTCGTACATCCCCCCCTGCATCTCCTCCCCCACAATCACCTCCCACCCAACCCCTGATCACACGCCTGCGGGCCAGCCTGCCGACAAACAAGCGCAGATCGGGTCCATCCCACCTCACCAGCGGACGATCTGGATCTGGATTTGGATCTGTGCCTCCACCCCACCCAAGGGAAAGCAAACACGACAAACAATCCCAAAACAAAGCACTCCCAAAGAAGGACAACAAAAACTGGACGCCATGCTCCCCGCCCTCGCCCGCAGTCCCTGTCCTCAGGAAAACGGCACAGAATGAATGAGATGATTGCGCCCTCCCTCCGGCCTCCCAAAAACAGAAACACCCGAAACGTTCCGTTCTCACACTTGGTCAGTTGTTGGTTGATCGAGAGGATGTGTTCAAGCCTCACAGACGGAGAAATCGTATTAAAAATGAGAACCCCCCAAAAAATCAAAACCAAAACCAAAAGAAAACAAAATCAAATGGGATATCTATGCCGGCGACAAACAAGCCGCTGCTGACAATGGTAAAACAAAACCAAAGAAAACCGAAGAAAAAAAGTGTTGTCGATCTCTCGCCCAGCTGTTGCAGCTTCCCACTTCAAGACTCCAAGGGGTCGTAACTTTCGTTAATTCGCGAGACACTTCTTCGCCTCCATTCTTTGTGTGGTATACCATCCCATCCCCCTCCTCCCTTGCCGCGAACCCAAAAACAAAAAAAAAAGACCCCCACCTCCCTTCTCGTTGCCCCACTCAGTCGATCGTCATCCGACTCGTAAGCGCGGGCTTCTGGTCGTTCATCTGGTACGAGTTGGCGTCCTCCTTCTCCGGGTCAGGGCCCCGTGGCCGGAGCAGGTGCGCCTTGAGCCCGGCGCCGAAGTTGTTCATGCAGATGAACGCGTTGATGATGGTCAGGATAATGAGCATGATGGTGAGGACGGCGAAGGCCGTCAGCGAGCGGCGGACGGCCATGTAGTCCTGGCTGTGGCCGGGCTGGTAGATGCGGACCAGTTTGAAGAAGAAGTAGGCCAGGCCGCCAAAGTAGAGGAAGATGACGAAGCACACGCCGATGCGGTTCTCGCGCTGGGTGAAGAAGGCGGCGCAGAGCAGGATGGCGATGGTGATGGGGATGGCGGCGATGTGCAGGCCGAGCTCGAAATCCTTGAGGCCATTGACGACGACGAGGAACTGGACGGTGAAACCGAGGAAGAAGAAGAAATCGAACTTGAGGAGCGCAATGTAAATCTGCAGCTTTGTCAGAGCAAGTCCACGCCAAACCATCCCCCCAACCTCCAAGGTCCAAACCCACCTGGTAGTGCAGGAAGCGCTTCTTCATGCGGTAGTCGGCACCAATCTGCTTGAGGATATCCCAGGCGAACTCGCGGTACAGTTGGTAGGCGATGCCGCCCATGAGAACGGTGACGACGCCAACGACTGCGGGGACGGCGATCAGGAAGGGCTTGCAGAGCAGCCACACGTTCTGATCATCATCGTCGTTCTTCAGGGCGCCGTTCTTCAGCAGATCCTCGATGGAGCGGTCGATCTGGTCGATCTGGAGGATGGCGTAAATGAAAATGGCTAGGTTCGCGATGCAGAGCCCGATGACCTGAATGGTGTTCTTGAGGCGCAGGGCGTCCCACGCCAGCACCAGGATGTAGAGGAAACCGAAGATGAAGAGGGCCAGGAAGGTCGGGATGGTGCGGTACTGCGACTTGAGCTTGTCGCTGAGGTCCGAGTCCCTTTGGTACTGGAGACTGAACTGGAACCTCCCGAATACGTATCTGGGGTGTTGGTGTCAGCGTCTGGGGGGTCACGCGAGCGGGAGATGAGGGGCGTGCAAGGGAGACTTACGACTCAAAAGCCACACAGATGAGAGCCTGCAGGCCGACAACAAGGAAGAAGAGCTTCGCCCAGGTCGAGGCCAGGAAGTCTGTCGAGAAGAGCTTCTGCTTGGGCCCGGCGGAGCTGGGAGGAACCCCCGTGGCCATCATGTTGTCGTCTCGATAATGGGGCTGGCTGTATTGCCCGTCAAAACTCGAGATGGGCTGCGACCCGGACAGGTACGACCGCCGGAGTTCCCGTTGCGAAGCCAGGACGGGCGGTTTCTGCGACGGGACGGCGGGTGTGGTTGTTGTTGATGATCGAGCCTGAGGTTGCGAGACTCCTCCCGGTCAACGGTTGGTCGGGGTCGACGTGGCCGGCGCGGTTGGTCGGTGGGGGCGAAGGGGTCGGTTGGCTGGTTGGTCGTCGGTCGGTCGCCGAGAGTGGCCTGTCTGGTGGATGAAGAGATAAAAAACGACGGGGCCGGATCGCGTGGGCGGCTAGTTGTTAGGTCGCGGGGGGGATTGATGGGGAAGCGAGCGTGGTGGTGGGTGGATGAAAGACGATTGTCCGCCGAGGCTGACGGAGTGTGCGCGTGTTGCAGGACGGGAATTGTCCAGAGAGAGGGATCCTGGCTGTGTCAAGGGGGAGGAGGTGGGCTGTGGTTTGAATTCTGCTCGGCAGCGGGCAGGCTGAAACACGCTGGGGGAGCTGAGGAGGTCGAGTGTCAGGAGGACTTGGCTCGCAGCGCAGTCGATGTTTCCTGGTGGCACAATTTGCGGAGTGTCGTGTTGGCCAAGCACCGCTTAGCCGCGCTGGTGACCCAAACTGGGGGAGGACTCAGAGAAAGGGCTGCTGTGGATCCTCGATTGCTAAAAAAAAAAGATAAACGTAGGTTGGCAAGAGATGCAGAAAACAACAACAAAGCGAGAGATTATTAAGGTAGGACTAAATGGGTGCGCGCCGGCAGATTCGATAGTTAAACGATGGGGGAGGGCTTGGAGATGGGCATGGGACTGGGGAAGAGGGAACCGACACGCAGTTGCAGGGTCGCGCTCCAGCGAGGGTGGACTCTGTGGACTCTCGCTGGCAGGGCAGGACTGCGGTTTGTCGGGCGACAGCAGGGGGCAAGGACAGTCCCAGGACTTTTGGGCGTCGGGTGGGCACGTCCCAAGGTTCCCAAACAGGGGTTAGCTCGCCCCTTCAGCCTCCTTCGGACGCCCCAGTTCGATCTTGGTCGCGAGGCTGTGCAACTGTCCCAGACGCATCCACAACGAGACCATGCCTGGAATTCATGGGCATCGTCGCAGGAGTGCGTCATTCGGCCTGGTGGTGGTCGACGGCACTGGCATCTTTTGCTTGGTCTGGCGGGATTATCTCCCCTTCTCCCTTCTCTCACGAGATGGTTCTTGGGAGTGCCCCACTAGCCGTTTCGGACCACGCAAGCGTGTCCACAGGCTGGTCAGCGACTTTTCCAGGTCGCGGGGCCTCGACGAATGGGCCGCAACAGTTCGTCTGGCTTGGTGGCCAAGGCAGGGAGTCCGACCCCATGCACCCCACTCTGCTATGGCCTTCCTGGCCTGGCCGTTAGCCAGTTTTCCTCAGAGCCATTGAGGCGCACTGAGCCCCAGCTGGCCGAATCTGCCTTTTTTCAGCCCAGCGACGCCCCGCCGGGACATGCCTGCCTCAACGGCCAGGGGCTGATTTGGCGAGGCCTTGATTCGAGGACTTCCTTCTTGGTTTCCAATTGCCCAGACGACAAAACTTCAAAGCACCCGACAGCAACAGTGGGCCAGGAGGACTCCTCGCATCCGCGTACCCGGCTGCTTCTTGGGCTCTCCTGCTTCTCGGCGCCGAGCTCCGAATGGAACTCAAAACAGGTTGGCTTTCGACAGCGCAGAGCGTGGGCTGTGCCGGGTTTTGCCCCCCGCGCCATCTGTCGACAGTTGGACCCCGTAAAACGTAAAACCGCCTCTTGGGGCTGCCAAGCCGACCCGGTTTCTCGTGCACATGCCAAGCAACGCGGGATTCATGCTGGGCCATGATTGCTGTGTAACCGCGACGTCGCTGCCCTGTTTTCTGGGATGACGGCAGGAGGACTGACTGCAGGGCCGTATGCTATTCTGGACTCGGCGTCGGTATGGACGGGTTTAAGGGAGGGCTCGGTGTCCTCCGAATCGGATTGTCGGTTTCGACAAGAGACAGACGCTCCCTCGCGATCGAGTCCGGAACACGAAAGGCCTCTCTCCTGATACAACAGGGCCGCGGCGCCGCGGCATTCGCCTCTGCGCACTGAGCACATGGAGTCTTGTTCACCTGTTCAGACGGGCGGGCGGACCCTCAGGTTTGATAGGCCGGCTCATTTGCCCAAAGCGGATCGACAAGCTTGTGTCAGTGGGCGATCTTGTGCCGCCACGGTTCGAGACCGCTCGAGGCTTGTTTTCTCGTGATGGGCCTTCAGACGAGATGATGGCGTTCTGGCGGTGCTGTCTTGCGAGCACGTGAGAGAGGTGCACCGCAGTGGCCAACGCTGGCTGATTGAGACGGGGCTTGATCGAGAGCGAGAGAAGACCTCAATGATCAGGAGGGCTTGCTGGAAGTGGCTTGCGGTATGTGATTGGGATCGTGGAATGGAATGTGTTGAGCGCCTGCCTGCTGGCCTGTGGTGCATCTCTGTGCATGGCAGAGCAAATGGCAGGCACGCACAAATCGTGGTGGCATCGCTCGCTCGCTTGGTGGGACCTCTGCTCGGGCAGGCTCCTCCGCACGCTGGGCCACTGTTTGGGCCGCTGTGAGCCACTGAGCGCGGGCAGTGCCAACGTCGATTCCCTGCTCGACGCGCTTCTCGCTTCTCGGCAACATTACCCCAACCCAGCACGCGCCATACCTTGGCTTGCTCTGTCTCAACCTCACCCCACCATCCATCCCACCATTCTCCATTGACAGTCACCGCCGCCGAGATGGACGCCGGGAATGGCGACGACATCCTGGAGAAGGCCGCCCAGGACGGCTCCATGGACTAGTGAGTGCCTGCGAGCTGCGTGCCCCGGCCTCGGAGCAATTGAGGCGTGGATGCATTGGCGGCGATCCATTGATGGACGAGTGATTGCTCGGAGACGAGATACTTGTGGCTGACCACTACTGTGCCCCCCACAGCTCCGCCTGGCCACAGCTACTGCCCGTGATCCTAGCACGCATCGAGCAGGCAAGCCTCGACCTCTTCCACTGCTACAACGGCGCCCCGCGACTGACAATGGCTCTGTCCACCTAGACCGCCCTCACAGCGTTTCCCATCCCCAAGCTCCCATCAGCACAAGCTGCCCCCCGCCCGCCGCCGTCCCCGCGCTTCCTCGGGCCGCTGCCATCTTCAGATCCATTCGAGGGCCCAGACAACGGCGAAGCGTCGTCATCACAAGGGACAAACAAGGAGAATGCCGACCCCTCCTCGCCCTCGGCGGCTAGGACCGCCGCCGCTGCCCCTTCGGCCCCCGCCCTCCCGAAGCCCGTCGCCGACATGCTCGACGAGATCCTCTCCGTCCTTCGCACCAACTTCCCCCGATACCCCCCACACACGATACAGCGCCTGTCCGAGCTAGTGCTCCGCCCAACCCAGCACTACCGCAACCTGGTGCCCTACCTCCATGCCCTCGACCGCGTCGTCCACGTAACAAGCGGCGCCAACACCTACCCGCTTCCGCCCGCGCTTCCCGACATCGGCGCCATGTCTCTCTTGGCCGCTAATGCCGCCGCCAGCGGGGGCTTGTCCATCGACACGGCCGCCGCGAACCAGCTCGGGTCGGACGAGGCACTCGGCGGCGCCCTCTTGACCCCCATCCCCTGGCTGGCACGGAGGGCAAACGGTGCCGGCAGCGACAACGGTAGCGACGCAGGCAGCTCCTCACCACTATCCGCGAGCGGCAGCGGCAGCGCCGCCCAGCAGTTCCAGCTCCAGCAGCAACAGCAGCGCCAGGGCGGCCACCTCGAGGGCCGCGTGCGCACCGAGAGCACCGAGACCATAGAAGGCCCCAACGGCATGGGCAGCATCGAGACCGTTTCCGTGTCAGTCAACGGCATCCCCTCCACCGGCGCCGGCGTCGCCCTGCTCACCCAGCGCAGCGTCACCCAGGGCGAGCTCCTCCGCCAGGAACAGCGCGCCGGCCTGGTCCCCTTGAACCAGCTCAACCGCCAGCAGCAACAGCAACGAGCCCAGGGCAGTGACGCGGCCGAAGACGACGCCCCCATGACCGAAGCCGCCGACGCCGAAGACGAAGACGAGATCCCCCACGCCCGCGGGCCGGAGGAGATCGGCCCAGCTGACACAGGCCCCCAGAGCGCCGCGGCAGCGAGCTTCATCGCCGGCGATTCCGCCCCGATGGACGTCCAGGGCATCGATGTCGAGGCCGCCGTTGGCCGGCGCGTGCAGTCCCCTCCTGCGCAATCGACCGACAAAGGCAAGCGTCCTAGTGGCGGCAGCCCGGAGGCCAGCGGCACCGGTCTCGTCCCGCAGAGCCCGAAGCGGGAGGCGAGCGATGATTTGGAGTTGGCCTCGCCCAGGAAGCGGGTTAAGGACGACGGCGCTGCTGCTGTTGCGGGCGGCTCTGCTGCCGCGGGGGGAGAGAGCCCCGCTGCTGGGGAGGAGCCTGCCGCCGAGCAGCAAGCGGAGGCGGGAGCGGAGCCGACAACTGCCAACCCCGATGCGGAGGGGGATGTGGTTCTGTCCGACGCCGCCACGGCCGCGGAGAGTGAGAACAAGGAGGCACGGAGCGTGGTTGCTGTTGCTGGGAGTGTGAGTGCGAGTGAGGAGACGGCTGTGGAGGGGCGGGAGGCGAGGGTGGAGGCTGAGCCGGCCGCGGAGGAAAGTGCGGGTGGTGGTGGCAATGAGAATGAAGGCGGCTAGTGGGCGCGGATTTGTTGCTGTTGTTGTAAGCCTGGTTGTTGTGGGCTGTAGGTTCTTTTTTGGCTTGTTTTTGGTGTCAAGGTTGGGGGGTCAGAAGGGGTTGGTGGTGTTGGGGTTGGGTTGGGTTGTTTACTACATGGTGTATCCCACTTGCTGGGGGTTGTATACCTATTCCAGGGGTATTGGCGGTGGTTGATGGTATGGGTTTGGGAGTATCCGGGTAGAGGAGCAGGTTTCTGCCTACAGCTTTAATCACCAGCCGAGGAGCAGTGGGCTTCTGTCCCAGCGAAATACACTACGTCTTCGGGATACACATGGCAACGTGCTCCGAGCTGGGCAAAGTGCTCAGAGATGGGCAGGGAGGAGATGGATGCTGTTCACGTGTGAGATCTCGTAGATGCTGGTTGTCCACACATGCTTGAGGCGGTAGACATCCCGGTTGTCGACACATGCCCAGAAGGAGATGGATGTGATCTCTCTGCCTTGGAACTGAACCACAACGGTTGGTATCTCTCTTCATGTATGTACGCGAAAGCAAGCCCAACAAACCCCCCACCAAACCCATGAATCGATAGATGGTATGAACTCATGGTACTCCCCCCCCCCATCCCATGCCTCCCCCTCCCACACCCCCCTACTCCATAATCCGTGTAATACTCTCCCTCACAATAACACTATTCTGCTTCTCATCCCTCCGCACCCTATAAAAATCATCGCAGAAATCGCTGCACTGCATATGCTTCAAAAACTCCTCGTCGTGCGTAATCACTATCAGCTGCAGATTACTCTGCGCCCTGCGCGCCTTGATGATCCCGTGTAGACTCTCTGCAAGACTCCGGATGTTGTCGCTGTCGAGGTTTGTTGTCGGCTCGTCCAGCGCGATCAAACCGCAGTTGACACCGAAGGATTCCGCCAGCGCGAGGCGGATGATGATGCTCGCCAGGACCTTTTGGCCGGCGGAGCAGCGGCCGCGCATGTCCATTTCGGTGTCGCCTTTGACCATGGAGACGCGGTAGTTGTAGGTGCGCTTGCCGGTGGTGGCGGCGGTGGTGGCGGCGGAGGACTCCATGTCGGAGCGGATCTGGATGGTGTCGATGTCGGTGCCTTGGTAGGTGGACTGCCAGAGCTCGCCGATGGTGCGGTTGATTTCCTCCATCTTGAGGGAGTGGTATTGCATGATGGCGTGGTCAAGGGCGGCGGTGCCGCGCGCGAGGTCGTCGATCGCGGCCTTGGTGGTCTCGACTTTGATGTGAGATTCTTTGTACTTGGACTTGGCGTCTTTGAGGTCGATGTCGTACTCCTCGTTGAGGCGGGAGAACTCGTCGTCTTTGGTGGACATGGAGCCCGCCAGGCGGTCGCGCTCGGCGGTGAGCTTGACGCGCCGCGACTCGAAGTAGCGGACTTCTTTGGTCAGGCGGTTGTGGTCCTCTTCTGCGTTGCGGGACTCGAGCTCGGCGATTTCTTCCTTGAGCGCCTCGCGCTCACGCAGGTTCTTGCGATAGGTGAGGTTGTCGGCGATGTTGCGCTTCTTGGCGCCGCTGTTGTCGATGTCCTTGCTCAGCTTGTTGATCTGGATCGTCAGCTCGCGCATCTCGTTCTCGAGGCTCGTGATGGACGCCTCCAGGCTGGCAATGGCGCGCTGGTTCGACGCAAGGTTTGACGGGCCCCCGCGGTCGAGATACTCCTGGATGTCGCTGTTGATCATCTTGAGCTCGCTGACCGTCGTTGCGACGCCGTCTCGCTCCTCCGCTATCCGCTGCTCCTTGGCTCGTCCTTGTTGGCGCGCTTCTTCGAGGGAAGCGCGCGCGCTGGCGATCTCTGGCTCCAGACGCTCCACTTCCTTGTCCGCCTCCTGAATGGTATCCCTCAAGTGGCTCTGCTCCTCCTTGTACCGACGGATGGACTCCTGGAGGCTCTTCTTGCGCTCCAGCTGCTGGACCGCGTTGCTGATCTTGTGCCGCAGCTCAAGTCGCTCAACTTCAAGCTGTCCGGCGAAATCCTTCAACCGCTGCCTTTCGGCGGTGAGCTTTCCGAGCTTGGCCTGGGCGACCCGGGTCTGCTCTGCACAGGCAGTCTGCTCCTCGTTGATCTCGTCGGGGCTCCGCATCGCGATGCTCGACGACTGCTGCGACCGCTCGACCTGCCGCTCCGCATCGAGGATGTCCTTGTGCGTCTGCGAGATCTTGAGCACGTTCTTTCCCAGCCCGTCCACCTCCTGCCGTTTCTCCTCAGCCTCCCTGAAGGCAAGGTCTTGGTCTTCTAGCCGGCGGACCAACTCCTCTCTCTGTGACGAAGCCGACTCGATGTCCTTGCTCAACGACGGCAGCTCAGCCCCGAGCCGGAGATACGAGTCATACTGCGAGCGAACATCCCTGAGGGTCTTCAACTGCTCAGTGAAGTGGACTTGATCCTCCATGAGCTCTTGCTTGTCCTCGTCGTTCAGCTTCTTCGCGATCTTGTCCAGGAGCTTCGACCGCGCGGTGGCCTGGTCTTTGAAGTCGCGCTCGCAGTAGTAGCATTTGTTGAACCGAACAGCGCGGTCCTGGATGCTCGCGTAGTGCTTCTTCATCTCGTCGTACAGCTTCAGGTCCGTCTCGGTCTGGCTGAGCTCACTCTCGATGCTCTCGACCTCTTTGGTGTAGTCCTCAATGGGCGGCGAGTCTGGGTTCCGCACGTCCTTGAGGGCTTTGGTAACCGCACGCTTGCAGTTCTCCCGTTCTGTGGACAGCTTGTTATGCCGTTCCCGTGCGTTGGACAGCTTGTACTCAACCTGCTTGAGCTCCTGCTGGGTAGTATCCTTCTGCTTCCTGCACTCGGCAACGACAGTGTTTTGGCGCTTGAGGGCATTTTGGTACTCAGCCTCGATGGTCTCAGGCTGCCAATCGCTCCCAAGCAACGCAGTGAGCTGCTCGCTCCACGTCTTCTTGAGAATCTCAAGCTCGCGCCGCCGTTCTGTCAGCTGCTTCTTCCGCAGGTCGAGCTGGGCTCGCTCCGACGCCAGCCGGGTGCACTCAACGAGCTCCCGCCCCAGTTTGGCGGTTTGGGCCTCGAGGTTCCAAATATCATCATTGGCTTTCTTGATCTGGGAGTCCAAGTCGGCTGCTTGCTCCTCAGCCTTGGCCGTCTCGATCTTGGCCTCGAGCTCCTTCATCTCAGTCCGGAGCATGGCTTCAGCACCCTCATCAACGTCTAGACTGCTCAGCTCACCCTGGATGGAGGCGGACTCCTTTCCGACGGTTACGATGCGCTGCTTCGCGGAGGCGCGGTCGCGGATGAGCGAGGCCTTTCTGCTCTCGCGCTCCGTGATAACGGCGCTGCGCTTGTCCAGCTCCTCGGCATTGTCGCGCTGGAAGCGCTCGAGCTCGCGCTTCTTGTCGTTGAGGATTTTCTGGATGCGCTCGTTGAAGACGGCGATGCGGCGGTCGTCGAGATCGCCGTCATAGCCACGGATTTCGTGACGGGTAGCGGCAGCATGGACCATCTGGTCACGGGTCACGAGCTGACGCTCGTATTTGTCTTTGTCAGACTGGTGCTTGCCCTGCTCGGCGGCCTTGGCAGTGTGTTTTTCCCGAGAGGACTTGAGCTCGCCCTGCAGGTCGTGGAACTGACCAGCCTTCGCGTCCCGGTCGGCGACGGTGCGGCCAATGGTCTGCTCGTACTCGTCCAGGGTGCTCCTGAGGACCTGGTCGGTGTCGGGCAGCTCCTCGATGCGGCTACGCAGCTCGTCGATGGCGTCCTGCTTGTACTCGAGCTTCTCCGTCTTGGTCTGGAGGTTGTTCATGATCATGAGGAAGCTGTTGGCCTGGTCCTGCTTCTCCTTGATGCGGAGCGACTCCTCGTCCATCTGCTCGGACAGCTCATTGTACTTGTCGCGGCCCTCCTGGATCTCGCGGGTCAGCTGGCCCATGAGCTTGAAGACGCGGTCGGCGCGCTCCTTGTTGGCCTTGTCCTGGCCCTCCTGCAGCTTGAGCTCGCGCAGCTCGATGCCCTTGTTCTTGCGCAGGATCTTGAGGTTATCGATGACCTTTGTGTACTTCATGGCCTCGAAGATCTCATCGAAGCGCTTCTTGAGGGCGGCAGGCTCGCTCATGGGCCACAGGGACTCATCCTGGTGGCAGAAGATGACGGCGTCCAGCACGGCCGGGGACACGCCAAGCTTCTCGGGCACCAGGCGGTCGAGCTCCATGACGCGGGTCGAGATGACGCGCCGTTCCCCATTGTTCCGCAGCAGCAGGCTGCCCTCCAGGGTCTTTTGCGACCTCGTATTCTTCTTGACCTGGAGCTGGACATTGCGGGTCACGACGTATGACTCGCCGACGGTGGAGCGGAACGAGACCTTGACTTGGGCGCGCACGTCTTTCTCGCCGGCCAGGTCGGGGTCGTGGATGAAGGCGCCGCCCTTGCTGTTGGGCGGGAGGTCGCCGGTGGTGGCATACTTGAGACACTCGATGATAGTCTGGCGCGATAAGAGCGGGGGGAGGGGGGCAGCGTCAGCATCACCAAGCAGCAAGGTCGTAACCGCTTAGGGGCAAGACCCACCGTCTTTCCCGAGCCATTGTAGCCCACAATCAAGGTGAGCGGGGTGTTGAAGGCGATGGTCTCCTGGTGCTGGGGGCCGAAGGAGCGCACACCCAGGATGGAGAGCTTCTCGATCCTGGACATGGCGTGGGAGTGACGGAATGGAGCCCGGGGCGGGACAGGCCGACTTATTCCATACAACCGTCAGCCGTCAACCAAGGCAGGCTCGAGATTTGCGGTTTTCGGTTCGTCGAGGTTCGTGGGACGTGGGACGTGGGTCGTGGGTCGTGGGTCGTCGTGGGCAGTGGTTGTGATTTCGCGGTTCGCGGGTTTCGCGGCTTCTCGTCGGTCGGGGAGCGAGTGCGACGTTGGGCCTACGGGGTCGAAGGGGATGTGGCGGACGGTATCGCTTGGAAAATTCGGGTTATCCCTGCATCAAAGAGCGTGTGGGACGAATGAATGTGCGGTCCAAAGCGGGCGACGACGGCTTGTGCTGGCGTGGCCGACGACGCGGTGGATGCGGATGTCGCGGTTTTGCAGAGTGGACGAGACTGGGCCCTGGGCGCGAACTCACGGGACCAGAGGCCAGGCAGCAAGGGGTGGGTCCACTCAGAGCAGGAAACCACTGTAACCCCTGTCTTTTGGGGTTGACGCTGCTGGACTTGGCTCCTGCCAGTGCCGGCTGGGCAGCAGCCCACTGCGCTGGGTTCACCCGCTTGGCGTGCTGGGCGCCGATCTCCCGTCCACAATGGCCTCGATTTCTCCGATTTCATGGCCAACCCCCAGCGACCTCTTGGGCCAGGCCAACGCCTCGACGAGACCCGGAGCGTCCCAATGGGTACACATTCGTCCATACAACATTCCCCCCGTGGGAAATAATGGACTCTCTCCATTCAGTCTCAACAATTCCCCTTCAATTGAGAAACAAGCACTAGAACTGAACCTCCCATCATGGACAACCCCTCCCCCCTTCGTCCCTTCGTCCCTTCATCCCTTCATCGGCCCATTCCTACGCACCAACTATGTAACCGACCGCGCTCCCATGCCAGGGACAGAACAGCTCTGCACTCCTTGCAGAAGCTCCGCTCTTCTTCCTCCTGCTCGCTTCCCGTATCCACCCCACCAACCCATCCACCAACCATCCACCCAGCCAGCCCAGCCCAACCCAACCGACCCCGCCAGACCAAAGAGCCTCTGACGTCCAGACGACGGGACAACCAGTTCCTCTTTTTCGGGGACCAATCACCGGGACCCCGAAGCGAGCAGCGCGGGAGCTGGTTGGGCAGGATACGGTGCGTGGCTTGGTGCTGGATGCTTGCTCGAGGGAAGATGCTTTCTAGGTTATGTAGGCGTTGGTGGAGGAGAAGGATGGCTGGGTGGAGAGGCGGATGGGCACGCGGATGTCTATCTCACGGCTATCTGCCGCTTTCACCTGATCGGCAGCCGTGCAGGAGCAGCTGCCGTGGCATGGTCTTCCCAACGATGGATGGATCGATCTGCAGCGTGGTATCCGTTTCGGGGGGGTCTGCATGCAATGCGTCAGGAGATGGCGGATAAGGTGGGATCGGAGGGGAGGAGCAAGATAGAGAGAGGGTGGGACGGATACGTTGGAGTTGCTGCGCGGGCAAAGTTGTCTGCAACGCTATGGAGTGGTGCGGAGCAGCAACACACGGCGCCCACCGGATCCGGACCCGGGCGAACCCCTTTTCGGCTCGCCGACGACCTCGCCGGGCGCCGTCGTGGACGCCATTGGGCTCGGCCGACATGACTCACGCCGCCGGCAGGTTTAGTTCCGGGACGGCGGGGAACCGATTGGTTACGGTGGTATTGTAGTTGCTGAAGTTGTTAGAACCGCAGACATGTTTGTTAGTGGTGGTCTGTCAACCATCGCTAAATCCGGCGGGATGTGGGGGAAGGAGGGGAAGCCGCCGTTGATCGCTTGGGGATCACCAAGTGACGCTGGTGTGTGGGGATATTCAGAGCCTCAAGATATCTGCCTATTTCACCATCTGTTGATTCCTCGTAAACCAGGCTCACTCACCACGTCCCATCTCACCCTGTGTTAGTAACCACAACCCGCCATCCAACCATCCCACTTCCGCAAAATGAACGAGCCCAACCCGAACCCCTACAAGCTCCCCGACGATGCCGTCTGGCTGAGTGAGCCTTGTCCTCTCCACAACGGATAGAACCCTCACTAATCAACCACCTACCAACCTACCATGAAGTCACGGGCTGCTCCTCCGGCATCGGCCGCGCCCTCGCAACCCTCATCGCCAGCAAGCCCTCCCACCGACTCATCGCCACAGCGCGCGACCCCTCCTCCCTCTCCTACCTCCCAGACTCCTCCCCCTCCATCCTCAAACTCCCTCTCGACGTGACCTCCCCTTCCTCCATCTCCGCCGCCTTCGCGGCCGCCCAGGCAGCCGGCTTCCACCCACCCGACATCGTCGTCAACAACGCGGGCTACTCCCTCTCGGGCGACACCGCGTCCGCGACGGAGGAGGAAACCCACAAGGAGATGGAGACGCTGTTTTTCGGGACCGCGAGGGTTACGACGCGGGCGGTGGAGGGGATGAGGCCCGCTGTGGAAGGGGAGGAGGGGGAAGGGGGAAGGGGGGGCGTGGTGTTCAACATGTCTTCGTTGGCGGGGCTGTGCGCGTTTCCGGGACATGCGTATTACCATGCTGGGAAGTGGGCGGTGGAGGGGTTTTCTGAGAGTGTGGCGAGGGAGGTGCATCCGGGGTGGAATGGTGGGTTTTTTTTCTTTTTCTTTTCTTCTTTGGTGGTCTTGTTTTTGTCCTGCCTTGCCTTGCCTTGCCTTGCCTTGCGCCCCCCTGTCCTGCTTGAGCCGCTTTTCTATTTTCCTCGTGTTTATTCCATGGCTTAACCCAGGGGAGTAAGGGGGGCAAGTGAGACAAGAGGGAAGTGGAAGTGTGTGATGTGATGTGGTGACTAGCGGCTGACGAACGGGTCTGACGGGGGGGGGATGGGACGGAGTGGCAACCCATCCCCCCCCCCCCCTGCCCACCTCACAGTCAACATCTGCATCGTCGAGCCG
>FTEL01009967.1_pt1 | contig 17142 bp, 7 predicted proteins | sample 1658911 | NCBI WGS metagenome assembly FTEL01 (sample SAMEA3914869, study PRJEB12502) | metagenome | biome: forest; material: soil | place: USA | collected 2012-03-12 | depth 0.1 m
CGGGGAGACGGGGGTGGCGGAGGATGGGAGGGCGTTTGTGGCCATGTTGATGTATGCGAAGGACTGGGCGGGGAGGTTGGCTGTTGGTTAGGTGCCAGGCATGCAATCTTGAGTGTCCTTGTTTGTTTGTTCCAGACCCGAACAGAAAGCAGGCCTCGGTCTGTCTCGGACACGCTGTTCTCTTGACATGGTGAACTCTGTATTAGCCCGCTCCTCCGGGGCTGCTGCTACTGCCGCCACCCGCCCACTGCATGTACAGTCCGAACTCTCCCCATGTTGTGTGTAAAATCCAAAATAAAGCCCGCAATAAGATGCCCGCCTGCCCCCAAAAACGCCGTCCCGATCTGATGGAATGCCGTGGGTATTCGTACAACAGCTGTAGTGTGGTCTCCCCGTGCGCGCCCTCGCCTAATTCCGCCTACGTCCTCCCCGCCAAATCGCCCCTCTAATGGTGGATGTACTCCTTACGTAGATCCGACCGTCTCGGCTCGATGAGCGGGTTGAGTTGCGCCAGGAAGGTGATGGCCCACATGAGGAAGCAGCTGGCGATGGAGAGGATGAGGGACGAGCGCCAGAGCCTGGGAAGTCGAGGTCAGTATGGATGGGTAGGGAGGTGGCTATTGCAGGCGCAGCTGTCGGGCGTTGTCGGGCTGGGGGAGGGGGGACGTACACTTGGTTCTCGCCCTTGGGAGCAAAGAACCATGCCGCCACGCACATGGCGACGACTATCACGAAGCCGATGATGACGCTCCAACTGCGGCAGGTGGTGTTAGCGAGGGACACCTGGGCTCTGGGGGTAATGCGCCAGTTGTTTCCGTACCCGTTAGCCATGTTGCGCGATGGGGATGATGTTCCTTTCTGATTGCAACAATGAACCTCGGTCAATCGACAGTTTTGGGTGTCAACTGGCGTGTATGGGAAGCCGATGGGTGCTGGAGTCGTCGATGGTTGGTTACGCGGCGCTGAACGTTGGCGGGAAGCTCAAGGCGCAGCACCACTGCACGCAACGCAAGCTTGACGATGGGGATTGGCCAGGTCACTTAGTCATCAATACAGTCCCCCAAAATTACGTTTCGGTAAGTACATGTATCATTCCAGGTCCCGCCGAGTGCTATTATTTCGATTCAGGGGTTCTCCTCGATTTCTAGGTATTTCTAGGAAGGAATCGACAAGGAAGCAAGTCCACCAACCACCAACCCGCCGTGCTCAGTTATTCTCGTACTTCAGCCCGGACTCCTTTCGGACAGCGCCGTAAATCCCCGCAATGTCGCCCTTCTCCCCGTCGTGCGCCTTCACGTCTGCCAGGTGGGCGTTCGCGACCTCGAGATTCTTCATATGCACGCCCGAGGCCTCCGCCAAACTAAGCGCATGCCTGGCGTCCTTGAGCGCGAGGTCGACCGGGAAGAGCGGGTACGACATGCGATGATACGCCCCAGACAGGATGCGAGTCGAATAAGCCGCATACGGGCCGGGGAGGATGTTCGCGATGAAGTCGTGGACGTACTGGGTGCCGAGCCCGGACTTCTCGGCAAGCACCAGGCCCTCAGACACCTGCTCGACCATGTTCAGGATGAACGTGTTGCCGATCAGCTTCAGTTGGAGGGCCTTCTCATACGGCTGGCCGCTCATGTCAATTTCGCCCTTGGCCATGACGCCCTGGTAGTACTTCCGGGCCTTCTGGACCGAGGCCTCGGGGCCGGCGAGGACTCCGACGAGCTGTCCGGCCTCGGCCATGGCGGGCGCGCCAAAGACCGGGCCGGCCACGAACTCGGCGCCGCGGTCGTGGAAGCGCTTGGCCAGGCGCACCGTGGTGTCGGGGTGGACGGTCGAGCACTCGACGAAGAGCTTCCCCTTGACGTCGCCGGCCGCGAGGATCTCGTCTGCTACCCTCTCGACGACGTCGTCCTTGGCGAGGATCGTGAAGATGATGTCGGCCCGGGCGACACCCGCAGCGATCGAGTCAACGATCTCGGTTCTGTCAGCCACAAACTGAGCGCTGAAATCCACCGAGCGCTGCTTCGTGCGGTTGTAAAGGAGGACGGGCGAGCTGTGGGCCCCCTTTTCGATGACGTTCTTGCACATCCCCTGGTGGCCAGCCACGTTAGTCGGCCGCTCTGCCCTGACACTCCCCAGGATGCGCACTGACCCGGCCCATGTTGCCCAACCCAATCCAAAAGATAGTCGGAGCCATTGTTGCGAGTTGTGGTTTAATCTAGGCGGGTAGTGGATGGTGACGTAGGTGCGGGACTGCGGGGTCTCTGAGAGAGCGAGCGATGTTCGGGGTGTGCAAGACGTGCAGGACGTGGGACGGCGTGGTCGTTGAGTGAGTGATGGTTGCTGTTCTGGTATCGAATTGCTGTGCAAGGGTTCCAAGTCGTTCGCCGGTGCTGCCGTCTTATATTCCCCAGAATCCGAGCAGCACTGGGGGTTGCGGCGGAACACCCGCGGGGAAACACTTTCCCTCCCAGAGCGGAGAGCGCTGCAGGGAAGGGAGAACTAACATAACCCGTTGGGCTTACAAATGGCAAGCACACTCTCTCGGTTTACATGGACTTGAGATATGGGAGCTGACGAAGATGCAAGCACCTGAAGGGATTCACATTTTACGATTATTCAGGCAGGAGACGATAGTTGACGCGGGGACTCGATCCTCCTTGACCGTCTGGCATGGGACGGCGACGAGTTCAATGGCACATGCGCGGGACCGGGATACCAGCCGCTGGTGACGCCACTGATCCGTCTTTCCCACAAGCTGCGGCGAGTCTGCTGTTGCTTCCGCCGCCTTGCCCCAACGAGCTCTCTCCCGTTTTGGGGTTGGTTGCGGGGCAGCGCGGGGCACCACACTCTCACTCCCGTTGCCCCTCCAGGCCACCCCGTGAGACAACTCCACCAGCCGCTCCATGCCACTCCCTCGATAGCCGCTTGAAGGCCGCTCCGCGCACCACTCCACGGTGCCTGCGGGGCTTTCTCTCTAGTTTCAGAGCCAGAGTCCCGCGTGAGCGTACCGCAGTCTCAATTAATTTTCCGGCTATTTAATTGCGGCCCAGGAGCTAAGGTTGCGAGCGGAACAGAACGGGCCTCGGCCACTCTGAAGACTGCCTCCCACATGCCCACCGGTCCTCACACCGGCCCACCCACATTCTCGCCCTCTCCTCTTCCGAAGCCGTTGCGGCCGCCAAGCTCCCAAGTCCACACCCAGCTTGCAAGATCCCCACCTGGCCCTTATCCGATCATCTGATAACTTTGCTGGGCGGACAAGGGTGGTTAGCCGGGGCTTTTCAAGCTATCCGTAACTAGCTTCCATCCATCCTTGACTCACTACCCTCAACATCACCGCTTCTTCCATTTTGCGTCCATCACTGCCCGCCCAAAGATAATGAGAATATCCCCGGTCTGAGAGTTTACTCATCGGCCGGGTCTCCTCGCAAAGGGACCCCGGGATATTTACCTGCTCCATCTCCCTGCACACTCGAGCCATGTACATCAGAGCTGGTGGCTTACTCACACGACCAACCGCAGTCCGGGTAAGACATATCCATCCCGTTTGCCAGCCGCCCCAATCGACGTGGTTTATCTAACAACCGCGACAGACTTTGCTTTGCGCAAGACCCGGTCGCCATGTATCCACGGCTGAGAATGGCGCCTCTTCGGGCAAGCCAGGGGCTACCACCTTGACTCCCCGTCGCCATCCTCCCTCCACGGCGACAAGGCAGAAGAGAGAGGCAGACAGGGTTCGACCTTCCCTTCCTTCCTGTGTACCCAACCTCCAGATAGAACTTAGACCCTTCTTGACTAACGCGCTGAAAGGAATTCATGATCTCGGTCCTCGAATCCTCCTCGACCACACGAGACGCCAAGAACTATCTGCAAACCATCGGCGCTTCCCTGCGCCCTGAGCCAGACCAACCCCCAGCCTTTACTACTGTTCTGCAGGATGAAAGCAGATTTGGCGACCAAGTTGGCATCCCACGTCTCGTCCAAGGCCCGGTGCCAATCTCTGCTAACCGGGCCAATGCACTGCCGCACGTCGCCATCGTCAAGCTGAGAGACCCCCAGGCTTGGGACGATTCTCTCCTCAACGGAGTTGCCAAGACACTCACCCATCTATGGAGTTTGGGTTTGCGAAGTGTCATTGTTCCCGAGTGTGACTCGGACGATATCGGAAGCGCCGCCTGGCAGCGGCTTGTCTCCCAGCAGACAAGCCGCATTATCAATGCCATTGGCCAGCACGACTCTCCGGGGGCTGAGCTGGTGAGCTCGGCGGTGCGGAAGACGAGCCGGCAGGCGCAAACCGTCTCCTCCATCGGTTCCACGGATCTATCGATTGGCTTTGGGGAAGCGGTGACCTCACCGTTGGCACATGGCCATATCTTGGTGGTGCCACCGCGCGTTTTCTGCGATTCGACGCTGGCGTACTCGGCGGCCAGCGCCGACGACATTGTCATCGCCCTAACCAAGTTCTTCTCTGGCCTGCAGTTCGACAAGACAGCGACTTCCGTCACCGATGCCATCTCTGCCAACCGTCCTGCTCGGAAAGCAGTGGTGGACAGAATCATCGTCATTGACCCCTACGGTGGGACACCGTCAAGCACCCAGAAGGATGGCGCCCGCGTGTTCGTCAACCTGGAAGAGGAGTTTGACAAGCTCCAGGCTGCTCTGGCAACCCATGAGCAAACTGGGCCTCTTACCGCCGCGGCAGGCGTGCCGAATGTCAAGCCCAGGCATGCCGAAAACCTGAAGCTCGCCAGGGATGCTTTAGCCATGCTCCCCTCGACGGCGTCGGCGCTCATAACCAGCCCAGGCGAGGCGGCGAATTCAAGGAGCCTGCCTACCCCGGTAGACGACTCGGTTGTGGGGCAATTCCCTGGCGAGGTGAAGACGAGGAGGTGGAAGAACCCCCTGATTCACAACCTCCTCACGGACAAGCCGATCTTCTCAGCCTCGCTCCCAATCGGGAGGATCATATCCACCGCCCGCGGCATCGAGCCGGCTCCTTCTCAGATGCCAACGACGACGCTCGCCAAGAAGGGCCTGCCAGTCACCATCTTCCCCAACACAGATGCAGGCCCCTGGTTGCCCCCCAAGCCAGGCGCTCCCCGACTCCGGCTGACCGACAGGTGCATCGACCTACCGCGCCTGGTCCACCTCATCAACGACTCGTTCAACCGCAAGCTCGACGTCGACCACTACCTCCGCCGGGTCGAAGACGGCCTCGCCGGGATCATCATCGCGGGGGAGTACGCCGGCGGGGCGATCCTCACGTGGGAGCGGCCGTTCGGCATGGACGAGGAGACGGCGTACCGCGAGGGCCGGCTGGTGCCCTACCTGGACAAGTTCGCGGTGCTCAAGAAGCACCAGGGCGCCGGCGGCGTGGCCGACATCGTCTTCAACGCCATGCTGCGCGACTGCTTCCCCAACGGCGTGTGCTGGCGGAGTAGGAAGAATAACCCCGTCAACAAGTGGTACTGCGAGCGCTCGCGCGGCGCGTGGAAGCTGCCGGAGAGTAACTGGACCATGTTCTGGACGACGCCGGAAGCGACCACGAATAGGGCGTTGATGGCGGACTATGAGGATGTGTGTAGGAATGTGGTGCCGTCGTGGGAGGACTTGAAGCCGGCGGATTAGGAGGGGGGTGGTTAGGGGCTCGGGCGCCGTATCCGGGGCCCTGGGGAAACAGGAATGTGGCCGGGCATGGCCTGTCGATGTTGGTGCGCGTTTCAGAGGGAGAGTGACCAAGAGTTGGCTTCCATGTCGTCTGCTTCTTGGGGCGCTTGGGCATTTTGGTCGTTTTATCAATTTGCTTATGATCAGAATAGTCTCGCCTGCTTGGTGTAATGTGTCGGCCCTGGTCGGTATCAGGATAGCAATATTCCTCTATGAGTGTTTGGTTTCCCATCTCACCGTTGCCAAGGTCGAGTCCTGGGCGGCGAGTCCCAGGCAAGTCCCTGCTGCAAGTCACGACGAAAACGGCCTCTCCAACGGCATGCCGCACCCAATCAAATCTCGGTTCTTGCCTGGAGCAGCAAGGATTGGCGGGGTATCAGCTGCTGTGGGCCAGGGGCTTGGCGCCCCCTAACACCTGCAAGGGCCGCTGCATCTGCATCACAAAGCTTCTCATCGACGACAACCCCAGTTTTGTTGCCAACACACACCCTTCTCCCCGCACACCCTCGAGCGCCCGATCGCAAGTCGCCCGCCCCCACGAAATCAAGATGGACGCCTTCAAGGGTTTCCAGAAGAGCCTCACGTAGGATGCCCCGCACCCCGGACGGCACCGCCGGATCTCAATCAGTTGCACCACCAGCGTTGAATACGGATGACTGACATGCCCGTTCACCAGCTCTTTTGGTGGGCAGATCACCCCTTTTGCCTCGCGCACCTTCCAGTACACCAAGGAGCAATTGGGCCAGGCCGAGGACAAGGTTTGCGACACTCGGGACACCCTCCCGGACGGAGCTTGATGGCTAATACGACCCGAAACCGATAGACTCAGCTCCCGCCCGACTACATCGACCTCGAGAAGCGCGTCGATGCTCTGAAGGCGGTCCACCAGAAGATGCTGGCTGTCACGTAAGCGTCCGCAGCTATATCCCGTCCTCGGCAGCGTCGTACTGATACCTTGTTCCCCCGCACAGCTCGCAGTACTCGCACGAGGCCTACGACTACCCCCCCAACATCAAGGAGACCTTCCAGGACCTCGGCCGCACCGTCAGCGAGAAGGTCAACCTCCTCTCGAATGCGTCGTCCCCCGCCGAGGCGCAGGCGGCCCTGACCGCCCCGCCGACCGCCAAGCCGCAGCCCAAGACGTTCCACCACGCCATGGCCCGCGCCTCGCTGGCCAGCAGCCAGACCCTGCACCAGCAGCACACGGGCGCGGGCGAGGACCCGCTCGCGACGGCGCTGGAGAAGTACGCGCTGGCCATGGAGCGCGTGGGCGAGGCGCGCCTGGCCCAGGACGCCCAGGTCCAGAGCCGCTTCCTGGCGGGCTGGAACACGACGCTCAACACCAACATCCTGTTTGCCACGCGCGCCCGCAAGGCTGTCGAGAAGGCCCGCCTCACCCTGGACGCCGTCAAGGCGCGCGTCAAGGGCACCACCTGGAAGCTGGGCGCCAACGCGCCCCGCGCCGACCCCCACGACGACCACGAGCTGAGCGCCGAGGCGCAGGAGGAGATTGAGAAGGCCGAGGACGAGTTCGTCACCCAGACCGAGGAGGCCGTGGGCGTCATGAAGAATGTGAGTCTTTCCCCCCTGTCACCCCCTAAGCATGAAACCGACAACCTGACCAACACTGTCCCCAGGTCCTCGACACCCCGGAACCGCTGCGCAACCTGGCCGAGCTCATCGCCGCGCAAATGGAGTACCACAAGAAGGCCCACGAGATTCTGAGCGAGCTCGCGCCCATCATCGATGGCCTGCAAGTCGAACAGGAGGCAAGTCGTGCTTCGGCTTACGCGTTGCATTAATTAAAACGTCGGGGCGAAGTGTGTGCAAAACAGGCCGTTCCATGCTGACGCTCTCTGCTACCCAACCTCCAGGCGAGCTATCGCAAGAGCCGAGAGAACGCTTCCTAAGCGGGGCCCCGCCGAAAACGGTGGTGGTGTGGTTGGGGTTTGAAGATGAAGGAGGGTGGATCTTCTTCGGCTGCCGAGCTAGGATACAGACTGAGTATAGTATTATTTATGATGGATGTTCATCCGTCGGGGGGCAAGGCAGCGCGCCACAAGTATGGACCCTGTTGGGAAATTTGTTGTTGTCTCGAAGCTGGCTGTCTTGTTGATATGCAGTTATCGTTTTCCATTCTGTCTGGCACGGCTTGCTTCGTCGAGTCGGTGTCTTGATTGGTACGGTTCGGGAGGAGGAGGAGGTCTTTTAGCTTTATTAGACTCGATCGACTGTCTGTTCCTTTCCGTGATCCCAACATGAAATGTGTCCGTCGTTGGACATGTGAATGGAGAGAGTTGTAGTGGGAGATGCACTTCCCCCGGCATTGGTAACCCTAAGGTCCAGCCACCATTCACTCAAGGGCGTGTGGCTCAGTTGGTAGAGCGTTCGCTTAGCATTCGTCCAACGTCTGCGAAAGGTCCTGGGTTCGATTCCCAGCTCGTCCACACTTTTGCTGTTTACTTGGTTATGTTGTCCTTTTTATTGGTTGATCTTGTCTCTCTGGTGGTGTGGTGATGGAGGCTTGTGGAACAAGCAACATTTGCCCGTTGTTTGAGTTGGTGGCAGTGCTGCTGCCTTGTTGTACCTTGCCGGCCTGGAATTGTGAAAGATTACCAAACCGCTTTGTTCATACGTGTATCTTACCGCCTGGTGAATTACGCCTGTTCAGCCCGGTCAACAGAACCAGCCAATCACCGTCCGCCCGCCCAATCCCTGCAAGCTTGAAGTCATCCCGGCGCCTGGAAGCTCCAGCGCCCAGGCTCGTCGCAACACCTGCAGCGTTCCCCGCGACGACCCAGCCAGCTCGACCAGCAACTGAACAGCAGCGTCGCGCGCTTGGACGCACAGCTTCTTCACAATGGTAAGCCCACCAGCCCTGCCCTCCTTCTTTGTTTTTGCTCTGCCCAGACCCAGGGCTGGAAGCGGACACAAGGAGCGACGGACAGAGTGACTGACCTGCTTTGTCTGCGCAGCTGCCCCTCGGCCTCCTGAACGCGGCGCAAGGCCACCCGATGCTTGTCGAGCTGAAGAATGGGGAGACACTCAACGGCCACTTGGTGCTGTGCGACACGTGGATGAACTTGACCCTGCGCGAGGTGGTGCAGACGAGCCCAGTTGGTTTATCTCGATCTTGAAGGGTGTTGGGAGGGGGAGGGGGGAGTTGGTGGGTGTGGTTGGTTGCTGACTTTGTTGGTGGGATTAGGAAGGGGATAAGTTTATGCGGCTGCCGGAGGTTTATGTGAAGGGGAATAATGTAGGTCTTGCTTTCTTCCTTTCCGGCCGTTTGTCCTACCCAGAGGCTCGTGGGTGCGTGTGGCAGTTGCTGACTTGCCGGTACTGTGACAGATCAAGTACCTCCGCGTTCCGGACGAGATCATCGACGTTGTCAGGGAGCAACAGAGCCAACAGGGCGGCTACCGCGGGGGCCGCGGCGGACAAGGGAGAGGCGACCACGGCGGCCGGGGCGGCGACAGGGGCCGTGGAGGGAGGGGGCGCGGCGGTGGACGCGGTGGGAGGGGTCGGGGCACATGATGGGATCGGTGGCGTGCGGTGATGTTATGATGGACAAGCAAGCGTGGACAGCATGGCATGTCTACGGGAAACGATAGCGGCGACACATTCGGGTCACCGTAAGGCACTAGCCTGGGTCCTTACTGAGGCAGCTTAGGCACATGGCTGGCTCTCCCTTGAGCGGACTGCCAGTCGCCGATTCGCCGCCAGATGGAGGAGGAGGCACACCTGACAGCTGGTGAGCTGTCTCTCTTGGGAATTGACCCCGGCCTCCCCCAGGAGCGATCACCCCGTCTATTCCAGCTTCCTCTGCAGCTTGCTGATAGAGACACAAACGACTCGAGAGATACCTCCAGAGCTATTCAGCATGACGAACGGTGATGGATGTGCTTGAGGCGGGTTGCTGTAGTGTCCCACGTGACCTGGTGAAGAGCCACGCGCATTTGGCTGGGCTTGGCATTGAGTGACAGGGATGCCTCGTCTTTGGGCCCGCAGAATTCCTTTTCCGGATCTTCAAACTCGACTGTATGTAAGAGCTGGTCGAAGCTCACCAACACAGGCACCGCACTCCTCTGGATCTCATAAGGTACCACGCCACTCCACGGATCGAACTACATGTTTGGGGAGCCTCACGACCAGCAACCCTCCCATCGCCTGGCGGCCACTTGGTTCTCCCTGTACGGCCGGCTGCCGTCTTGATGTCGACCAAGCGCTTTACCATCGACGCTCTCTCCCGGGCGTTGTGTCCCTCGATTGATGCAGCCCTCCTGATTAAAGTCACCTCCTCGCCCTTACCCTCAGTCAGCCGTGGTCTCGCGGCCAATTCTCCTCAGCATTGCCGTCTCGGTCGTGCCCAGACTCGCCTGACGCACACCACCACCAACGATTCAGCAGCAAACCAACCGACTCATGAGCCAATTCATGTGCCGTTGCCGGCCCGGGGACCGAGCAAGGAGCGCGGGTCATGGTCTCGCTCAGGGCGTCCGCTTCAACCGTCCAGTCCAGGGGGCGTAAAGATACGCGCGCACTGGACTAAGCTCAGCCAGCGTCTGCCGTTCGCCGAGCGACCGGATCCTCAAGGCATATCTCAGTCTACCCCACGTCCCGGAATACCCGACTGGGTGGCGGAGGCGTCGACGTCAACCATTTACGAAAAGCTGCGCCAAATGCGTAGCTCCCCGGAGAATGGCAGCCTCATACGGGCTCTCGTCAAGTACCTTGTGACGCAACGAGGCGAGTCGCCCAATGTGTTTCTGTATGAGGCGCTGGTGATAGCCAACTGGGACACGTCGGAGGGCAGTGCCCGCGAGCTTGCGGCGATACTCGAGGAGATGAAGACGGGAGGCGTGGAAAAGTCACCCGGCTTTTACCACAGCGCATTGAGGGTCCGTCGATGAAGCTCCGTCCCCCTTTTTCATGGATTGCTAACTGGGTCGCCCAACAGTTACTTGCGATCCACCCGGACTATCTTCTCAGGAATGCCCTCCTACGAGAAATGAGAGAAGCCGGGGTGGATCTCAGCGTGGATGGCAAGGGAAGCGTCCTGTTGGGCTTGCTGCGGGACAACCAAAACGAGATGGCGTTGGAGTATTGGGAACAAATGTACCAAGGGGGAACCGAGATACCCGAGTGGGTATCTGAAACCTTTGTCTACGTCTTGACTCTGCGAGGCTTCGTCGGCGAAGCATTCCAGGCATTCCGGCAGATACTCGACAAAGGCGGAGGCGACGACACTGGTTCGGCGTCCCTGGGCCTCTGGCACTACCTCCTCGACGAATGCAGCAGAGGCCTGGAGTACGAGGGCACAAGCTTCATATGGAAGAAGATGGTCTTGCCAGGTACCATCAACCCGTCCGACGGAATGCTCCTCAACGTGCTCAACACTGCCGCACGCCACGGCGACCCGACCCTGGCCACCACCGCGATCGAAATGCTCTCAAAACGGGATGTCACCCTACGCGCCCACCACTACGAACCGCTGATCGAGAGTTACGTCGAGGCCGGCGACATGGAGAACGCGTTTCGGGTGCTCTGCATCATGGCCGACTCGGTAATGAACGTCGGCCGCAGCAGCACCCGCTCCATCTTCCTCTGGCTGAAGCGCGCCCCGGAGCGCGTCGACGAGGCCGTCCGCGTCCTCAACAGCCTAAGCAAGGAGCACAGCGTGCCGGTGATCGCGGTCAAGGTGGTGCTTGAGGCGTTGCTGAGCGCCGGGGCGGGCTTCTCTCGCACCTTCGCGGTCTACCACCAGGTCTGCGAGATCTGCAAATCGGGCCCGGGCGCCGCCACCATGTTGATGCTCCTCGAGGCGTGCGGCAACGCCGAGTCGGCGGTGCTCCTGGTGCAGGAGATGGACCGCTTCTCGATCCCGCCATCGCCGGAGCTCGTTGACCACCTGATCCGCTGCTTCGCGCACGACGGCAGCCTCGACGTCGCGCTGATGCATTTCGACGAGCTGTTTGGGCTGGCGTCGGGCTACAGGCTGAGCCAGCGCACCATCGACGAGGTGCTGGAGCGCTGTGTGGCGGAGAAGGATCAGAGGGGGTTCAGGGCCGCGGAGGAGGGCGTCCGGATGGGCCGGACGGTGCGGCCTGATATCTTGACCAGGCTGGGTGAGATGAGGAAGGAGCTCGCGAAAGATCAGGTGTCGACGCCTCCTCCGAGCGGATCGGCGGAGGAGAAGGATTCGGGTCTGACTGGAGAGTCGGGGGTGTAACAATATGGCTGTATGATACCACATGCAACTGGCAACCCGTCCGCACATCCCTGGTCAGGGGTCACAACAACAAGATCAAGAACAATAACAGCCACAACGGGAACCCCTAACTGCTGAAACCGCCGTCTTTCCAAAAGCCGAACATCATTCACGCATTTGTCAGCCGGCTACCATCTCTCCCAAGGCTGGACCTGCATTGCTAGTCTCCTGAAGTCTCCTCAAGTCTAGCAGTGCTCCCTTCTATTCGCCCCCTCTGCACATACTGTGTACACTGCAATGGATCGCGGGGGTAAACGTGGGGGGAGGGGGTCCGGGAGTGTGGAGAGGCAGACCGGGGAACGGGTGAACCGTTGCGAGAGGGGGGGGGGGGGAAGCCACGGCGGGGTGCTATCGATAGGTATCTGACGCAGGTCGGGGAACGACCAATATGGCTTACAGACAGAAAACGAACCTCGCTCTGATGGATAACTCCGTACCCGTCTGGGCAGGTACATAGGTAGCCTTGTGGTTCTCCCCGCAGCGCCTCGTCGGCACAGCAGCAGCGCACTGGTAGTTATAAGCGACCGTGGCTCCAGCCGTGGTGACACAAGAAGGGAAGGGATATGGGGTGGGGTTGGGGAATTCCTGCGGAGGGGGGGTTGGTTGTGATGGTGCGTCTTCGTTGCTGCCTGTGGTGTCATTGGTGCTGGAGATTGGAGATGGCGAGGCTGGACGGAGGGGGATGATAGTCGGTAGCAAGGCATGGGAATCATTATCGAGATTTGATACTGCCCTGGTAGATCTCGATATGAATCTCTGATCTGCTCTGATATGGGTTGGTGGTTTGATCTGTTTCTGTTGCTCTCAAAGTTCATGGAAGCAGGGGTCAAGGGGAGGGAAAGGGGGGGGGGGTTTGGTGAGGGCGGCATTAACTGATGTTATCCCGGCCACCGGTTATCACGGCTGGATGTCGAGAGTGGTTTACCTGGTCGGTAACCTCGTCAAGGATGCTGTGCTCGAATCCATTGGCCAGAGGGGGTGGACTGGGTGTATTCGGGAGGGGGGAAGGCAAGCCGTGGAGCCGGATACGTCCATACTTGTAGCTATCTGCACGAAATACGGCATCCAGCTCCATGTGCGGTGACGAGAGCTGAAACCTGAGTAGCAGAAGCAAGAGGACTCATGCATACAGGCATCCAGACGGGGGGCGTGTCGACTTACAAAGCAGGCATTGTCGATGGAAATCCTGCTCAGGAGGGGATCGAGATCCAATCTATTGGATGGTGTGGCATCCGGTATCCTGCTCCATTCGGTCGGTACCACCCACCCAGGCATGCACTTCAGGCCTCGGCAGTGATGTCATTTGAGTGATTGTGGAGGAGGTGGTGGTTGACAGTGCCTGCCTGCAGCCTGGAAGTCACTTGCATGCATCTATCGGGTTCGTGGATTCTTGGCGTGTTATCGACCGCCAGGCTCAGCCCCACGCAACCCCCACCCCCACGCCAAGACTGGTGGCTTCGATGATCCCTCCCCAGGCCCGAGCCCTGCTGTCTCGTGCTCTGGACCGTGTTTATCAGCTCCCCTCGAGGAGGGTTCGTGCCGCGGGGTTATGGAGACCATGGAGACCAGCGAGATTTGAAGGGGTCGAGATCAAGATCCATCGCCAGAACCAGGCTGTGTGGGCCATGGCCTAGGCGAGCCGTCAACGGTGTCAGCGTCAGTTTGCCGTTGAACCAGCCGACCCAGCCCCAACGCAAGCAGCCTCATGTGCTTGCTTCATGAATGAAACCGAGACAGACCGACACGACGCCAGGCCAGGCTTATCTCCATGTCTCCAAGCTGGGAGAGCGACCCGTCTTATCTCTTGCGTGTCTCGGTCCAGCCAGTTGCAGCGCGTGTTTTTGCAACCCACCTTCTCCCGTCGGATCCCGTCTCTGGCCGGTTCCAGCGCTCATCGTGCCCATCGTGCAGGTCGCCAGTCGCCACCAATTCCGTTCCCGGCCTGGGGGGACAGGGGAAACATGGGTCGTTGCCCTTTTGGTCCCAGCAGCGTCCCATGGAAATTTGTGAAAAGCCGGGCCGCCCTGCGTTTTTTTGATGCTCGTCGAGGCGGGACTACAGGGACCCTGACCATTGAATTTCCACCCCGCGCAGCACGCTTCGCTGGGGTGCGCGGATAGGTAGCCTCATATTCTTGATTTCGGAAGACCGGCGCTCTTTCGGGGTGCGGCTCTGACAAATACTGGAAAAGCGTGGCTTGCCGAGTTTCTCGCGCGTGTCGCCGGGGAATGTTAGCCACGATATTGCCTCGCCTTGAAGAGGCCCCCCCTGGCATCCTCTGGACCCCTCTATGTAAACCGTTGCGGGTGGGCCGGCTCGACGCCTGGCGCGGCGGCAACAAGGCCGTCCATCAATTCCCCAGAGTGCTCACAGGGGCCTCTCAGGACCCCCAATCCATTCCACCCGCGGCCAGTGATTTGTTCAGACTTGCCGCTTGGGGACCCCCGCACTCACTCCATCCCAACAACCACCACGCGTGTGAACAGGGCCAAACTCCGGAGGGGGGAACCTCGAGTTGCCGACCTCGACTTGACTCCGAAAAAAAAAAATACTACACCGCGACCAAGCATCTCGCCAGCCAGTTCCCCACCATCCGCGGCATCGCGGGGCTCACCCGCATTCAGCGCCGACGCTGTGCTGCCGTGTTGACTCCACCTCGACTGGCGCACCATCAGCAATGGCCGGCCACGACACACAACCACCCCCGGCCTCCATGTACCCAGCCGGCGGCGGCAGTGGCAGCGGCGGCGTTGGCTCTGCGCCGCCGCCGCCCTCGCTGCCGACCAAGAAGAAGCCCCGGCGCGGCGCCGACCCCGCCAACCAGAAGAGGCGCTGCGTCAGTACCGCCTGCATCGCCTGCCGCAAGCGCAAGTCCAAGTGCGATGGCGCCCTCCCGAGCTGTGCGGCCTGTGCCAGCGTCTACGGCACCGAGTGTGTCTACGACCCCAACTCGGACCACCGCCGCAAGGGCGTCTACCGCGAGAAGACGGACAGCATGAAGGCCCGCAACTCGACCCTCCAGATCCTGATCGAGGCCATCCTGAACGCCGCCGAGGAGGACGTGCCCGCCATCGTCAAGAGGATCCGCACCTGCGACAGCCTCGACGCCGTCGCCGAGTCCATCCTCAAGAACGAGCTGGCCGATGACCCGGACCTGGACCCCGACTCGGCCAGCATGGACGACGACACCGCTTCCAACCACCCCGTCGAGGGCGAGAAGGAGCTCGCCCGGAAGATGGGCGAGCTGCGTCTCGAGAACGGCTCGGTGCGCTACTTTGGTGGCACCTCCCACCTCATCTACTTGGAGGACACCGACGACCTCCCCGACGAGCCCGAATTCGATGCAGGCCTGCCCGCCAAGGAGCCCATCGCCAGCTGGACCACCGTCACTGACGACACGCAGCTCATCGTCCACCTGATGAACATGTACTTTTCTTGGCACTACCCATACTTCGCCACCCTCTCCAAGTCCCTCTTCTACCGGGACTTTCTCAAAGGAAAACCCCAGGGGCAGCCCCGGACCACCGTGTACTGCTCCTCCCTGCTCGTCAACGTCATGCTCGCCCTAGGCTGCCACTTCACCAGCGTCTCGGGCGCCTTTGCCATACCAGGGGACAGCCGGACAAAAGGCGACCTCTTCTTTGCCGAGGCGAAGCGCCTGATCGTCGAGAACGACGAGTACGCCAAGCCCAGGCTCACCACCGTGCAGGCCCTGGCCCTCATGTCGGTGCGTGAGGCCGGCTGCGGCCGCGAGGCCAACGGTTGGGTGTACAGCGGCATGAGCTTCCGCATGGCGCAGGACATCGGCCTCAATCTCGATCTCGCGGGGAACGCAAAGGACAAGAGCTCGCTGGACGAGCAGGAGGTTGACGCGCGCAGGATCACCTTTTGGGGCTGCTTCCTGTTTGACAAGTGCTGGTCCAACTACCTCGGGCGGATGCCCCAGCTTCCCAAGAGCATCTGCAATGTCCCTCGGTACGACGTTTTCCCAGACGAGGACGCCGAGACGTGGTCGCCGTACACAGATGGCGGGTTTGACCGGTCATCCCGGCAGCCCTCGCGGACGCGGGCGGTCGGCCTGCACTTGAGCCAGCTGTGTGAGATCAGCAGTGACCTGCTGCTCTTCTTTTACCACCCCAACCACATTGGGCGATCCAGCGGCAAGAACGTCGAGGTCAAGAAGCTTAGCGAGCTCCATCGCCGGCTGGAGGATTGGAAGAAGGAGCTGCCGAGCGAGTTCGAGCCGAAGGATGGCCAACTCCCGAATGTCATCTTGATGCAGTAAGTCCCAGAGAGCAAGATGTGGAGTGAGAGTGGAATCAACTAACAACCAGCAGCATGTTCTTCCACCTACAGTACATCCATCTCTTCAAGGCCTTCCTCAAATACACCCCGGCAACATCACCACTACCCGCCCACGTCTCCCCGTGGCGTATGTGCGGCGCCAACGCCGGCGCCATCTCCAAGCTGATGCGCCTCTACAAGAAGCTCTACGACCTGAGGCAGATCTGCAACATCGCCGTCTACATGGTGCAAACCGCCTGCACGATCCATATCCTCCACCTGCCCGAGAAGACGGCGAAGCGAGACATCATCCACGGCGTCAAGCACCTCGAAGAGATCGCCGAGGACTGGCTCTGCGGACGGAGAGCCCTCAGCACTCTGAGCGTCCTCGCACGAAAGTGGAATATCGAACTCCCCGAAGAAGCCGCCATGGTCCTTCAACGAACCGACGAGCGCTACGGCCCCGTCAGCGTCTCCGACGTCCCCTCCCCCAACAAATCCGTAACCTCCGTCACCCACTCCCCGCCCTCAAACCCCCAATCCCCCGCCGTCAACCCCCCAGAACAACAATACACCCCGCCAAACGCCTACCCCACCTCCCAACCCATGTCCCTCGACGATGCCACCACTACCGCCCCCGCAACAACCCTCCCCTCCTCCCACCGCGTGCCCGTCACATCCACCCCCCTCTCCATGGCCGACCCCCTCGCCACAATCAACTCCTGGGCCGTCTCCCCCGGCACGCGCAGCATGCCAAGCTACACGCAACCGTACGGCTCCGTGCACGGCCTCGGCCCGCCACCGCCAACATCCCGCCCCGGAGGCGGTAGCAGCAGCAGGCAGGTGCCGAGCAGCTCGCTGTACGCGGTTGACGGGCAGGACTGGTATCTGAAGGACGGCGTGGGGTGGCAGCAGAATTTCCAGAC
>FTEL01004618.1_pt1 | contig 17140 bp, 14 predicted proteins | sample 1658911 | NCBI WGS metagenome assembly FTEL01 (sample SAMEA3914869, study PRJEB12502) | metagenome | biome: forest; material: soil | place: USA | collected 2012-03-12 | depth 0.1 m
GGGATGGGGGGGAGGCGTTCAACACCAAATCACAATGGCTTGCAGCAGCACCCCAATCAAGCTCATGCCGTCTTTCTGGATCGACCACCCACCCGGTCACTCCGGCTGGTCATCTGGGACTGCCGGGAGACGGGATCTGCTCCCTTGGCGTGGAACGCAACCGTCGCAGCTTCACCGAGTTCGCGACGAGACCTACCCCCAGTCCGGGGATGATAGGGACATCGCGACTGCGACTGCGACTGCGGCTGCGACTCTGGGCTGGGACCCCCGTTTGGAAGTTATTATTAAAAGAAGGCCGTCGTCCGGCACCCACCCTGGTCCTGGCTCCCTTCGTCTCCCTCGTAAACCCGTTTTCTGCCCCTCCTTCGTTGTGTCCTGTCCCAGACCAGACCAGACTCGCAGCTCTGTCTGTGCCTGATTTTATTTATCTTGCAGCCGTCACTAGCTGTTCTCGTGGACTGCAGCTGTTGCTCCTGCTGCGAGCCAGGGTTATTTTATATAATAATAGCCGGCAAAGCTCCAGCTCCCCTCACTCCGTCTCGCCCCTCCCCCGTCGCCCCTCCCCCCCTCCTGCTCCTCGTGGCGCTTGCTTCGTTTTGGTTCTGCCCACTCCCTGGCCGCAGCCCACTCGACCACTGCACCCACTGCGCCCACTGCAGACTGCCCACTCAACAAAGTCGACCCCACCATCGCGTCCTACCCCGCCGTCACCGTCATACCCTTGCCAGGGCGCGCGGGCACCCCACCATTCCCTTCCCCCATACATCCCAGTCCGCTCACTGCTGCTCTCAACTCTTTTTTTTCTCTGACTGCCCCCCCCCCTCCTTTACTCACTCTCCCCTCCCTCTGCTTCCCTCGTTTTCTCCTCAGAGAGTATACCCCGACCGACCGACCGACCGCGCAGCAATTGAGGCAGAATGGCGGCCGAGCCAGTCAGCAACTATGAGGATGTCTTCGAGGAGGGCGACATCCCCAAGGAGGCCCAGACCGTCCACCGCATTCGCGCCAACTCGACCATCATGCAGCTGAACAAGATTCTGGGTGAGTGCCAGTCCACCGCGCATGCGCGAGGTGGTGAGAGGCGGGGGGCCCGGGGGAGGGGATGGAGAGAGAGTGACGATAACTCCCCTCTCCATTCCCTCTCCCCTCCTCTCTCTCCCAGCACGCGCTTCCGGACACCCTCCAGATACTCCGAAGTCAAGGACCGGCGAGGCTAACGAGGACACTGCCGATCACAGTTGCCAACCGTGGTGAAATTCGTAAGTCACCCATCCTCCCAGCACGGCAATGCCCTTGCTCTGCGCCGAAGTGGTACTGACTGGCGCGTGCGCATGTGATAGCCATCCGTGTATGTGATTGTCGCGACAACCTCCCCCGCGCTCATGTCGCCTAGACGAGACCTGCTCACTCACACCTCCGCCTCACAGATCTTCAGAACCGTGAGTCACAGCCCACACAAAACAGCTCCAGAACCGAGCACCGCAATGCGCCCGGATCTCTTGCTGCCCCTACTGCCTCATCCCCCGCAATGCCTTGCTGACCCCGCCTGCGCAGGCCCACGAGCTCTCGCTCCACACCATCGCTGTCTTCAGGTGAGACACGCCGCCGCCGCGTCTTGCTCGCGCCTCACCCCGCGTCCCTCGTCCCGATGCTGATTGTGTAGCTATGAGGACCGTCTCTCCATGCACAGGCAGAGTATGCGCCATCCTCCCCGACCCCGCTCTCCCGCTTGGTCCATGAGAAGCATCCGCTGACAAGAGGGCAACAGAGGCCGATGAGGCGTACGTCATTGGCAAGCGCGGGCAATACACCCCCGTCGGTGCCTACCTCGCTGGCGACGAGATCATCAAGATTGCTGTCGACCACGGCGCCCAGATGATTCATCCCGGTAGGACCTCCAAACACAAGAAACAAGCTTGAGCGCGAGACTGACCATGGCTCAGGTTATGGTTTCCTTTCCGAGAACGCCGAGTTTGCCCGTAACGTCGAGAAGGCCGGCCTGATCGTGAGTACCCAGAATGACTGCTCGGTGCAACCGTAGCAGCACCCCCCGCTAACCCTCTTCTCTCCTCCCAGTTCATTGGGCCTTCCCCCGATGTCATCGACGCCCTCGGCGACAAGGTCTCCGCCAGGAAGATCGCCATTGCTGCCGGTGTCCCGGTCGTCCCCGGTACCGAGGGCGCCGTCGAGAGCTACGAGGAGGTCAAGAAGTTCACCGACGAGTATGGCTTCCCCGTCATCATCAAGGCCGCCTACGGTGGTGGTGGCCGCGGTATGCGTGTCGTGCGCGCCGCCTCCGAGCTCAAGGAGTCCTTCGAGCGTGCCACTTCCGAGGCCAAGAGCGCCTTCGGCAACGGCACCGTCTTCGTCGAGCGCTTCCTCGACAAGCCCAAGCACATTGAGGTCCAGCTCCTCGGCGACAACCACGGCAACATTGTCCACCTGTACGAGCGTGACTGCTCCGTCCAGCGCCGGCACCAGAAGGTCGTCGAGATCGCCCCGGCCAAGGACCTCCCCGCCGATGTGCGCGACTCCATCCTGAACGATGCCGTCCGCCTCGCCAAGTCGGTCAACTACCGTGAGTCACAACTGCCAGCCACCCGACGGGAGTAACAACAAGGAGCTGACAAGCCATGTAACAGGCAACGCTGGTACCGCCGAGTTCCTGCTCGACGAGCAAGGCCGCTACTACTTTATCGAGATCAATCCCCGTATCCAAGTCGAGCATACCATCACAGAAGAGATTACCGGCATCGATATCGTCGCCGCGCAGATCCAGATCGCTGCCGGCGCCACCCTGGAGCAGCTGGGCCTTACCCAGGACCGCATCTCCACCAGGGGCTTCGCCATCCAGTGCAGAATCACGACTGAGGACCCGGCTAAGAGCTTCCAGCCTGATACTGGCAAGATCGAGGTGTACCGTTCCGCTGGCGGCAACGGTGTGCGCCTCGATGGTGGCAACGGTTTCGCGGGTGCTGTCATCACCCCGTACTACGTGAGTCCGGCCCATCAAGGTGCCTATGCAGAACGAATAAATCGCTGACCATTTCGAAAACCAGGACTCTATGCTTGTCAAGGTCTCGTGCCACGGCTCGACATACGAGATTGCTCGCCGCAAGGTTCTCCGTGCTCTGATCGAGTTCCGGATTCGTGGTGTTAAGACCAGTACGTGACAATTTCCTCTCCGCCGTCTTGTCTCGCTCCCACTAACAAGACATGTACAGACATTCCGTTCCTCGCCTCGCTTCTTACGCACCCGACCTTCATCGAGGGCAAGTGCTGGACCACGTTCATCGACTCCACCCCCGAGCTCTTCGACCTCGTCGGCAGCCAGAACCGTGCCCAGAAGCTTCTGGCTTATCTCGGCGACGTCGCCGTCAACGGGAGCAGCATCAAGGGTCAGGTTGGCGAGCCCAAGTTCAAGGGCGACATCATTGTCCCCTCGCTTTTCGACAACGCCGGCAACAAGATCGACACGTCGCTGCCCTCCACCAAGGGTTGGCGCCAGATCATCCTGGAGCAGGGCCCCAAGGCCTTCGCCAAGGCTGTCCGCAACTACAAGGGCTGCCTGCTCATGGACACCACCTGGCGTGATGCCCATCAGTCGCTGCTCGCCACCCGCGTGCGCACTGTCGACCTGCTGAACATCGCCAAGGAGACCAGCCACGCCCTCCACAACCTCTACAGCTTGGAATGCTGGGGTGGTGCCACCTTCGATGTCGCCATGCGCTTCCTCTACGAGGACCCCTGGGACCGCCTCCGCCGCATGCGCAAGCTGATCCCCAACATCCCCTTCCAGATGCTGCTCCGCGGCGCCAACGGTGTCGCCTATGCTTCGCTCCCCGACAATGCCATCGACCACTTCGTCGAGCAGGCCAAGAAGAACGGTGTCGATATCTTCCGTGTCTTCGACGCCCTGAACGACATCAACCAGCTCGAGGTCGGCATCAAGGCCGTCCAGAAGGCCGGTGGTGTCTGCGAGGGTACCGTCTGCTACTCCGGTGACATGCTGAACAGGGCCAAGAAGTACAACCTCGAGTACTACCTCGACCTCGTCGACAAGCTGGTTGCCCTCGACATTGATGTCCTGGGTATCAAGGATATGGCTGGTGTCCTCAAGCCCCATGCCGCCACCCTCCTCATCGGTGCCATCCGCGCCAAGTACCCCGAGCTGCCCATCCACGTCCACACCCACGACTCGGCCGGTACTGGTGTCGCTTCCATGGTTGCTTGCGCCATGGCCGGCGCCGACGCCGTCGATGCTGCCACCGACAGCCTGTCGGGCATGACCTCGCAGCCCAGCATCAACGCCATCCTGGCCTCGCTCGATGGCACCGACAAGGACCCCGGCCTCGACGTCCACCACGTCCGCGCCCTCGACACCTACTGGTCGCAGCTCCGCCTGCTCTACTCGCCCTTCGAGGCCCACCTCGCGGGCCCCGACCCCGAGGTGTACGAGCACGAGATCCCCGGTGGCCAGCTCACCAACATGATGTTCCAGGCCTCGCAGCTCGGCCTCGGCTCGCAGTGGCTCGAGACTAAGAAGGCGTACGAGCACGCCAACGACCTCCTCGGCGACATCGTCAAGGTCACCCCCACCTCCAAGGTCGTCGGCGACCTGGCCCAGTTCATGGTGTCCAACAAGCTCACGCCCGAGGACGTGAAGGCCCGCGCCAGCGAGCTCGACTTCCCCGGCTCCGTCCTCGAGTTCCTCGAGGGCATGATGGGCCAGCCGTACGGCGGGTTCCCCGAGCCGCTCCGCACCGACGCCCTCCGCGGCCGCCGCAAGCTGGACCAGCGCCCCGGCCTGTTCCTCGACCCCATCGACTTCGCCGCGGTCAAGAAGGAGCTCACGCGCAAGTTCGGCAACACTACCGAGTGCGATGTCGCCAGCCACATCATGTACCCCAAGGTCTTCGAAGACTACAAGAAGTTTGTGTCCAAGTACGGCGACCTGTCGGTGCTGCCGACCAAGTACTTCCTGTCCAAGCCCGAGATCGGCGAGGAGTTCCACGTCGAGCTGGAGAAGGGCAAGGTGCTGATCCTGAAGCTGCTGGCCGTCGGCCCGCTGTCGGAGAGCACGGGCCAGCGCGAGGTCTTTTACGAGATGAACGGCGAGGTCCGCCAGGTGACGGTCGACGACAACCAGGCCTCGGTTGAGAATGTTAGCAGGCCCAAGGCCGATCCCACCGACTCGAGCCAGGTCGGCGCGCCCATGGCTGGTGTGCTCGTTGAGCTCCGTGTCCATGACGGCACCGAGGTCAAGAAGGGCGATCCGCTTGCTGTGCTGAGCGCTATGAAGATGGTGAGTTACCCCACCTTTGAACTATCCTGTGGTAGAAAAGCAGATGCTAACCCGTACAACAGGAAATGGTCATCTCGGCTCCGCACAACGGTGTCGTCTCCGGCCTCAGCGTCCGCGAGGGCGACTCGGTCGACGGTTCCGACCTGGTCTGCCGCATCGTCAAGGGCAGCGACAAGAAATGAGCGGGCTGTTCCTGATGTTGATGTTGGGAGAATCTGGAATTCCCCACCATCAGCACACACACAGGTTTAGCTTGCCATTGCTTGCTTGCTTGCTTGCTTGCTCCTCGCTTCGTGGACAGACAAGCCTCTTGTCTGTTTGTTTCCTGCACTGCTCTTTTGGTAGAGCAGCGGGCGGAGAGAGAGACACAGAGAAAGGAAAATAACCCCAAGGCGGCGTCGTTTGGCCACTCAACTGGAAAGAGAGACGTCATGTGGGCGTCGTTTGCTTATTATGTGCCCTATATGGGAAGGGGAAGGAAGGAAAGGGAAATATTTGGTTAACATGGCAGGATGAAGGCGGGTTTGAAGATGGTTTGAGGGAGGAGGAGGTCAACTACATGAGGTAGCTTCCTTGAGTGGTCAATTCATACTCTGGTTCGTTAGGATCAATTTGCGTGGTTCGTTCCTTGGTTTGTGTATGAGTTTGTGTGTGGATTTGTGTGTGAGTTTGTGTGTGGGTTTGTGTGTGAGCTGTGATCTGAGGTGTGATCTGAGGTGTGATCTGAGCTGTGTTGGGGGTTCCTCCGTATGGCTGTTGGGTCAACACCACGGCACCTAGGATGGTTCTACAAACAAGTGGATCACGAACCCCGACGAGGGAGATGAGGTATCATAGACGGCAGCAACAAAAACCATCGAATTGAAGCGATCGGGCAAAAAAAGTATCTTACAAATATTCGTAATAGCACAGGGAATATCCCCCGCCAGCAGCCAACCCACCCGCTCACATGCCACTCAGCTTGCAATCAATCACATGTCTGCAAGTGAGCAGCAACACGGCCACCCCAAGATCATCATCGGCAACTCTAAAATCATCCATCCATCCCCGCCAGCTATCTCCCTCCCAGCAACCCAGCTTCGAGCCTGCACCTTCCCCTCCCACCCATCATCCATCCCTTTTTGTTTGCTTTCCCCTCCAGAGACCAAAAAGAATCAAGAAACAGGATTAAATCCCCCCCCCCTCCTCCCACGAGGGGGCCTAGTTCCACCACCCTAATCGGCATGTCGGGCCCGGCGGGCATCGCGACGGGGTAGAACCAGCGTTGCTGGTCGGGATCAAACAGGCAGGGGCACTCGAACGCGACCGGGGCCACCTTCTAGAAGCCGAAACCGGTGGGCTGGGGCGCGAAGCCGTTGGTCTGCTGCTGCATGTACGGGCCGGGCGAGGGGGCGCCGCCGCCGACCGGGCCGGCCGTGATCATGAGCCGGTTGCCGCCCAGGATGGGCGTGTTGTCCTCCACCTTCTCCTGCTCCTTCTCCTTGGCCTTGCGCGCCTCGTTGTCCGCCTTGAGCGAGGCGAGCTCCTTGGTCTGCTGGCAGAGCAGGTTGATCATGTACGGCATGGTGAAGTCGTGCAGGCCGTTGCGCCACGACAGCTCCAGGATCAGGTCGGGCCGGATCAGGTCGTAGCAGGCGTACAGCATACCCACGTAGCACTCACGGTTGCCGATGTCGACGAACTAGGCTCATGTTAGTTACTTGTGCGACGCGAATTAGACAAAAGGGGTTACTCACGTAGCGCAGGAGCTCCTCGACGACATCAGACTTGGCAGAGATGGCCGAAGTCTCGATGGCATCCTTCCACAGCTTGTCCTGCTTGGACAGGTTGATCGACTTCTCCCACCGCTTGTTCTTGCGGTAGATGCTGGCGGCGATCTGGCGGAAGAAGACCAGGTCGTGCTTCTCGAGACGGCTGGCGAGGTCGACGGCATCGTAGTTGTCGTAGTTCTCGACCGAGTCGCGGAGGGTCTTGTAGTCCTCCTCCTCAATGAGCAGGTCGTTGATGGCGTCGTTGACGGTGCGCTTGTTTTGCGACTGGACGTTGAGAAGGAACGGCTTGATGAGGGGCAGGTTGTCCGACTTCTGGAACATGCGCACGACGCGGTTCACGTCGATGCGGGGCGTCAGGACCTGCAGGAGATCGGTGAGCAGCGAGGGGTGCTGCTCAAGGTAGAAGTTGATGGCCTTGTAGTAGATCTCGAGGTTGGCCACCTTGACGGTGATCTCCTTGAACTGCTGGTGCTCCCACGAGTTCTCGGGCCGCTCCATGACGGCAAGCGAAGCGTTGTCAAACTCATCGTAGTGGTAGTAGCAGAAGACCAGCTCGGGCCACAGGTTAGCCTCCTCGCACGCGCGGATCATCTTGGGCAGGTTCATCCTGCTCCAGAAGAGCTTGAGGTGCTCCATCAGGCGCTCGGGGTGGTACTTGGACAAGGCAATGCCCAGCTCGGTGAACATGCCCATGTGCGCACGCTCCAGGCCGAGGCCCTGCTCGAGCAGGTTGATGAGCTCATCAAAGTAGCCGTTGCGCTCATACTGCTTGACGAGAGCCTGCAGCTGCTCGGCGTCGACAATGAGGTTGAGACCGCAGATCTGAGCGAGGCGGAACTCCTTCTTGTCAACGCAGGCCTCGTGCACCTCTTTCCAGACCTTGATGTTGTTGGCCTTGCGCGCGCAGTCGACGGCGGCCTGGTAGTCGGCGAGGTGGACGAGGGTCGTGGCGAGCTTGGCCCAGTTGGAGATGCTTGTGTAGAAGATCTTAGCCGCCTCGAAGAGACCCTCCGCGTAGGCCTTGTCTCCCGACTCTTCGATGTTGGCGACATTGGTGGCGCGCAGGAAGTCCTCGAGCTCCGAGAGCTGGTCGAGGCGGGCAAAGCAGAATGCAAGGGCGGTGTCGATGACGGGCTCACGGAGCGTCTTACGGGCCATGCGCAGGTACTTGACGAGCTCCTCGTTCTTGCCGGCCGCGACGGAGATCTCAATGACCTCCTCGTAGTTCTTGGGATCCTCGGCCTTGATGTACGAGTCGATCGAGTCCGCGACCCGGAGGCCATCCAGCTGAGCCTTGGCGACCTTACTCCAGACCTGCGGGATGTCCACCTCCTCGGCGTACGCCTGCGCACGGTCGATGCTAACGACATGCTCAACAAGGACGTTGACGGCGGCCTCCTTGTTGTCGATCTTCTTGTAAACCTCGAAGGCTTCCTCGTGAAGGCCGACCTCGATACAGACGTTGGCGATCTCGTCGGCCGAGAAGTTATCGAGGCGGTGGATGTAATCCATGACGCGGGCCTTGTCCGCCTTGGCGGCGGTGAACACCAGGAGGTTCTGGAGGTTCTGGTTGTCGCTGAACGGCGACGGCTCCAAGACGATCTTCTCCAGGAGCTCGATGAGCTCAGCGGGGAGATCGGCATTCAGGAAGCACGACACAGCCTCGGACACCTTGGAGGGATCCGTCGACTCCGGGACGGCGGTCGAAATGACCTGGTCAACCACCGAGCGGCGGTGGAGGTTGTTCTCGCTAAGGACGAACATCCAGAGCTCACGATCGCCGCGCTCGAGAAGGTACCTCGCCTGGGCCTTGTACATGGCGTTCTCGTTGGTGATGTTGACGAGCTCGAGGTCGTTCTGGCCCTTGCGGTAGGCGATGTAGGCCAGGTTGGGATCGCGCTTCTCGCAGTACTTGCCGACCGTGAGGGTGTCATACTGATCGTTCTCCTTGAGGAATTTCTCGGGGTTGTTGTTGGAGTCGATGTAGATCTTGGCCAGAGCGTTGTACACGGCCTGCTGCTGGTTGCCAGCAGCCAGGGTCGCCTCGAGGAAGGGGAGCAGCAGCTTGAGGCGGTTGCGGGTCTCGACCTCCTGGACAAGCTCGTCGATGGGAATCGACGCCGGGTTGACGGTGGAAAGGAGGTTCTTGATGATGCTCTCGTCGCAGTCGACATCCAACAGGCCGCCAATGACGCCAGGGGTCCTGGAGGGGTTGACCTGCTGGACGTAGATCTCGATGGACTTGAACTGCTGGTGCTGGTAAAGGTACAGGACCAAGTCGTGGACGAAGTTGAAGCGGTCGCAGACAACCATCAGGGGTAGCATCTCACTGAGCTTGGCTTCCTTGAGGAAGTTCTTGACCTTCTCCGGGTTGTAGACGCTGTTGTCGCGGCAGATGCGCTCCACCTCGCGGATCTGGCCCATCTTGGTGGCAGCCTCGATGTACTTGAAGACAACCTCGGGGTCCTCGCTGACGTTGACGATGCTGCCAAGGAAGTAGTAGAGGCCTTCGGCGGTCTTGTACTTCTCGAACAGATCAATCAGACGCTGGGCACCGAGGAGCTCTGCGTACTTGGTGGCGATCTGGACGACGGACTGGAGGTTCTGGCGGATGTTGTGCTTCATCATGGCATCGAGGCAATCAACGGACTGCTCAACCGAGAGGCGGCCAAAGTACTCGATAAGCCAATCGGGGTTGAAGTTGGGCGCGCCGGCAATGTTGATGACAACGCGCTTGATGGCCGCGGGGTCCTCATAGAGCTCCATGGCCTTTTGCATCAGACCGGCTTGCTCGCAGAGAGAGGCGATGCGGGCCTTGTCGAAGTAGGAGAACATGTCGTTCCCCAGGATGGCATCGGCAACCTGCGGCGCGTTCACCAGGTTCATCTCCAGCAGCCGGGTCTGGAGGTGGCCCTGCTCGGGTTTGTTGTCCTTGAGGGCATCAAGGAGGAAGGCGGTGGCCTGCTGAACCATGCCCTGGGACTGGAAGATGTCCACAACACGCTCGAGGTCGACCAGGGACCCGCCCTCGTGGTTGGCCAGGGACGTGGCGAACTCGGCGCCCTTCTCCGGGTTGACACGGACGATGTGCTGGAGCAGCTGAACAAAGTCGGGCTGGTAGCTTGCCTGAGCGCAGTACGGAAGGATCTTCTCGAACTGGCCGGTCTCGGCAAAGCCAGCGACAACCTTGTGGGGCACATTCGCCTTGAGGTAGATGGTGAGGGCCATGGCCATGTCGTGGGGGCGGACCATGTCACCGAGCTGCTCGGAGCACTCGAGCTTGTTCTCGCCGAGCCACTTTTGCAGCAGCTGCTTCCGGTTCTGGGCGAGCACGGGCTGGGCAAGCTCGATGGTCTCGTGCTGGTTGAGCGAGCCCTTGTCGAGGAGCATGCCGAAGTACTGGAGGATGTGCGACATCTGGCCGGGCTGCTGCGGGAGGCGCTTGAACCGCTCGATGGTCTGGGGCGTCCTCAAGAAACCGCGAGGCGAGTTGGCGGCGACCTTGGCGGCTTCCTGGTAGTTGCCGTTGTTGAAGAGCTGCTCGAAGCGCTGCTGGTAGAGGTTGTCGGCGCCGGGAAGGCCGGCACGCGACGCCAGCTTGAGGGCGAGCTCGGTGCCGTGGCTCTCGAGGACGTACGGGACGATGGTGTTCTCGTCAGCGCTGACGAAGAGAACCTGACCCTTCCGGTTGATGCCCAGAACACCACTCGAATCCTTGTCGCCGCAGGCTGTGAAGATGGTCTCGCCCGAGATGCGGTTCATGAAGATGCATGTGGCTGTCTCGAGATCGTAGAGGTGGATGAAACCATACTTGGTGATCAAGTAGATGATGCCGTACTTCTGCGAGACCTGGAGGGCGACGGGGAAATCGTTGGCGGCTTCTGGCGGGAAGAAGACATCGACGGCCTTCTTGGAGAAGGTCGGGTTCGTCTCGGGGTGGTCGACCTCGACAATGTGCAGCTTCGCGCCGACGGCGGTCCGGACGGCGAAGGTGAAGAGTTTGGTATCCTCGGGGGCGCCCTCTAGCCGGAGGGTGCCAAAGGCGGCGGCGTGGCCCTCGATCGCTTGGCTGATGCCGCGGTCTTTCGAGTAGAGCTGCATGGCGCCGACGACGCGTCCTTGTTGCTGCGAGATGCCCACGACGACCATCCACTTGCCGTCGGCGCTCGTCCGGTAATTGATGATCTGGTTGCTCTGCATGGCGTCAGGAGCTGGCCCTTCCTGACTCGCGACAGGAGAGAGACGGAGAGGAGGGAAGCGGTTGGACTCACCTGAAGGTTGGTGTTGCGGTCAAACACCTTGACGGGCGCGGCCTGGGTAGGATCGAAGACGTCCCAGTGGTAGATGGCCGAGTCTGTCACGAGGCCGAGTGTTGTCTCGCTGATCCACTTCCAGAAGGCGACATCCTCACTCATGGTGGTGGACTTGAGCTTCTGCTTCTGCTCGAGGTCGAAGATCTGAAGTGTGCGCGACTGGGCCTTGAGGGCGATGACCTGGCGCGACCAGTGCATTATCGCGCTGTCGGCCTTGATTGGCCGGCGGATGACGTTGTTGCCATTCTTGAGGTCGACGATGAGGACTTCTGGGGATGACGCCTCGTCCTTCTTGTCTCGGAGACAGATGTAGGAGTCTGATTCTAGCGTCTGTCGCGCGCGGGGAGGGTCAGCAGGGGCGGGCAGGGCGGAGGACGGGGAGGGCAAAAGATGGGCGAGACGGGAAGACAGGTGGATGGGGAGATGGAGAGATGGAGAGGGGAGATGGGGGCGCGCGTACACAGGAGTTGAAGGTGATGGCGGTTTGGTTGACGCCCAGGCTGCTGAGCTGCAGCAGCTCCTGGAACTTGATGGGCAGGGCCGGCGCCATGGTGAACTTGGAGCGCTCGGCTGCGCGGGCTTATCGGGGAGCAGCAGCCAACTTGTCAAAAGTTGCTGGGCGTGGGCGGATTGGGGGGGTTGAGGTTTGGGGGAATTGGGAGTTGTGACGTTGAAAGGGGGCTGCGATGCAGTGCGAGCGGTGCGTGCGAGTTGGAGGTTGCTTGGAGCAGGAGTGGGCTTTGGTGGACCTCCTGCTTTGGGCCGGGGCACCGGGCGACACGAAGGGCGGAGCCTCGAATTAGCGACGCTCCCGTAGCCAGGGGCAGCTCAATCAAATCAGCGGGAGGAACCAGGCGAGCAGCAGTGCAGTGAGAGAATGGAAGAGGGTATCGAGAGTCGGGGCGTGGAGTGGTGCGCAAAGGTAGGTAGTTGCCTAGCTGGAGACGCGCAAGATGAGGTTGAGGAAAAATGAGGGCGCTCAATCGGGTTTGTTGTGTGCGTGTCTGGCTGTCTTTCTCTCTGTCTGGTTGCGGCAGGCGCAGCCGCAGCGGCGGGTACTTTTTGAGTGATCTGTTAAGAGCGAGCAACCAAGCAGAGCCCAGCCAAGCATGGAAGCAAGCTGCGCGACAACGCAGCCCCCCATTCCTTGCTCCAGTGTTCCCCAGCCAAGCAACGGCCAGCAACAGGGCAACCAGGCTTCGCCAGGAGAGCGTCAGCGAATGCAGGGATCCCGCTTCGGGCCTAGTGGACATGTGTCGCAAACCACACCAATCAGACCCCGCTCCCTGAGTCCCCCCTGTCGCTGGGCCGGCCAGGCGCATGGCAGCTTATCGATAACGTTTTTTTTGGCTTGAAAATTGGCAGAAGAAAGTCTTCTGGGGACCCTTTGATTGCTGGAGGCTGCTGGCATCGTGCTGTCCTGCTGCAAACACATCCGCGACAAAGCCGGGAACCAGCTCGCAAACTCGCCAAAATGGGTGTCGGACGTCGCATGAAGAAGCAGGGCCCGCCCGAGCCCCTGTCGGAAGCACACTTCGCCAACCTCAAGCGCAAGAAGGGCCTCCCCGTCGACGACGCCCCGACCGAGGCCCCCTCCAACAAGAAGCGCCGCACTGCTGCTGCGAAGCCCGAGAAGAAGGCTGCCGCCAATGCCCCCGCGAAACAGGCCAATGGCACCAAGAAGGCCTCGGTTGCCGCCTCCAACGGCCAAAAGGCTGGCAAGCCCAAGCCCAAGAAGGCTCCCCAGCCCGAGTCCGATTCTGACGAGGAGATGGACGACGAGTTCGGCGCCGAGGACCTGGATGCTCTCAGCGGCTCCGATTTGGACGAGGGGAAGCTCGGCGACGACTTCCTGGACTCCGACGACTCCGATGACTCCGTCTACGACTCGGACCAGGAGACCAACAAGAAGGAGAAGTTCGTCTTCTCGGACGACGAGGAGGAGGATGACGACGACCGGGAGGAGAAGCTGACGGCCGCCAATATCGAGGGTCTCTCGAGGAAACTGGACAAGAAGTTGGCCCGTGAGGCCGAGGAAAACGAGGCGGAACTGCGCGAGGACGCTCTGCAGACCAACATCGACGGCGACAAGCCCCACCTTCTCGACGACGAGGAGGAGGATGAGCTCTCGGCCAAGACACAGGGTCTCCTGGCGCCTGATCTCCAGATGCTGAGGACCAGGATAACAGAGGCGATCCGGGTGCTGGAGGATTTTGCCAATCTTGCCGAGGATGGGCGGAGCCGGGCCGAGTACACCAACCAGCTGTTGAAGGACGTCTGTGCCTGTACGTCACCTGATGCCCTTATTCCGTCCGCCCTTGAATCCTGGACTCTCATGCTGACAACGCCTTTCAGACTATGGCTACAACGAGTACTTGGCGGAGAAGCTCATGTATGTTTGGAGTAGTTGCGCTGTTAGCGACGCGCCCCTGGGGACGGCCAAAGCTGACCCCTCATAGGAACCTCTTCCCTCCGAGGGAAGCATTCGCTTTCTTCGAAGCCAACGAGGTATGTGCAACGAACGGCAGGCTCAAGCTTCACATACGGCAACTAACCCGACAATAGAGCGCTCGCCCGGTCGTTATTCGCACAAACACGCTCCGGACACATCGTCGCGACCTGGCGCAAGCCCTCAGTGAGCCCGCCCCATCATCCCACTTGCAAGTTGTGCAGTGCTAACTTTGTTCAGTCAACCGTGGTGTCACTCTGGAGCCTGTCGGCAAGTGGTCTAAAGTCGGTCTGCAGGTGTTCGAGTCGAGGTAAGGCAACGGTCTGCGACCATTTGCGCCCCATGATAGAAACTAACATTAACTCAGCGTACCTTTGGGTGCCACTCCCGAATACCTCGCCGGCCATTACATCCTGCAAGCCGCATCTTCGTTCCTCCCCGTCATGGCGCTTTGCCCCCAGGAGAATGAGCGCTGTCTCGATGTAAGCTGCCAATGTTCCTCCACGTACTTTGGTCTCTGATACTAATCGGCCCTCGAAACAGATGGCCGCCGCTCCCGGTGGCAAGACAACACATATGGCTGCTCTCATGAAAAACACTGGTGTCATCTTCGCCAACGATCCCAGCAAGACTCGTGCCAAGGGTCTCATCGGCAACATCCACCGTCTGGGCGCCCGGGTACGTATCTTGTCTAATGTTTCTGCCATGGTGCCTGGCTAACCGGAATGGATAGAACGTTATCGTGTGCAACTACGATGCCAGAGAGTTCCCCAGGGTGATGGGTGGCTTTGACAGGGTTCTTCTTGACGCGCCCTGCACAGGTCAGTACCAGTGGCCTTAGCTCTGGCCTTCGCATGCTGACTCGACTCGTAGGAACCGGCGTTATTGCCAAAGACCCCGCGGTCAAGACCAACAGGGACGAGAAGGACTTCCAACAATTACCCCACATTCAGAAGCAGCTGCTTCTCGCTGCCATCGACTCGGTCAACCACGCGAGCAAGACGGGCGGCTACGTCGTCTACTCGACATGTAGCGTTGCCGTGGAGGAGAAGTGAGTTGAACGACGTCGTCATCCATAATACACGCATGCTAACCCTCTTGGCAGCGAGCAAGTTGTCGCCTACGCACTCAGCCGTCGCCCCAATGTCAGGCTCGTCGAGGTAAGATTTAGCCCTTCTCGTGCTGCAGTTTTTATTCGGATGCTGACCTTGACTAGACTGGCCTCCCCTTCGGCAAGGAGGGTTTCACCAGCTACATGGGCAAGGGCTTCCACCCCAGCCTCAAGTTGACGCGCAGGTACTACCCCCACCTGTACAACGTCGACGGGTTCTTCGTGGCCAAGTTCCAGAAGGTCGGCCCGACGCCGGGCAACGCTGTTCTCGCCAACGGCAAGAAGGACAAGGAGGCCGCCATCGTCAAGGCCGCCAGCGACAACGAGACCGAGGCTGTTGACAAGACGCCCATCGCTGCGGAGGAGGCCGAGGCGGAGGACGACTTTGGCGGGTTCGATGAGGATGAGGATGAGGACTACATTGAGCGGGCGAAGCGCAACGCCATGAGGAGGCGCGGCCTGGATCCCAAGGCGCTGAAGAAGGGCCAGGAGAAGAAGAGCAAGGAGGAGGAGGCGCCGAAGGAGGCGGCCAAGGAGAAGTCGAGCGACAAGCCGAAGGAGAAGGCGAAGCCGAAGGCGGAGGAGAAGACGAAGCAGAAGGGCGAGGAGAAGGTGAAGGAGAAGAGCAAGGAGAAGGTCAAGGAGAAGAAGGAGAAGTCGAAGGGCAAGGAGAAGAAGTAGGCGATACCAAGTAATATTAGACTGTATTTGTGCCAACTCTCGTGTCGGGGCAATTCTCGCCGCGGTCTGGTTCTCAAGCACAGAGTCGGGCACCAAGTGGTTTGTGAACGCGATGGCACACCCAGTCGACGGGATGGACGTCTGTCGCTTACTTTCAACTTGGGGCGACAGGAAATTACGACTTCGAAGCATCCAAGGCCGAAGCATCCAAGACCGAAGCATCCAAGACCGAAGCATCCAAGACCGAAGCATCCAAGACTGGACATCTGACGGCATGGCCCCGGAACAGAATCACCTCGCACATCGGCACTGGGGCAGAACCAGCATCGCAGTCCAGCATCGCAGTTCAGCCAACGCGATCACGGCGGCCGACGGACAGACAGCAGCAACACAGCACAACAAACAGCAAACGGCACGCAGACACCCAAACGCGCAAGCAAGCAAAGTGCAAAACACCATCGCGAAGCGACGCGACAGCCCACGCATCGACAAAAGATGGTATGTACGTCCAATCATTGCGGCCCTTCCCACGGCGGAGGAAGGGAAGAACCGCACCCAAGATCGAGCGCCGGGGCACGAAACCCCGTCCCTCTCCATTCTGTTCGAAAACCTACGACTCTGAGGGGGGGAAAGACCTCGTAAATCGCGTTTTGTATCTAGTTCCGAGAATGTGAAAATTTGCGTTGTTCATGGAGAGGAAAAGGAAAAGAAAAATCGAAGGGCCGAAATTTTTTGGTGGTTTTGAAGGGATTGGGGTGGGTGGGGCTGTGGCTTGGTAGGTGGCTGGGGGTGTTGGGGGTGGGGTGTGGCGCGTGCTTAAGCTCCTCTCGGGTTGATGGCGGTTTCGGCTTGAGGTGGTGAATCACAAGCCGCACGCAGCCGAGCCGCATCGTGAATTGGCCCAACGTCAGTCTCTTGCCCGAATTTCGGTTTCGACTCCTTTTTGGCTTTGCAGTCGATTATTCCTTGCCGTCCCGCGCTCCTGGACTTTGCGACAGCGCTTCGTACACGACGATTAACCGACGCAAGATGAATATCAGCCAATCGCTCCCGCGCTTCCTCCTCCCGCGCCTGAGCTGGACAGCGCCGTTGTCAACGACCTCGACCGCGGCATCTGCCCCTCTCGCATCCGCCTTTGTCTTTCAACATACACGAACCAAGACGGCCAAAGAACAAACAGGATGGCCGCAACCGACGACGCAGCGGAGGTCGCTCCATTCGCACGACCCCTCCGCCAGGAGGCCCAGCGCTCTGCGGGATAATGCTTCCAACACCACCACCCGGCCAAGACGCCCGCGAAGCATGGCCGACACCCCAGCCCTCCGACGGTCCTTCCACGCCTCCGCCGCCCGCCCCCGCGACCACCACTTCGACACCCTCCGCTTCGTCCAGCGCCTCCAAGAAGAGGGCTTCACAGAAGAGCAATCCGTCGCCATGATGAACGTGCTCAACGACGTCATCGCCGAAAGGTACCCCCCCTTCCCCTCCTCCTAACCCGCCCCCTTAACC
>FTEL01009019.1_pt1 | contig 17089 bp, 14 predicted proteins | sample 1658911 | NCBI WGS metagenome assembly FTEL01 (sample SAMEA3914869, study PRJEB12502) | metagenome | biome: forest; material: soil | place: USA | collected 2012-03-12 | depth 0.1 m
GCCCCGATCCGTTGTGCTTCCCCAGATCGACCTCCACCACAACCAGACATAACTAACTAACTCGACGCCCTCAGTCCTCCACTAAAACAACCTTGACGTCGTCACCTCTCCAACAACACTCACACGCAAAATGTCTGCTACTGAGGTCCAGAAGGTCACCCTGACCAGCAACGAGGGCTCGTCCATCGAAGTCGGCATGTCCATCCCGCCCCCTCCCCATGCAGCGCGTGTCCATTCCTAACCGCCTCGCAGATCGTGTGGTTGCCGAGCGGTCCATGCTCATCAAGAACCTGATCGAGGATCTCGGCGACGAGGCGATTGCCAGCAGTCCCATCCCCATCCCCAACGTCAACGACCCTGTCCTTCGCAAGGTCGTCGAGTGGTGCGAGCATCACCGTAACGACGCTGCCCAGTCCGCCGACGACGATAGTGACAACCGCAAGAAGACCACCGACATCGACGAGTGGGACCAGAAGTTCATGCAGGTTGACCAGGAAATGCTGTTCGAGATCATTCTCGTTCGTACCCCCCACCACGCCCTCTCCCATCGCGCCGCGCTTGACTCCTAACTAACCCCGCTTCCTTCCCCCCTTTATCCAGGCGGCCAACTACCTCGACATCAAGGCGCTCCTCGACGTCGGCTGCAAGACGGTCGCCAACATGATTAAGGGCAAGTCCCCCGAGGAGATCCGCAAGACGTTCAACATCACGAACGACTTCACACCCGAGGAGGAGGAGCAGATCCGGCGCGAGAACGAGTGGGCCGAGGACCGCTAAATTTAACCCTCGCGGTCGGCGGTGGTTGGTTGGTTTGGGTGGTTGGTTCGGTTACGTTTGGGCGGCGGCTTCGTTGGTTGGGCTGGCTGGCTGGCTTTGTTGAATCCTACCACATTCACAGAGCACTCCACCCCCCTCCTGGCGGGCCGTTTTCGGGCGTTGCACACACCTCGGGAAGACCAGTTTTTTCTCTATTAGAGCGTACAGTGCAGCTGCAGAGTCCTTCTTGGGCATTTCCCCCAATGGCGTTCTGGTTTCTCTCTTCTTTTTTCTCGTCTATTTTACTCGCCAAAGTGTGGGTTCGGCGTGGTAGCCTTCCCATTGCAGATACCTTGCTGTTTTAGCTCAGTTGCCTCCTCATTCCCGGCGATAGGGATGGTGAGTGCAACGAATATGAGGCAATGACAAGCACGTTGTGATGATTGAAATGCTATCATGCTGAAGGGTCTCACTTCGTTCCCCGCTGCTCGGACTTCTCGCACGCATGGAGGGGGAAGGAAGCTCCAAAAGACTCTCCAGTATCGCTTTGCAGGTCGTGACCCTGGATCATGGTGTTTCTCGCGTAAGCCACACCCCCGAGCCGGCGTCACCTTCCGCCGGCTGGCAGGACCCTTGCGCAGTGCCCGCCCAGTATGCCGTTTTCGCAACAGGCAGCGACTCCGCCAAGGTTTGGTCTGTCCTGTCTCGCTTGTGCTGCTGTCCTCGCTGACAGTCAAACAAACCGTCCTCATCAACCGCAATTTCACATCGGCAGCAAACCGGCCAGAACACGGTATTCGTCATCTGCGCAAGGCATCAAATGCCATCTCTCATTCCGTTTTCCCCTTGACCCTAAAATGCCATGGTAGACTCCGTTAAAGCGAAACGAGTTTCCCCCATTTACGTTCCCAGCCAAGCTCAAAAAAAAGAGAATCCCAACCCGCGAAAGACTGGACCGCAAGATCACAAAACCTCCTCGCCATCAGCCTGCGCCCTTGCTCCCCTCCGCCCCAGTCTTCGTCCTTTGCCCGACTTGCCCCCCGGTCGTCACTTGTCATGGCATCGTCTCTAAGCCTCAGAATGGCGGCGGTTCATCTGGCGAGTAGGTAGCAAGGCGGCCATCGGTTGGGTTGACTTGGAGAGGGTGTAGATCCGCCGAGCCAGGTGGAGGGTAGCAGAAGCAGTCGGGGTGGGAAATCGAGTCGTTCTCTGTCCGTCGGGGTCGAAAGAGGGGAGGAAGAGTGAAGGCGTTTAGAGGCCGAGGCGGGTCTTGCGCCAATGCCTCCGCTTGGCGTTGTACCTGTTGAGAGAGTCTTGTTAACATGCTGTTCTGTTGCTTGCCCAGCAGACGCGTTCGCCATCTCGCGGGTCGGTGTCAAGTGCTGTTGCAGGCCGAGCGAACGGGAGCTGCTCGTCGGCGGCGGGAGGTTCGTACCTAATGGTGTTGCCGGTGCGGAGCCGAATCCATTGGGGAATGGGACGGTTCTGCTTCTGGGCCTTGGCCAGCTTCTGCTTGATACGGAAAGTCTTGTGGCTCTGTTGGGCGGACGCAGTCGTTAGCATTCAGCAGTCCGGCCTGGATGACCCCTCCTCCGGCCCCGGGCGGATTTCTCGCAATCGGCGAAAATCGAAATCGCGAGCGGAAATCGCCCAGAGGTCCGCGCAGGGCGTGTCGCTACGTACCGGCATTTTGGCGGTGTTGTCGAGGTTACCGAATGTCGATGTCGTGATGTTCCTCAAGTGGGTGCGAATCGAATATTTGGTGTGGGCTTCAGAAAATGCGCGCGCTAGGGCCGGGGAACGAGAATGTGGCTGAGTCACGTGGGATGGGTCGGGAAACCGTGGCGCCTTGGCTTGGCGAGTTGTGGCGAGGGATCCACTCGGACCCTTGTAGCAGCCCGGCCGACAGCTGCCAATCCAAGGCCGATCATGCGCGACCTTGCAGAGGACCGCTTCCAAGACCAGACTCGATGCTCCAGACCCCTGGAAACAAGCGGCGGCCTCCTTGACTCCTTGATGAACTGCGCGAAGCAGAAAATTTCTTCCAGATACACGACCGTCGAGAACCCCGGCGACCTTTCCCTGAGCGAGCGACTGATTGCGCTGCTTTAGACGTCTTCGCTTTCCTTTCTTTGCGCCCGTGACGACACCCAAGTTTCTGCCAGTTTTTCCCGTGTTTGCCTCCTTTCCGATCGCGACTCCGTCCGTCACTCCGCGCGTCACTCTCCCTCACATTTCACTACTTTTCCTGACCTTCGGGCAACACAACGACAAAATGGGCCAAACGATGTCATGGGTCTCCAACCTCCTTTGGGCAAAGAAGGAAATCCGGATCCTGATCTTGGGGCTGGTTCGTTGACCCCTCTGACGCTGCCTCAGCGCCCCTCGTACTGACCAGCTGGCCTCTGCAGGATAACGCCGGCAAGACGACACTCCTCTACAGACTCAAGGTTCGCCCTTTCCAGTCCCTCGCGGGCCACCGCTGCGATGTCTGACACCCGAGAACAGATCGGCGAAGTAGTAACGACGATACCCACGATCGGATTCAACGTCGAGTCCGTCACATACGGCAAGCTCAACTTCAATGTTTGGGACTTGGGCGGGCAGACGAGCATCAGGCCGTATTGGCGATGCTACTATGCCAACACGGCAGCGGTCATCTTCGTCGTCGACTCGACGGATATCGAGCGTCTGCAGACTGCGGCGGACGAGCTTGCGGCCATGCTGAACGAGGACGAGCTCAAGGATGCTGCTCTGTTGGTGTTTGCGAACAAGCAAGACCAACCGGGGGCAAAGGGGGCGGCCGACATCTCGCAAGCGCTGCGGCTCGGCGAGCTGAGGGACAGGAACTGGAGCATCATGGCGTGCAGTGCGGTGGAGGGTTCGGGCATCAAGGAGGGGATGGACTGGCTGTCGGTGAGTTTGGCAGACGCGGCGTTCTAGCATCCCCTTTTGACCAGGTTCTAACAACCAGCAGCAAACCGTAGTGCAGGATTAGAGGGACGACCGGGTTTGGAGGGACGGGGCAAGGGGGTTTCTGTACATGACGAGTATACCACTTATATCATTCCGGCCGCCCTTGGGTATTGGGCAAGGCGGCCGGTCTCGCGGCGTTTTGGCGGGAATTCGCCTCGGCTCATGGACGACATATTATGCGACGGCGCAGGCTGCATCAGCGCGGGTGGGACAGCGTTGCGGTACATGGATACACGACTTACAACTTTTAATACAAGGGACGGCCGGCTCCACGGGGCGGCGTGTATGTTCATGATTTCTGGCATACCTTCCATTTCCAAAGGTGTTCCATGTGTTGCTTGGTGTCTGACAGTGAGACTTGGGTTTGAGGGGTGAGTCACCGTTGAAGCACAGGCTGCCAGGCAAGCCCTCTTTGTCCGCTTGACCTCGAGGGCTTGTCTCGAATCTTGGTCCGGATCGAGGCGACGCGGCATCGCGCCTCACACGCAATATGTAAGCGGAAGGATTGCGGCAGGGTGGTTGGCATGTCTGTCCCGTACCCCACGCCCAGTGCTCTTCAACCAACGTTTCTCCACAAACACGGTGGCGCCAAATGCTTCTTCCAACACCTATCTGCCGTCGGGAATCATTGCCAAGCCCCTGACAGTTCAAAGCTCCAATATTAGCTTCCACCCCTAGCATGCAAATCTGCCCTTCGAACGGGAACTGGGGATGTTGTCAACTTAGGTTTCGAAGTTGGCCATTAAATTAAACGAAGCATACGGCAGGTGTTGGACCTTGAGGGATAGTTTAATAGCATCCCAGGGGAGGTAGACGGCTCGCATTCAGGAGCACACGACTTACAGGCACAATTGGGTAGCAGATGGCAACAGTCGACAAAAGTTCCATGCTCCAGGCGGCGGTGGCACAGTCCGCGGGTAGGGTACCCGCTCTCCACTCTTGGCCGGCCAGGGTCTCGGCTCTCATGGACCACGAACAAGGATTGATCTCCAACAGTCGAAACAAAATTCATGGCAGTTGTCTAGAACAGAAGCTTAATCGTTGCGGGTTAAAGGAAGACTGGCTGGTTGGCATCGTTGGCTCGACTCCTTCCCTCCCAGGCTACACTGGTTCAACAAAGCGTCAACCATAATTTTGAGGTCTGAGAAAAAGAGAAAGAAATGATGGCATCCCACCAAAAGCCACCTCCGCGTCCTATCATGGAGAGCGAAAATTCAAGGTTCATGTTCCTCCAGGACTACCATCTATTGACTGAGTCAGGCCAAGGTACCTATGAACACGGTCAACCTACCGACTAATACCGTTCCACCCAAATGGACTTTGCATTTCAGTCAGTTCGCTCGCACTGCGGTCTGCTGTCCTGAGAAGTGCTGGGCGATGGAGCTCAGACGTGAAGAAGAGGGCTTCCGTGTCCTTGGGCAAATACTAAAACAGAGGCCACAGTTTATCTTACTCCCGATGCGGGCACAACGCTCCGATGGGGACGTTGCGCGTGTAAGCGCAGGGGAGATATTTGGGAACCTTTTTAAGCCAACGGCTCCAGCTAGGCATCCCCCCCGTCGACGTCGCTAACAATTCCACGCACTCATATAACCGGAATGTCTTCAAGCAATGCCATCGGAATTTTATCTGGCCAGGACCGTCTTCGGGAAAGAGTAAGAGGTGACGGCTGTGTCTGCGTGTGACTCTGAAATGCTTGTTACTAACGGGGCTATGCACGTATACGACACGTCCCTGACCCCGCCTAAAATTGTCCCGGCAAGTGGGGCTTGGGTTCGAACATCGGTGCCCCGCGATTTGGAGTCTGAGTCAACAATTCTCCCAGACGCGCGATCGATCCTCAGCAACACCCGCGAACATGGCTCCGGCAAGCAGCAACCCGGCGGGGGACCTCACGTCTGAGGTCCTCCAGGCCCTCTCCAAGGCCGACCCAATCTCGTCGACCGAGACCTTTGCCGATGTCCCCTTCGAGTCCCTCAAGGCCGCCCTCGACCGGCTCGCATCCCGGTCCATGGTCGCCTATGAGCAAGTCGAGCGCGAGGAGGCCTTCCTTGAGCCCGAGGCCGAGGTCATTGTCAGTCACGGCAGCCACGAGGCCCGCGTCTTCGAGGCCGTGCGCCAGGCCCTTGATGGTCTCTCAATCCAGGACCTCGAGTCCAAGATCGGTGACAAGACGGTCACCAAGCTGGGCCAGGGCAAGGCCTTCAAGGAGAAGTGGATCAAGAAGGATGGCGCGAAGCTGATTGCGTTGGTGGGTTGACTCTTGAAGTTCGGACTTTCATACGGGACCTCCGTGCTCACACCTCTGCCAGGTCGAGACGATCAACGACGTGACCCGGGACCAGCTCAAGGTGATCCAGGAGACCAAGACACACGACGCCAAGATCCTTGCCGACCTCAAGAAGCGCAAGCTGCTGAAGATGCAGAAGGTTATCTCCTTCAGGATAACCAAGGGGCCCAAGTTCGCGCTGGAGCTGGTGAAGGAGGAGACGGATCTCACCGCCGAGATGCTGGCATCCGGCGCCTGGAAGACGGCCACCTTCAAGCCGTACAACTTCAAGGCTCTCGGTGCCGACCAGCACGCCGGCGCTCTGCACCCCCTGAACAAGGTCCGGCACGAGTTCAGGTGAGTTTTCGCCGGAGGAAGCTGTTGGCTGGACACAACGCGGGAAACGGTTGACTTGCTGACCCCTGAATCCTTGCGCAGGCAAATCTTCTTCGAGATGGGCTTCACGGAGATGCCCACAAACCAGTTCGTCGAGTCGGGATTCTGGGTAGGTGGTCACATCGCTTGAATTCAAGAACAAATACTAACCCGGAGATGGCTAGAACTTCGATACCCTCTTCGTGCCTCAGGTATGGTGCTTCATGCTCCAGATTCCCCATTGCTCTGTCTCACCATCTACAGCAACATCCTGCGCGTGACTTGCAAGACACCTTCTACGTCTCAGACCCGCCCAAGGCCGGCCGGCCCGGGCCAACCTCCGCGGACGACAAGCAGGACTACGACGCGTACTTCCAGAACGTGAGGCAAGTCCACGAGACTGGCAAGTATGGATCGATTGGATATAGGTACCCGTGGTCTGAGGATGAATCGCTCAGGTGAGTGTGCCCAGTCATTGCCCGGACAGCCGGTGGCCGAGGCTGACTTGAATCAAGGCTTGTCCTGCGGACACACACGACCTCGGTCTCGTCGGCCATGCTGCAGAAGTTGGCAGGCCAGAGCAAGGACGGGCGCGTCCCGCCCGCCCGGTACTTCTCGATCGACAGGGTCTTCAGGTAATGTCTTTTTCCCGGGCGGTGAAGAGTGAAGCGCTGACAATACGCCAGAAACGAGACTGTGGATGCGACTCATCTCTGCGAGTTCCATCAGGTAGAAGGCGTCATTGCCGACTACGGCCTGACTCTGGGCGGCCTGATGGAGTTCATGGAGATCTTCTTCAACGCAATGGGCGTCACGGACCTGCGCTTCAAGCCGGCGTGAGTAATTCCAAGACAGATGGTTTATCTGAGACATGCAGGCGCTGACTAGATATCTCAGGTACAACCCGTACACAGAACCGAGCATGGAGATCTTCTCGTACCACAAGGGGCTCAACAAGCTCATCGAGATTGGCAACTCGGGTATCTTCCGGCCCGAAATGCTCGAGGTATGTCATTTTCTTTCCTGTCTTATTCTCTTATTTGCTTCCTTTTTAGGGCTGTCGAGAGACTGACACAGACACGCAGGCCATGGGTTTGCCCAAGGACTTGCGGGTGTTCGGCTTCGGTCTGAGCTTGGAGCGACCGACCATGATCAAGTACGGCATCTCCAACATTCGCGAGCTGCTCGGTCACCAGGTCGACCTCAACTTTATCCAGAAGAACCCGGCAGTGCGGCTAGACAAGAATTAGATAGACGGGGAGGTGGCACACAAAAAGATAAGCGATTTCGTTGCAAAAACTTTCGCCGCACCCGAGCAGGAACCGTGCTTGGACGCGTGACACTCTGGGACGCTGGGCGCCAGGGATTGATTGTGGTATTATGTGTCTTGGGCTCCGGTTCCTAACGGGTGACCGAGGCGCAGAAAAGGCACAAAGGCCTTGCAGCGGATGGAACCGGGGGAGTTTGAGGCTCATTACAACGTTGCCCAGCCGGAAACGGCACCGCGGTGGGGAGTCACGCCCAGGCAGCGAGTTAGTCGCCTTGCTGGCGAACCACTGATCCCGCGGCGAATGTCGTCCGCCTGATTGACGTGCGTAAGCCGGAGTACGCCGTACCCCAGCAAACAGCTCGGGTTCATTGGTCGCCAAGCGCGCCATGCAGCCCTACGAGGGTCTGGGGTCCTCCACGATGAGCCCCCATTGCCCACCCCCCCATTCCCCCTCCATTCCCCTGTTCCCCGCCGCCCATTGAGTGACTGGGCGACTTGCTCCACGGAAATCAAGGCGACCAGCTATCCCGCAGATGATCTACACGTGGACAAACAGACGTGGCCCGAGATGCGAGACGGGGTTCCGGGGCTTGAGAAAGGTCGGCCTGTGACTGAGGCAGAAACGGCGCGCAAAGGTCGAAGGTCCAGAATGGGCGAATGAGGGAATTGGGATTGCGGAGCTGGGCAGCCAGTCGCTCGGTATCTGGCTGCTGCATGACTCCCCCCGTCCTCGTCCTCATCGGTTAACTGCCAAGAAAGGTAACCTTTACCTACAGGTAATCTGTCTGTGGCCCAGCAGCCATGCAGGGTGAGGTCCCCGCGGGTACTTCGTAGGACTTTTGTTGCGTCTTCCGTGCCCTTTCCAAGCCCTCACCGGCCGTTGGGCGGCTGTTGGGTTCCAATCCTTCCCCGTTCCATCCCATTTACTGAAGTGTGCCCTTCTTGGCCCTCCCCCCTTCTCGCTTCCCCCCCGCTGCTGGTCATCCTCTTAAATCCTCCCATCCCCCAACCCAGGCACGCTTCTCACGCTCACACACACACACACTCGAACCTGCACATTTTCGGTAGTCGGGTCACACTTGGTGGTGGCAGTGCAAAACCCATCCATCCAACCATCCGTCTCAATCCCAACGTTCCTGGGGCCCATCGATCTCAGATCCAGAACTGTCTGATTAGCCGTTTACCATACCATACGGCATAACCAGACCAACAACCGCATCTGTACCAAACGTACAGAGAATACCCCAGCACCACAACATCTTCAACAACAAACCCACCTCGATGGACGGCTCCTCTCGCGCCTCTGCCCCGCCCCAGCTCACGCTTGTGCCCGTCAGGGCACCAACGAGCCCCGTCGCGGGCACGCCTCAGTCGGCCGACAGCATGGTTCGCTCCCCCTCTACCCCTCCCGGTAACAACCTCACGGGACTAACACCACGCCAGACATCCGGCCCCTTCTCGGCCTCCGAAATCTCCCACTACACCTACAGCAGCACCTCGCCCACCTACGGCACCTCGTCGCCCACCTACGCCTCGGGCTACTCCTCCAGCTACCCCAACCCGGGCTACCCCTCCACCTACAACCCCTCCACCTACTCGGGCTACACAGCCACGCCCTACACCTCCGCATCGCGGACCTCATCAACCTCCACCGCCGCCCCGCTACTCGGCACCAGCAGCAGCAACAGGATGGGTCATGCTCAGGCATCGTCGGCGGCGTGTGTGGCTGCGCCACGGACGGCGGTTGCGCCGAAGAAGGTGAATGCCAATAGCTATTGTGGCAGGCACTCGGATGAGTTTTTGTTTGGAGGGAAGGGGTTGGGGGATTTGTGGAGGGCTGTTGTGAAGAAGTAAGAGATGCGAGTGAGTTTTGGTGGGAGGGGGTAATTTGTAGTTTTGATGGGAATGGGAATGTGCTGGCTGCAGGGCAGCGGCTTGGTGGTATGAGAGAACCATGTGTGTTGGATAAGAGGAACAGAGCAGGCTCTGGTAAAGGGCTTGGTCTGTGTCTGGGCTTGGGTCTGCGGGACAGAATGGTTTATGAGTGATGAGTTATGCATGATATACTTAATACAGAATGATAACCCCCTGAGATTTGATCCGTTGTTGTTTGGCTGTTAGTTGTGAGCGCTGGTTGAAGTCGCAATGTCAAGTTGAGATGTGGAGAAATTGAGGATGGAGTGGACGACAGCAGCATCACATGCGTTGAGAGCCAGGCTTGGCAGTGGGTTGTGGGCCCTGAAAGTCGCGCTTCGCAGGCCCGGGATCCCCTGCCAGGGCGTCAAGCTGGACTGCCGCGGGCGCCGACAGGGGACCAACAAAACGCCAAACCCGAGTCAACAAATTTCCACGATCCCCCTCAGCTCCCTCCTCGAGGATCTCGCAGCAGCAAGCCCGCCAATTCTATCCATTGGGATCCCCAGCCAGCTCACCAGACACTCCCGACGACAGACAAGCAGCAAAGATGGCCAAATCCAACAACGGTTTCGGCCCCAAGAAGGGCTACCTCATCCTCTACAATGCCGTCTCGGCCATCGCCTGGGCCACCATCCTCGGCCGCGTCGCCGTCGTACTGGCCTGGCGCGGCGCCTTCTTCGTGCCGCTGGTGGTCGACAACTTTGCGCGCATCACCCAGACCTGCGCCGTTATGGAGATTCTGCACGCCCTGACCGGTACGACCACCCCCTCTCCCTTCCCTTACCCCCTCGCCCAAGCTCCCAGCAAGCTAACACAGGCCTTCCCGCGCAGGCGTCGTCCCCGCCCCCGTCTTCACAACCCTCATGCAGGTCGCCAGCCGCCTCTTCCTCATGTGGGCCGTGTGCTGGCCGTTCCCCGAGCTCAACGCGAGCCCCTTCTACTCGTCGATGTTGGTCGCGTGGAGCTTGACCGAGGTGATCCGGTACACGTACTTTGCACTCAAGCAGGTCGAGGCCGTGCCCGGCTGGCTGCACTGGACCCGCTACAGCGCCTTCCTCGTTCTGTACCCGGTTGGGATCAGCAGCGAGGTTGCCATGACGCTGTTTGCGCTTTTTGGGCCGGCGTCTGGGCTGTGGGAGTGGTACCCGTATGGGTTGGTGTTGGTGCTGTTGTCGTATATTCCTGGTGAGTACCTAGAGGGAATCCGAGAGGCTATTGGGGAGAGTGGTTCGCTGATTACATGGTTCAACAGGCTCGGTTATCCTCTACACCCACATGCTGAAGCAGCGCAAGAAGTACCTCGGGGCTGGCAGCAGCAAGGCGAAGAAGACCCAATAAAGTGGCTGGTGGATAGGGCGGAACAAAATTCAACGTTGAGATTCCGAGATGTCTGAACACCAGCTTCTTGGATATGCTTTATGAAAGGGTATCGGGTATACAAAGGTCATACATAGAACACGCCTCGGGGGAAGGGCGAGGACGCATAATATCACACGGCATGAATAGACGCGCCACATCACCATCCGCCCGCCGCGCAGCCCCTCATGGGCGCTTCGCATCAGGCACGCTGCTCTCGTACCACTCGTTCCGCAACCAGCTAGCGAGCATCGCCCTCGCATCATAGACCAGGTGCTCAAAACCCGGGTTCTCCCTCGGCTCAAACATCGCTTCAACCCATCAGCACCTACCACACCACTTGGGAGAATGGAGTCACTCACAGATATGCGCCCCGACCTCATCCGTCGCCTTATTATTCACCGCCGGCCGCCACTCCCCAGCCGGCTCCTTCTGCGGCACCACGCAGAACGTCCGTTCCCCGCCCAACACCGCGCCAGCAACACTCGCCTTCCCCGCCGCTGATCCCCCCGCCCCCTGCCCGAGGCGGGTATACACGTTCCCAAACCCAACCCCGAGATCCTTGTTGAGCCGCACCATGCACGCCACCCGCCGCCGCAGCTCCTCCTTCCGCCCCAGACTCCCCACAAACTCGAGGTGTGACGTCGCCCACCCCAGGCCCTGCGAGATTTGCTCGCGGTTCATGTAAGCCGCGGCCCCGCCTGCCGCGACAGCGCCGACCGCGCCGGCGGCCAAAGCGAAGGTGCCCCATTTTCCCCACCCGGCCTGCGCCGCTGGCTTGGTGTTGTCCTTTTCGTTGTCGGACTTGGCGTCTCGGGGGGCGGGCAAAGCGCCGGCGGAGGGCTTGGGGGGGGTGTTGGATTGGGCGGCTTTCGCGCCGCCCCAGAGGCCGGCCAGGCCGCTTAGCTGGGCGATGGCGGAGGAGGCGGCCGCGTAGTGGGTCTCTGCGCCGTGGGCGACGACGCCGGGGGAGATGCCGAGGAAGGGCGTGTCGAAGGCGAGGACGCCTTGGATGTAGGGGAACATGAGGGCAGATGGGGGTGGAGGCATGGCGGGGGCGGTTTTGGAGGGGCTGTCGTCGTCGACGGTGTTGTGGATGGGTCGCTCGGAGGAGATGCGGATGGTGGTTTCGGCCGCGACGATGCCGCCCATGGAGTGGCCGACGAGGACGACGCGGACCGAGGGGTCGATGGTAGGCGAGGGCGTACCGGCCGCGACTTCGAGGTCGATGACCGTGTTGAGCAGCCAGTCGCTGAAGCGGGTGACGCACTCGCCGAGGTCGCCGCGGGTTTCGTATTTGGGGTAGACTACGGCTTTGACGGAGAGCTTGGGCAGGTCGGCGGCCACGAGGCGGCGGAAGTGCTCGACGAAGGCATTGTTCCTGCCAAAGGTGGACTCATCCCCCTGTTGCGGGTGGATGTTGCGGTTAGCTGCGGGGTACTCGGTTAAGAGTATGGGACGGTTCATGAGGAAGGAAGATGTGTGAATGCCTACCTTGAAGCCGTGGATAAAGCAGAGCAGCAGTGTCTTTTTCATTGTGTGTCCCCATCGAGGCTTCGGGAAGGGCGGGTTGAGGGAGGTTGGAGAAGCTCAGCGGCGTCTCTCAATAATACCATTCTTGGTAGAAGTTGGGCGGGCCCAGGCGGCAGTTGGAGGGGTAGGGGTCGGAGAAGGTTCCGTAACGGTACGGTAAGCTACAACATGTCGGCTGACTTCCGCCATGACACGCGGATGATATCAACCCAGATGTCTCTCAATCCTTCAAACTGGCACACTGCATTGGTTTGTGTGTTCTTGACAACCTTGGTCACTTGAAAACCTGGCAAGTGAGTCGCTTACATGCAACAGAGCAGCTACAGCGGAGCAGCTGCAAAAGAGCCCAATGTTTCTGTAACGATACATCCGATACAAGTGTCAAAAGTTAAATGTTACAAGCAGCTGCACCCTGGCGCCCGCCCAGCCAATCAGCATCCCGCACTAGCAGGCAGGCTGCTGCGCGCCCAGACCCCGGCCTGCGATGCGCGATTGCAGCAGCAACCTTTTGCACTTCAGCCCTCTCTCGCCCTTCCTTCCTCCCCAATCCTGCCATTCCCTTGTTGATTTTTGCAACGCTTCCCTTCCACTCGCGCCGTCGCCATACCATGACTTGACTTCTGCGACGGCGTCCGGTTCTTCAAGTAAATTCATCATAATCTTTTTCATTCCCTCCCTTTCAAATTACCACAGCGACACTCATTTTCCCTCTGCACTGCCCTTCCCTTTCCAGTCCTCCGACTCTCCAGCCGTCCACTGCTCTCCCTCCCTCGTCTGCCTCCAAACCACTTTCTCGCGCGTCGTTTGCACGCGTGCCATTTCGCGACCCCATCGAGCACGCGTCGCCCTCGACCCCACGATCGATCCCAGAACCGCCGAGTCGGTCTCTTGCTCGGCTCGCCCCAGCATCCATCATGTCGGAACGCGTCTACGGCGTAACGCCGCCCATCTCGACCGCTCTGCCGACCGAGCAGGAGAAGCGCCTCAACCATGCGCTGCACCAGGAACTGCGTGCCCAGGGCACCTTCGAGACTCCCGCCGAGACCGACAAGCGCAGAGAGGTTCTCGCTCGCCTCGAAAAGATCACGAATGTCTTCGTCCAGCGCGCCGCCCGGGAGAAGGAGCCCAAGAACACATACCTGATCCGCGATGCCATCGGCCGCGTCTTCACGTACGGTAGTTACCGTCTTGGTGTCTACGGGCCCGGCTCCGACATGGACACCCTCGTCGTTGCGCCCAAATATGTCACGGTCGACCAGTATTTCAAGATCTTTCCCGACGTCCTCGTCGAGATGGCTCCGCCTGGCGCCATCACCGATCTGACCCCGGTCCCCGAGGCCTTCGTGCCCATCATCAAGTTCGAGTTTTCCGGCATCAGCATCGATCTCATCTTCTGTTCCATCCAGACCCTGAAGGAGCTGCCGGCAGATAAGAACTGGAGCTTGGCGGATAACAACCTCCTCCGCGGCCTGAGCGAGAACGAGGTGCGCTCGCTCAACGGTACGAGAGTGACGGACGACATCTTGAACCTTGTCCCCGAGCCCGCCACCTTCAAGCTCGCCCTTCGCGCCATCAAGCTGTGGGCCCAGCGCAAGGCCATCTACGCCAACATCATGGGCTACCCCGGCGGTGTGGCCTGGGCCATGCTCGTCGCCAGGGTGTGCCAGCTTTATCCCAAGGCGACGAGCGCCGTCGTCGTCAACAAGTTCTTCAACATCATGCTCAAGTGGCCGTGGCCGCTCCCGGTTCTCCTCAAGGACATTGAATATGGATGCCCCGTCACCCGCGTCGCCGTGTGGAATCCCAAGGTGAGTCGTGCCCCGGGCCCCGGCCGACGCTGATGTCTCACCACAGAATAGCTCTACGCGAGTGATCGCAATCACCGGATGCCCATCATCACCCCGGCCTACCCGTCTATGTGCGCCACGCACAACATTGGCAAGTCATCCATGGTGGTGATCCATGAGGAGCTCGAGAAGGGAGCGCAGGTAACAGAAGAGATCATGGTGGGCAGACGCCAGTGGAAAGACCTGTTCACGAAGCACACCTTCTTCACTACAGGGTTCAGGTACTATCTCACAGTAATTGCCTCGAGCAGGACCAAGGCAGCCCAGAACGCTTGGTCAGGTTTCGTCGAGTCGAGGGTGCGCGTATTGGTCAACAAGCTCGAGATGCACCCTTCCATCGCCCTGGCCCGCCCCTTCAACAAGGGCTACGATCGAGAGCACCGCTGCAAGGACAATGCCCAGGTTGACGAGGTGATATGCGCTGGGAGTCTCGCGTATGTGTACAAGCCGCCCGCTGAGGGAGAGGAACCGGTCAAGACGGAGGTGAAGAAGGAGACCAAGCAGGAGACTGGCGGAGAGAACGGCGTGCCAGCGATGCAGGAGATTCCCGGTGTGAAGGCCGAAGCGAACCCCCAACCGATCATCAAGGGCGAACCCACCGCCGACGACGAGACCGATGCCAGGACCGGCATACCTGAAATGAAAAAGGAGGAGCCGAAGGCAGAGCAGCAGCACAAGCCCAAACCCACCGCCGACGACGAGGCCGACGAGAGGGCCGCCCTGTACAGCATTCCGGAAGTGAAGAAGGAGGAGGAGCCGAAGGCGAAGCCCGAGGAAATGGAGATTTTCACCACTAACCACTACATCGGCCTGCAGCTGACCGAGGGCGCCAAGTCGCTCGACCTGTCGCGCGAGGTCAACGACTGGAAGGCCATGTGCTCGTCCAACGATCTCTTCAAGGAGGGCCTCATGTTTCTCTCCATCCAACACATCAAGAACACGGGCCTGCCCGACGACGTCTTCGAGCCCGGCGAGGTCAAGCCCCGCCCTGTTAAGAAGAGCCTGAAGCGCGTCGCCTCCGAAGGCCCCGCCGGCGCCGGTAGGGACCAGCGCCCGCCCCCCGCGAAGAGGCAGCAGCAGCAGCAGGTCCCGGGCGGTCAGGGTAAGGCCCTGCCTCCGGCTCAGCGGCAGCAGCAACCACAGCAGCAGCAGAAACAGCAACCGAGTTCGACGGCGGCCGCGGCGGCTGGTTAGGAGCCGGGAGATGGGGTGGATGGTGGGAGGGGTGGCGGTGGTGGTGATAGGGGGGAAGTGGCGGAGGGCCAAAATCCAGCGTGGTGGGTTGTGTTGAGACAGGGAGCAGCGGGGGCGGGGGACCTGGCCGAGGCTCTGGCGACTTGCCCGTGTATGCCGTGTATGGGATGTGTAACTATCTAGATTCTTCCTAGACTAATAGACGCTAGGTTTGGAGGCACTGCCTCATCAAGAGCGATTTGTCCACATGGTTGGTGATGTGATTCAAGGTGACAGGATGGTTCCTGGAGTGTCTATTTGGAATTCGTGTCATTGGGGATATCAGCAGGCTCTCAGACCCTTCCCATACATCTTCGTAATGAGGTTGAGTATACTTCAGTCACCACATCACGAACCTTCCAAACCACCTAACTGATTCCAACCTACCATCAACCCCCAAAGTACATCCTAATCATCCTCCCCGTCATCACTCCCACTCGACCACCCCTCGTGGTATTCATCCGCCATCTCCATCAGCTCGTTCCCCAGCGTCTCGCGGTCCTCGAGGCCAATCGAGCGGATGACTGACTCGCGCAGGCCCTTGAGACTGCGGAAGATGGACGAGTCGGTGGACAGGCTTGTCGTGGTGTTGATTGCTGTTGTGAGTTCGGTGGCGGTGGTGTCTTCTTCGGTGGAGGTGGCGAGGGTGGTGGAGGGTTGGTGGAAGATGGTGGGGAAGCTTGAGAGGAGGGGGTAGGCGAGGGGGGTTTGATAACTGGAGGTGGTTAGTTACCCGTTGAGAGGGGGGTAAGGGGAGGGGAAGGTACCTCTTGGTGACGGGCTCGTAGGCACTCCGCCGTATCCTGCGGCCGGCCTCGTCCATCTCGACATCCTCACTCTCCTCCTGGTCCTCACCGGTATCCCCGCGGGAGGCGACCAACTGGCTGAACACGCGCGGCCGGTTGAAGCCGTTGGAACGCGCGTACGCACCGCGCTGTTGTTGGTCGGATGGCGTCAGCCGGATGTCGAGCTGGACGCCCTCGGCGAGGTCTTCCTCGGAGAGTTTCTTGCGCTGCTGTTGGCGGGTGTCCTTGGCACCGTTGGTGGTGGTGGTGGTGTCATCGTCGGAGGGGGCGGGGGCGAAGCTTAGTTGTAGACCGGCGATGTTCTGGTGGCCCATGGCGTTGAGCACGTCGGCCATGCCGCCGAGGGTGTCTCTTTTCAGCGGATCGCGCAGGCGTGCGGGGAGGGTGGCGCTCTCGATGGCCGTGGCGAGCAAAGCGGAGGTGTGCCATGGTGATGTCCGGTCTAAACGCACGGAGCTGTGCAGTCGGGTTGGTATGGCCAGCGGCACCACCACTGAGGCTTGTTTGTACACCTCGGCCAGCGTGCGGGCCTTGTTGGCCAGCCGGAGGAGACGCTTCTCCTATACCCCGAAGTCAGTCAGCTGAACATCTCCCCATAAACCCCTAACCCCACCTTTCCCCAACCCAAAGAAAAGGAGGCACTCACCCTCCCGCCCACATCCTCCCCCTCAACCCCCCAAACCCACACCCCCACCTTGCCATACTCGTCCCTCACCCTCTCGGTATACCTCCCCGCAAACCCTCCCCCCGC
>FTEL01008630.1_pt1 | contig 17041 bp, 8 predicted proteins | sample 1658911 | NCBI WGS metagenome assembly FTEL01 (sample SAMEA3914869, study PRJEB12502) | metagenome | biome: forest; material: soil | place: USA | collected 2012-03-12 | depth 0.1 m
ACATCCTCCCAACCCCCTGCGCAAGCCACCTCTCCATGCTCTCAAACCAGAGATACCTTGGAAACACCCAGCGGTACGCGACCTCGCCCTCGCGCTGTCCGCCCTCTATCTCCGCCGCCCTCCGCCGCGACGAGTGACGCGCGTTCATTATCGGCTCGCCCGTCGTTTCTGGGAGGGTGGAGAGGTCGTTGAAGGTGGCGGTGGAGAGGCGGAAGGGGGCGGGGGGTTCTTGGGGTTGTTGTTGTTGGGTTGCTGGTGGTGGTGGTTCGCCTGCGGCCGTGGGTTGATCGCCTCCTGCCTTTTTTTTCTTTCCCCTTTTCTTGCGGCCCGGTTGGTTCACGTCGGCGGGAGCTGGTGTCTCGTCAACAGCTGGCTGGGAGTTTGGGGCGTCCTCCAAAGGCGGCGGGCCGGGGAGGACCGGGGAGGAAGTCGGCGTGAAGAAGTCATCGTCGTCGAGTGCCAGGCTGGGCGAGCCGGCAGTCTGGTTGTTGTCGACAGGCTTCTTCTTCGTCGGTGTCTTCTTCGCTGGCTTGATGTCAACCGGCTCGGCCGGAGTGGCCAGCTCTGCGGGAGGCTGCTCCGGACGAGGCTGCGCCGAAACGGTTGGATTAACAGGGCTTCCACTGCGCGGCGTATAGAACCTCTCGCCGTCACTCGATGAGCCTGATGAACATTCCGACTCAGCTGGTGAGGGCAGGCGGGCAGGCGGGGCTGAGCCGGCTGAAGGAGTTGCCACAGCTGGAGGAGTTGCCGCGGGTGGAGGGGGCGGTCGAGCTGTAGGAACCGACGCAGCAGGTTCACTGACAATCGACGATGGCTGCCCCAAGAAAATGGGTATCCATTCCTCCTCGACAGGACTTGGTGGCGACGAGCCACCAGGAAGCGGTCTCGATGACTCAACGGGAGTCGATGCCGATGGCTCAAACGGCACTGGTTCCGACGTCAACGCTGGAATCGGCGACGATGGTACAACCGGCACTGGTGCCGAAGGCCTGGACGGAGCTGGTGCCGAAGGCCTGGCCGGGACCCGTTCCGAACGTCTGTTGGAATTTCGAGATGATGCCCTGTCGGAACCCGGCAACGCTGCCCCAGCTGCAGTTGCTCCCGCCCGCCCAGCATGAGCTTGCCCCGTCGGTGGCGCCTCTCCAGCCCGTGCCGAGGAGGTTGAGCCCGGCTGGCCCGGTGTGGGATCGCTGGCGGCTTCGCGCTGCAACCGCTTCTGTTTCCTGTTCCTTTTGGAGCCAGATCGTGTGATACAGAACCTTGAGCCGGACCCTTCGCTGTCGGAAGTTCTGAACGACGTTGGGTTGGCGGCCGGTCTACCTGAAGTCTCAAGAGGCACTGAAACGGGTGCACCGGGGCTGGTAGGCGGACTCGAACCCGGTGGTATTGGGCTATCGCGAGTTAGGAGAGTATAACGGTTGGCTGTTGGTACACTGGTGCCCTGCGAAGGCGCCGCGGCGGTGGAGCCGGTTCTGGGTTCCTGGTTCCCTCCACGAGTCGTGGCAGGGGAATGTCTAGCCGTCGGGGATGCTGAGTTCTTGGGAGGTGCTGCTGTGGGCAAACTGTTATTGGGATACGGTCTCGAGTCGGATGCTTGGCCACCACGAGTATCCGTATGTCTGCCACCGCGAGTATTCCCCTGTCTGCCACCGCGAGTTTCCGCCTGTCTGGCCCCGCGAGTATCCGACTGTCCGCCCCCGCGAGTATTCCCCTGTCTGACACCACGAGTCTCCGCCTGTCTGCCACCGCCAGTTGCCCTGGATGACGAAGATCCAGCGGCCGCTCCATCTGGGCCGTTGGAAACTTGGGCCGCCCACGTCCCTGAGCCCCTGGAAAGTGTGGCCAAGGATGGACCGTGCCGGTGAGCTGTCGTCGTGGGCCCGTCGGTCCTTGGCAGCTGGTTCGAGTTGGGCGGTCTGCTACCAGAACCGGTGGTCGCGTGCGGGTTGGCGGCCGGGGCACTTGGGATCCTGGGCACTGCCTGGGCATTGGGGCGGTTCCTTGGAGACCGCCCCGAACCAGCGGCAATTCCTATGACCACTTCGGCGAGCGTCCTGGGGGCGGGCGGTTCGGGAGGATCGACGGGCCGGGGGCGAGTTGGGGGTTGGACAGAAGGCGATACATGCGTGGCAGGAGGTTGGTTCGCTGAGCCGGCATTGTTTTCTCGTGACGGCTCGTCAGGGGTGTCGCGAGAACAGTGCCGAGCGGGCTCCGTGCTATGGGGCTGGGAGGGGTGAACTTCGGACCGGGTGGGCGCTTTGACCGGAGGAGTCGCTTGGGTGGTAGAAGTGACTGCCTGCTGTTTAACGGGTGTGGCTCGAGGTGTGCCCTCCGCGGGAATATGTGGATCTGGGCGGTTGAGAGGGGAAGTGGTCGGGGCCCGGGGACCCTCGCTCGGGGTTGATGTCGGTTGCGCAGCAGGTGTGGTTGAAGTTGCCGAACCACTCGGAGTTGCAGTATATGCAACAGGCGTTGGTTTCAACACAGCGGGAATTGTGGCCGATTGTCCAGGGCGATCGATAGATAGGTCGACGGGAGTTGGCATTGATGCGGCAGCCTGGCTCCCTGGCGCAACACCGATGGAGATCGTGACACCAGTGGGAGTTGCCGTTACGACAACAGGTGGAGTTTGCATCGCTGGATTACCCTGGGCTTGCTGTACAAGGACAGCGTGACCTGGTGTTGCTGAATCGTTGGGGGCTGGGGTTGGGGCTTGATCAGGTGTTGGCGTTGGGGCAACAGAACCTGAGATGCGCGCCTCGGGCCCCGGGGTAGGCTGACCAATTCGAGTTGCTTCCATATCGGCAGGAGTTGGCGCTGGTTGAGAAAGGCGAGCTAGGTTCGAATCAACAGGAGGTTGTGCTGGTTGTTCGGCGATTCCTGGGGTTCGTTCAGCGAAGACTGGTACTGGAGTGGAAAGCGCCTGATCAACTAGGACTGTTCTTGGGTCAACGGGGACTGGTGTAGGCTGAGCAGAAGGAGCTTTTATAGGGTGAGCAACGGGGGCCAGTGCCTCTTGACTAACGGGGGCCGGTGCATGTTGGCCACCGGGTGCCGGTGCCTCTTGACCACCGGGCACCGGTGCGCGTTGACAATCGGGGGCCAGTGCGTGTTGGCCACCGGGCGCTGGTGCGCGTTGACCGTCGGGAGCCAGTGCGTGTTGACCAACGGGAGCCAGTGCAGACTGAGAAACGGAGGCTGGCGTAGCTCGGGCAACCGGGGCTGGCGTGGATTGACTCACTGAAGCAGTGTTCGTCACAAGATGGGCAGCAGGTTGAAGTTGGCCGTCCGGAGCCGCCATCTCGCCATCACCAGCGGTTGTGCTCCCGACGGGCCTGTGGCATGGGGCCACGGGATCGTGCGGCACATGACCAGAACTTAAACGATGTTGATCTTCTCGAGCTCCGACAGGAGTCGCTGTAATTCCAACGGGTGCTAGGGGCAATGCAACGCGAGGATTCAATGCCCGGGCGTACGAGGCGGGAGCTGATCCAACGGGAGCAGGGTCGGCTTCTGCGAGAGAATGATTCGAATCACCGGCCTCCGTCTCCGGCGTCTCGACAGGATCCGCTACTGCAACTGTAAAAAGTGGCCCGTAGCGATATATCGGTTTCGGCGGGGGGGGCTTGATGATGAGTATTTTCGGCGACATGGGCGCCTGGCCCGTTTCCTCGCCTTGTGGCCTTTGATCCTGTGGCTTCTCCACGTTGCTGTCCCCTTCACCGGCGAGTTTTGATCCATCAGGATCGCTCACAGCCTGATCATCCTCATCGTATGTACCTTGCCCCTGGGGGCCATCGGATTCCTCGCTACTGTCGGCTGACACAACGCTCGCGCTTTGAGATGTCTCGAAGCCAGTGAGCCTCAGAGGCAGGACTTCAAAGACATTTTGGTTCTCGGGCAATTTGACCCTTCCCGAGTCAATATGGCCGCCTTGCTCAGGGTCCGCTGCGGGGGCTTCCTTGAGGTTCTCCATATCTTCGCGGCCCTCCATGTCCATTCGGCTCTCCATCTCCAGTCGCTTCTCAATCTCCAGCAGGCTCTCTAGCTCTGGCCCAACCCTGGGCCACTCAACGGACGGCTCGGCATCAGTATTTTCTTTGGCGAGTTCTTCGGCGGGTTCCTTCTCCGTAGCGGCCTTCTCTTCCGAAGCATCCGTCTTCTTCGGATCCGGCGTCCCGTCGGCCAACATCCGGCTGTACGAGATTCCGCATTTCTGTGGTTCAGCCCGCGTCACCACCTCCGTTCGAGACCTTTGCACCAATTTGCCGACCAGCCTGGAGTCAACCGGTTTCTTCACGGGTGGTATGTCGGGCTGGTAGACGGATGCTTCAGGCTTCGCCGGCTCAGGGGGACGCGTGGGAGGGGGTGGGATGCCCGCAGCTCTTGTGATGTCCGGAGTTGGGTTGGGTGCTCGCTGTCTCCATTCTGGCGCCGGCTCCCGCGGCAGGGGCGGCAGCTGCGGTGGCGCTTTCGGCGTCATCGTGGCCGCGGCCGCAGTCTGGCCGGTCGATGGTGTTGTACTAGTCCGCGTCGTCGTCATGGCCACTGCAGTGGTCTGGCTGGTTGTTGGTCCTGTACCAGTCGGCTTCGGTGGCGGCTTCGGTAGTGCTCTGTCCTCGCTCCGACCCTCTGCATCTCTCTGGTGCTTCATCTTGCGTCTTTCCTTGTTCGAGGCAATTACAGGTTCAAAACCGCCCTTGCTCCGCCTCCCCAAACCGCCTACCTGCTTGGATTTCGATCGAGACGGTTTGGTCGACTGCGGCACCTTTCTCTGCAGCCACCACTCAGGCAGACTCTTCTGAACCCACTCAGGCAAGTCATCTTCGAGGTCGTCATCTGATTCTTCGGCCCAGTCGCGGCGGTCGTGGTGATCGGGTGGAGGCTGACATGGCGTTTCCAGAGGCGCCGGCGGCTCGTCTCCAGCGGTGGTTGGTACGGATTCTGGGGGCTCCCCAGGTTGCTCGGGTGACACTTGCTCTTCTGGTGGTGGTTGCAAAAGTCCTTCACTGTCATCTTGCTGAGCTTGTTGCTCGTGTTTCTCTGGCGCCACATCTAGTCTCGCAGTCAGTTGTTGTTGAACACGCAGCGGAGTTGGTCTCTCAGCAGCTCCCTCGGACGCACCTCCATCCTGCTCTGGAGAACCGGATTGCTCTAGGGCTGCCGCTGATGTCTCCGCGGTAGTCTCATAGGTGTGCCCCTGACTGCTGTGTTGCTCGAGACTGGTCTCTGATGCTCTTCCAAGTGATTCACTGGCGTTTGAAGCGGCATGTTGCTCCGTGGGTGCCGATGAGTCCTCGCTGGGTGGGGAAGGGTGCTCCGGTGCTTGCTCTGACGTCGCAACCGAACCCTCATCGCCAGCTTGTGTTTTGCTGTGCTGGTCCGAGGGCTGGCCCGGGGCTTGCTCCGACGCAGGGTGCTCCAGCTCCTCCGACTGCGCGGATTGCCGCTCGGGTTGAGGTTCTGGCACAGCTGTTGGTACGAAGTCCTCGGGCGGGTGGTTCCGGTCGGGAGCCTCGGCGGGCACGGGGAGAGAGATGTCATCGCCGTCTTGAGAGGGAGTGTATTGCCCTGGTGTTGCATCTGAGGATTCTGTTGGTGTCTCTTCCTCGATCTCGTCAGTCTGGCCGACGGCAGGGTGGTTGTTCGCTAGGTTGGTCTGCTGCTCCGGCTCGGCAAGCGCCGTATGGTCGGGGCGGGCTGCTGAGGCGCCATGGTCGGCATCCATCTCCCTCGGCGGGTTGGCGGGAGAGGGAGGGTCTTTGGCTGGTGGTCTGATGATGCAGATGGAATATGCTTCAATAGGAACATGCGTTCATTCTTGAGGCGGATGGTGACTATGGGGCGATGTAGGTAACGCGGGTGAGTGCGACGGGGATGACGGTGGGGGCAATCAGGGGCGGGCTGGAGATGGCAGGGTCGGGAATGCCCTCGTCAACGAAGGCCAGAGGAGGTCCATACGCTGGTACCATCAACCGTCGAAACACGGGTGCTGTAGCTTCGGTCGGTACGGCGTGCTTAGGTGGTCGTTGGTGTTGTTGGTCCGGGCGACAGCGGGAGGGATTCGAGGGAGTCAGGGGCGGAGGGAGGGAAAAGGGGGCGGTGGAGGCGGAAGAGTTGAGGACCTAGGTGCACGGAGATGTCACAACTCGGCGCCATCGTGAGGGGGGCACTGTGTTGAGCTTGCGTCTGGCTGCGGGAAAGAACGAGGCTTGGACGGCTGCCTGCACTGCTTGAGGCGTGTTGGAAACATCTGAAGAGCAAGTGGCAAGGAAAGGGAAAGTGCAACCACAGAAAGACTTTTCGCTGGAATCACAACCACGCACCACAACACACACAGACAGCCACAACCACTCGAACAACCAAAACATCCAGACACCCCGCCAGCCCTCATTTCCACACACTCGCGCTCTCCGTCCCCGCCTTCTTCCCCTCCTGATACGTCTCATCCAGCGCCTTATACAACTCCCTAACCCTCGCCACCTCGCCCGCCCATTTCTTCCTCTCCTCCTCATCCGAAATCCCCTCAAGCAACTCCCCCAAGCTGATCGCCGTAAAGAACTTGTTCTTCGGGTTATACAACGGCCTCGCAGCCAGCGTCTCCGCCGTGTCGCCCGGCGCGCGCACCCGGAACACCTCCTCGAGGATGTCGATGTCGTACGGGATGGAGAACAGGTCGCGGCTGTCCTCGTAAGTGAACATGTAGTAGAACTCGGTGATGCCCGCCCACGCGATGCCGCTCAGGCACAGCGAGCAGGGTTCGTGAGTGGAAAAGAGCACGCAGTCTTTCGTTGCTGGCCGGACCTCGCTGGGGGAGGCGAAGAACTGTTGGATGCAGTTGATCTCGCCGTGCAGCAGCGGCGACACGCGCTCGTCGTTGGTCGCGACAGTCAGGGCGCGCAGGTCGTCCTTCGCGAGGACCGCCGCGCCAAACACCTTGCTGCCGGAGGAGACGCCGGCCTCGGTCAGCGGGATGATGCGCTCCTCGGCGACGCGCAGGAGGACCGAGATGATCTCGCTGGGGGAGTGCGAGCTGGTCATGTTGGCGTTGGTCACGGTAAAGGTTGAGGTGAAGTGGTGTTGGTGTTGGGTGTTCAGGGCAGTGGTTGGGAGATGTGTGTAAGAGAATATGCCGGGTCGACTGAGTGAGGTGAGAGTCGTCACAATGCTTCAATGCCTACCGTATTCACTCGGGGGCAACCACATGGCAAGGGGCAGTCCGGCAACTTTATCGCCGTCAGGCATCAGAAAGCCAAGACCCGGGGCTCGGCACCGGCCGGGAGTCACTCATCTGCAGACGGCGGGGGCCGCTTCGCACCGGATGCCGAAGGGGCTTATCATGCACGCCGAAAGCAGGAAAGGGGGGAAAAGGGGTGAGTGATGGTGCGGGGATGCGTGTGGCGCCCTTATCGGGATGGGCGCCTTATGTAATGGTGTGATCCAAGCATCGCAGACCCTAACCCTGGCATACCATGCAAACCATGCAAACCATCAACGACAAATGGTTCAAAATTTCCTCAAGCGTCATCGGCCACCACTCACCTCACACACTCACCCCGGCAACCACCTCAACCCAAACCCCACAGGCAGGATCCGTGAGTTGGGCCACCAGCATGCACTACATAAGATTCTGCCGCCCGCCCGAGGTGCAGCAAGGCCGGTCCCATGCTTCGGTCAAGATCACCCTGACCATCACCACCGATCTGAGCGACTCGTTCCTCTCACCGCGGAGCCCCGTCCAGCTCGCCATCGTCGGCGCATACACCCAGGAAAAAGAGGGCAAGAGTCAGTTGGTGCCCGTCAACTTGACTCAGACCAATCCCCCGACATGGCGGGCCGGAATGAGGGTGCTCAAGCTGGACCTGCCCCTGCCGCCCCCGCCCATCAACATCGAAACGATCCAGATCCGCCCCCTCAACCGGCAGCTGACTGCCCTCAGCACTGATGATGTCCTCCCCGGAATTCAGGGCCTAATCATGGGTGTCTATGCGGATATGCCGCGCCCGAATGGTGGTCCTGCCCCTTCTGTGTGCTTCAGGAGTCTGCGGCTCTCCACTGGGGATCCGGGGACTGTCCAGACGCTGCAAATAGAGGAGGACCTGGGCGAGAGCATCGCGCGTCATATCTGGGACTCTGGTACTGTCATGGTCTCGCTCTTTGGAGATCTCTGTTTGGACAGCACGGCCGTAACTGCCCAGCAGAAGACCTTGCCCCTCCTCCGCACCATCCTTTCACCCAAAGACCGCCCACTCAATATCTTGGAACTCGGGTGTGGCGTTGGCGTCATGGGCATCGGCCTGGCGCGCATCTTGGCCCTGAAGCAGGCAACAGAGCAGCCGCGTATCCTCATGACCGACCTCCCGGAAGCGGAGCAGAAGGCAAGGGCGAACATCGCCCGCCAAACAGCAAGTCTCAGCGACTCCTCGGCCAACCTCGACTTTGAGCCTTTGGACTGGGAAGACGGCAAGGACGGCCATTTTGGCGATCAGGCAGCGTCTCAGGCGTGGGACATGGTTGCGCTCTGTGACTGCACCTACAACACCGACACCCTCCCACCTCTGGCCAAAACGCTGTCCGCTCTCCATCACCACTCGGCGACTCACAGTGCAGCCACCGGGGTGTCTGTCAATACCGAAGTTCTCGTCGCAACCAAGCTGAGACACTCCTCAGAGAGGATCTTCTTCGACCTGATGTCAGCAGAGGGCTGGAGCGTCAAGGAACAGACGGTGCTGCCTCTCCCCGTCCTTGACGGCGAGGCGCAAGCGGTGGAGGTTTATTTGTTTGGGAAGCAAGGGTGACGAGTGAGTTGGCGAATCAATGCTGAGTGAGATGAACTCGCGCAACACCGACACCTACCATGGCCACCTCACGTGTGGTGGTTTCGGGTGTTCAGGCCAGGTCATTGCTTCGCCAAACAACGGGGATTCTGTGCCCAGCTTTGCCGCAACAAGCAAGACAGCGACGATAAGCCAACCGCGACACACCAGGTTGACGAAGCTGACCGCTCCGTGTGAGCGGTTTCTTCGTTGGCGCGAGGAGTGACAGCCTGCGAGAGCAACCGTCATTCCCCCTTGAACCCGTGGCACATGCGACTGCAACGCCACGCTGGACGAGCAGGTTGTCTGAGGTGGGGGGCGGAACGAAGCAGGAGGAGGCACGCGTCCTCCCTGCCAAGACAAGAGGCCAGATCTGGTGCGATCTGGCCAAATGACAGATGGAGAAGGAGAAAGAGGGGTCTCCAGACATCGGCGGCGAATCGTTCCACCCAGAATCTGCAGGAACCTCCCACAGCGTCCGTCCCATCCAGAATTGGCTCGGAGAGCATGGTCCCTGCCGCCGGACAGTCAATGTTGGCCCGCAACGGGATGGAGCGGCCAGACCACCAGTGTCAGCAGGAACAGATGATGCGAAATACCATGCCTCTCATTGGCCAGAAAATCCGAATCCAGCCAATCAAGCACCCCCCAATGACCCGATCCGGTTGTGCCTGACCCTGGGGCGCTGTTGGGGCGACCCACAGTTTCAGCCTGCCGCCTCGCCGCCAACCGCTATGACATCAGCCCCAACACGACACGGACCGCGTATAAGTTGACGATCCCGTCGCTCTTCCCCAGTGCTGGAGACCTGTCCATCCTCAGACTCATCAGACCTCGCATTTCACCAGCCCGGCTTCCTCCTCCATTGCCTCTCTGCAACCTGATCTTTCTGCAACCTCTGCTCTGCCTTCCATCTCCCCACCACAGCCACCCAACACACAACGCAATGGCTTCCAAGCCCGAGACCTGCTGCGGCAAGAGCGCCGAGTGCGTGTGCGGTATGTCGTGCCCCTACATCTCTCCAACCCAACGTTGGCTTGCCCCCCTTTCATTCCATTCACCTCCTCCATCTCTGCAACCCTCCTCCTGTTCTGTTCCCCTCAACCCAAGCGAAGCATCCCCCTACCCGCCACCTCACACTTGCAACTTTTCTGCACCTAGAGGACTGTTTTTTGGTTAAACACTTCGCTAACTCGCATCCCCTCGCCCTCCTCCCCGACCTCAGCCCAGCAAGCCACCTGCTCCTGTGGCAAGCAGTCAGCCCTCCAGTGCAACTGCGAGAAGGCGAGCACCGAGAACTCCGTCGAGGGTGCCCGCTGCTCGTGCCAATCCCGCCCCGCCGGCCAGTGCAACTGCGCCCGCGCCGACACCGAGAACAAGAAGTCGTGCGGCGACTCGTGTGATTGCGGCTGCCGCGTCTCTGGTGAGACTCCTAATTCCCTCCTGTCGAGCCAGAGTGACGCTGGGTCATTGGGACATGCCACGACAGACACTAACCGGGAATCCATTCGGCAGGTACCTGCAACTGCTCCAAGGCCGGTGACGCTGGATTCAACCCCGCCGACCACGAGACGGATTTCACGACCAAGTCTTAAACCAATATCGACCATCGAGTCGGCGAACGGGCGTTGCAAATTTGTGGCTGGCGGTACGGCGTGGGCGTTTACGGAATCTTGTGGTATTTGTTAGATTTTTGGGCTGCGATCAAGGGAAATGGCTGGGATCAATGGCAATAGCGTTCAGGAGCGGCTAGAGGGCACCGACCAGGAGACACCGGCCCTGGAAATGAATGCTGTTCCCGAACCTGAGAGGCAAGAAGAGGTGGCGAGCAACCATGATAGGCAAGAGGCGGCGACGCGTTCAAGAGACCCAGCAGCAGGCCCTGGACAGCAAAGCGCCGAGCGCGAGAACAACGAACACGCCAGCGGCGGAGCCCCGAGCTAGTCGACTCCGGAGCCCGCGACTGACAAGACGGCCTCTCGGAAAGCTGCACCCTCAGGCCAGACTAGTGAGACGTCCACTCGCACCAAACCCGGGAGATGGAAGACTTGGGCTGAGGTCGCGCGGATGAGCCATTCCTTGCGCTCGTCTGGCGCGGAAAGCGCCCTCGCCGCTACCACAGCCCCGAACGATGTCCCCGTCGCTCCCATCGCCCCCGTTACCTCGGACAACGTTCCCGCCGCCCCAGACACCAAGAATCACGCTCCGGCGACACTCGACGCCTCAAGCAATGTTTCCACCGCCCTCGACTCAGCAAGCAACGCACCAGGGGCTTCGAACAACGTTCCCGTCGCCCCCGACGCCTCTGTTAATGCCACCCCAAGCGCCACTTCTTCGGTGTCTTCGTCATCCGCCCATGAGGCAATTTCTCGTCCAACCTCGGCTGGGTCCTCGGTGGACGGCCGCAAAGGCACTGGCCCACCTCCGGCTGGTGTCTCGGTCGGGGGCAAGAACGTCGCTGTTCCAGTCCCGGCCGCTGTTCTGATCGGGAGCGGGAACGTCACCAGTCCAGCTCCGGTTACTGCCCCGATCGAGGTCTCGAATGCCACCGGTGCAGCTCTGGCTACATCCATGTCTGGGGACACGCTCGTCGCTGGTTCAGATTCGGCCTGTGCCTTACTGGATGGCAGGAATGTCTCTCGTTCATCCCCGGGCGATGTTTTGGTGCATGGCAGGTCCCTCACATCGCGGCCACTGGGCGCGTCGTTCTGGGCATTGTTCCAACTCCTGAGCTTGACGTCGGAGGGCGAGGAACAGGCGGAGCGGCTCCTGCAGCAGGTTCTTGACAGGGCTCAGGGGAAACCGGGAGGTCGGGGAAGGGGGCGTCGCGTTGAGAGGAGGCGCATCAGATACCGGGGCAACAAGGCGCACAGGCTGCAGATGGAACGGGCCGCCTTGATGCGGGTTCATGGGTCATCGCGGGTAAAGGTGCCGGCGCTTCCTCTGTGAGAGTGGACGGCAGCGAGAGAGCGAACAGCGACATAAGAGCAGCGATAATACATATCTGTACAAAAACGGTGGCACTTGTGACATGTGTGTGGTGGGCATATGAAGGGGGTCTCATCAGACTTGTCCCAATGGTGTGGAATCAGCAGGTGTGTGGCGCCGAGGGACTGTTGGCGCGCACGACTGTCTCTTCAAACAAGAGCAAGAATGTGCCGCTGGGCGAAGCTGTGGCGTGACGAGGTCAAAAGTGGGCCAACGCGATCAAAGGCTGCGGCGCAACTCGACGCAACCCAAGGCGATCCCGATGGACAGGGGTTTGCAACCTGGAAACAGGGGGGATGGGCTGACCGCGTTGCGCTGAAGGAGAGCTGATGACCGCCTTTGGCAGAACCGGGGATTGGTTGGCAGGGGTACCCGGGTACCTGCGGCGCACGGAACCCGCGATGAGCTCATTGAATGGATGCAGAGCTGGTGAGCATCGAGAGGGGCCAAGGTCCGAGTCGAGTCGAGGAGAGCTGGTGGGGGGAGGGAGAATTGGGAGGGGGTCAATTGGGCAGTCAATTGGGGCGTCAACAATGCGGGTTGCTGAGAAGACGCTCCCGTATTGTTGAAAGAGAGAATAGCGAGTACGAAGGACACAGGACAATAGGTACTTTCTTTGGGCAGGTTGGTTTGTGTGCTGCCACGAAGGCGCTGCAGAGCAAATCGCCGGATGCGGGTTAATGTGGGACCCCGCGTTCCCCCATTGAGGCGCTGGCGCTGAATGCTGCCCGGAGCCAAAACAAAAACTCGAGTTGCAGCCCAAAAAAAGTCGCGACCTGGCCACGACCGCCACGACCGAGCTTAAAATTCCTCGGCCGATACCTGCGCTCCTCCAACTCTCGCACTCTCTTCAACAAACTGCACCTTCGCACACAAGAGAAGCTGCATCTTCCAACGGCATCGTTGGCTTGACGAACCAACCGACCCACCAATTTGTTCTGCTCGAGTTTGCCTCCCTCCTTTCTTCTGTGCAACTGTTGCATCGACCCAATCGTGCCACAGCCACATTCCCATCCTCCTCCCTCCCTTTCTTCTTCCACCCTCTCATCGCATCGCATCGCATTGCATCGCGTCAACCCGCACACAATTCGCGACGATGCCTCCCAAGCGAGCTGCCGCCGCCTCGGCTGAGACGGCCACGGCCGCGAAGCGCACCAAGACCGCCGCTGCCCCGAAGAAGGCGGCTGCCACCAAGACCGAGGCCACCAAGAAGGCCGCTCCCGCGAAGAAGGACGCTCCGGCCAAGAAGACCGCCGCGACCAAGAAGGAGGCTCCGGCCAAGAAGGAGGCTCCGGCCAAGAAGGAGGCTCCGGCCAAGAAGGCCGCTGCCGCTACCACCAAGAAAGCCGCGGCTCCCAAGAAGGCTGCCGCCGCGACCAAGAAGAAGGCTACCAAGCCCGTCGAGGAGTCCGACAAGGAGAACACTGAGGTCGAAGCCCCCAAGACCAATGGCGTCAAGCGCAAGCGCGACGGTGAGGACGAGGAGGCCGCCGCCGATGATGCCGCTGGCGATGCTCAGACCAACGGGGAGCGCGGCACTAAGCGCGCGAAGACTGACGAGGCCGAGCCCCTTCCCGTGAAGAAGCGCAAGGTTGCCGCCCCCAAGCTCGCCCCCAAGCGCGTTGCGCGCGAGCTCAAGCCCATCAACGAGGTCCCCGCGCAGGTCATGGACATCTTTGTCTTTGGCGAGGGCACCGCCGGTGAGCTCGGCCTCGGCAGCGTTCGCGTTGATGGCAAGAAGCCCATCGACGTCAAGCGCCCCCGCCTGAATCACAACCTCAAGAACATCGTGCAGGTGGCCTGCGGCGGCATGCACGTCGCTGCTCTGACCAAGGACAACAAGATCCTCACCTGGGGCGTCAACGACCAAGGCGCGCTCGGTCGCGACACCAACTGGGACGGTGGCCTCCGCAACGTCGAGGATGAGGACGAGTCGGACGATGAGGACGACACGGGCATGAACCCTAAGGAGAGCACCCCCGCCGAGGTTGATACGTCGGACATTCCCGAGAACACCACCTGGGTGCAGCTTGTCGCCAGCGACAGCGCCACTTTTGCCTTGACCACCACTGGCCAGGTTTACGGATGGGGCACATTCAGGGTAAGTCTTGGAAATCGCGTTGGTGGAACCCGCGTTGCGTGCTTGGGCTAACACCGCCTCCAGAGCAACGAGGGCATTCTCGGCTTCAGCAAGCAGGTCATGGTCCAGCGCACGCCCACCCACGTCCCCGAGCTCTCCAAGATCAAGCAGCTCGCCGCCGGCCTCAACCACGTTCTCGCCCTGGACGAGAAGAACAAGATCTACGCGTGGGGCGCCGGCCAGCAGGCGCAGCTCGCGCGCCGCCTCCTCGAGCGCGACGACCACGCCGCCCTCTACCCCACGGGCATCGGCTCTCTCCCGGGCCGCGCCAAGGCCGACAAGATCGCCTGCGGCTCATACCACTCGTTCGTCATCGATACCAAGGCGCGCGTCATCGGCTGGGGCCTGAACAACTACGCCGAGCTCGGCGTCGAGGACGAGGCCGGCCAGGACGGCGGCTTCGTCATGCGCCCGCAGCTGATCAAGGCCCTCGAGGCGTACGAGGTGACCGACATCGCCGGCGGCGAGCACCACTCGCTCGCCTGCACCGCCAAGGGCGAGCTGCTCACCTGGGGCCGCATCGACGGGCACCAGGTCGGCCAGCCGTCGGGCTCGTTCTCCGAGGACAACACCATCTGGGACGAGCGCAACAAGCCGCGCATCCTGCTCGTGCCGACCGTCGTGCCGGACATCAAGGATGTTGTTCATGTCGCCGCGGGGACGGACCACTCGTTCGCTATTACCGGGTCGGGTGAGGTCTACTCGTGGGGCTTCTCGGCGAACTACCAGACGGGGCAGGGCACCACGGACGATATCGAGGCGCCGACCAGGATCGAGAACAGCGCGATCCGTGACAGGAAGATTGTTTTTGCTGGGGCTGGTGGGCAGTACAGCATTGTTGGCGCGCTGCCCGAAGAGGATTAAGGACTGACTGGATGATGTTTTGGGGGGAGCCGAGGCTTGGATGGATGGATGGATGTTTGGCTCGTCGGCTGATGGGATGGGATGGGAAGAGGGCGCATTTGTTCATGTCTTTGGTCCCTCCGTCTTGGGATTGGAGATGTCGCGCTACACACCACCCGGCGCTTGACATGAAGAGATCATGTCCAGCGAGCCACGGATGAAAAAGGAGGATCGCCTCCATGGGCGCAACGGGCTTGTTATATACCCGTTGCAGTTTGTTGTTGTTACTTTTGCTGTTGTTGTCTTTTCCTCTTAGCTATCTGTTTTTTTCTCTCTCGTCTTTTTCCCGTTTTTGTGGTTTTTTTACTTTCTCCATTTCCATTTTCCTCTTTCGCATCTCATCACGGTCTTGTCTGTCTTGTCTGTCTCTCTCATGGGTTGGGCTGGGCTGGGCTGGGCTGGAGCATTGCACCGGCGACTACTACCGGACCGGACCGGACTGACTGGGTACACCCTAATGGATGGAAGCGAAGGGAGGGCGAAAGAAAGAGAGCATGGGGACGCACGTCTTAGAGTGCAAATGGGGCTTGCATGGAATGGAATGGAATGGCATTTTTCTCTCTGTGTCTCTGTCCGCTTTTCCTGATCTTGCTCTGCCTCTGACTCTGTACACTACGCTCGTCCTGATACTACTGCGCCTGTCTGCCTGTCTGCTTGGATGGATGGAGGAAGGGATACAGGGAGGGCGCGGCGCACTCCGATCGGTCTGGCTGGCTGGCAGTGGTTTTTTAGACATGCACTTGGGCATGGCCGTTGCTGCTGATGGCTGGTTTTTGCTTTGGCGTATAGAGATGGGAATGGGATGACTGGTTGCTTCTGACTGAGAATTTCATCGTGACTCCGACTGCGGATTATGAAGATCATGGGCTGCGACGTCCATCATGGATTGGGATCCCGGTGATGGAATGTGGTAGGGTAGATAGAGATGGCTGTCTGGCTGCTGGCATCGAGTTGGTAGACACGTCCCCGGGCTGGGACAGCTTGGGGTTCTCTTCGTGAGATGAGGGCGGGAAATAGTCTCTGCCGCCAATCTCTCGCTGCTGCGCAAACCGCACATCAGATAGACTCCCAGGCGCGATCGTCAAGACGTTCTATTCCCTTTTTTTCATCTCATCATAGTCTGGATATAACAACAATCGCCTCCAACCTCCCTCGTCTCTCGCCTGTCCTAATTGTACACCCAACAGCACACAGCCTGCCACCCTCTTGCTCACCACACACACTACACTTCTTACCCCCATCCACCATCACTCCCACCTTTTAAATCCCAACCCCCCCACCAGCAACCCTCGCAAAACTCCCACTCCCCCTGCTACTAAACACAGCAATAATCCCAAAGCCTACATAAAACAGCGCCAACGGATACGCCACAAGCGCCCTCATCCCCTTCATCCCCCCCACCGCGCAAAAGATCCCGCTCGCGCTCCACGTACACCACATAATCGCCGCAGTAGTCAAGGTAATCCCCAACGGCCCGTCCATCGGCAAAAAGATCCCCACCAACCCCGTCGCCACCAACGGCAGCAGACAATACCCCAACACCGACGACGACCTCGTAAACGTCAACGACGACGACGACCCGGCATGCGAGGACGCCGAGCTCCCCATCCCCGTCGCCGAACCAGCAGGCGGATACGCCTGCGCACCACCACCACTCCCCCCCGGATACGAAGGCGTGTTGTTGTTGCTGTTCCCGCCGGCCGCGTCGGTGGGTGTAGCCGGCGCCATGAGCGAGAGGATGCCGTGGAGGAGGAACGAGCCGAACACGGCGAGGCCGTAGATGTACCCGAAGTGCACGCGTCCTGAGAGGAGGAGGAAGGTGCCGTAGAGAAGGAAGAAGAAGAGCGGGCCGGCGAGGTCGCTGTCGTCCATTAGGTGTTGGTCGATGCGGGAGAAGGGGTTGAGGACGGCGAGGGTCTGGGAGCGGACATAGAGTTAGTAGGTGTGGGTGGAATGGTGGTGGGGGGTGAGGGGGCGTTCAGGGGAAAGGGTACCTTGGTTTGGATGTGTCCCGCGTTGACGCCCAGCTCTTCCAGCAGCGGGGGCTCGCCGGGGTAGCCCTCTGTCGAGAAAGCAGCAAGCCAGCCGGTGCGCAGGCCGCCCTGCTCGCCCATGCGGCCCGAGACGTCGGCGGCGTCGCCGAAGCCCGAGTTGAACGAGGCCTGGGCGCCGTAGCCGCCCGAGGAGGGCC
>FTEL01007951.1_pt1 | contig 17029 bp, 21 predicted proteins | sample 1658911 | NCBI WGS metagenome assembly FTEL01 (sample SAMEA3914869, study PRJEB12502) | metagenome | biome: forest; material: soil | place: USA | collected 2012-03-12 | depth 0.1 m
CAAGGGGTGGGGGCTGGAGGAGGGGGTGGAGAGGTTGAGGAGGAATTATGAGGGGTTTGTGTTTGGGTGAGGGGGGGTGGGTATAAGGTTCAAGTTGCCAGGGAGTAGATGCCGTTGTAGAGGGGTCATGAAAAGGAAATCCGTTCCGTCTCATTCGTGTTCTCGTGACAATCTTTCCTGCCAAGTACTCAATATCTTCATCCCAAATCACACAAGGAAATGCTCGCTGATATCCTCCAAAAATATGAACAGCCCCCATCTGACTCCTCGATTTGATAAACTCAACGTCCAGCAACCAACCCTCCATGCCCTGCTCACAATCCTCTGGAAACATAGACCCTTATCCCCCCCCAGCTCCTCACCCACACGGCCTCCCTGTCGAGCAGTCGACACTCCCCTTTTCCTGCCCAGAATCCTCCAAGAACACAGACGCCTTAGCCCCTCTCACCCCAAACCAACATCTCGGGCGGCCGATAACCACTCCCCAGCAATCAACCCTCCCCATTCCCTGCCCGCCATCCTCAAAAAGCGTGAACCCCCTACCCCCCCTCACCCCTCGCCCGACTTCTCAGCCTGACAAAATCCGCTGCCCAGAAGCCAAACCCCCGCTTTCCTGCCCCGTCTCCTCAGGATACATGGACCCCCTAACTCCGTAAACCCCTTCCCCCCACCCGATTCCGCCTCACTGACTAGCCGTCAGATCCTCCCTCTTCCTGCCCGCAAAGTGCCTTCTGGACAAATCCCGGAGTGCTGCCCTGAAGCCGCGGGACGGGGGATTCAGCGTCGGTTTCGAGATGGAGGTTGGGCTGTCCGGGGTTGAGGCCTTTGGTGTTGTTGGGTCTGGCTGGAGTGGGGTTGCTGAACTCGGTTCTTTGGGCGTCGAGGGTGGTTGTTGTGCCTGTTGCGCCTTGTTCCCAGGCGGTGGCGCGCCGGCCAGGATCTGGTCGGCTTTGTCGGGTGGAAAGAGTGTTCTTATCATGGCCGTGGCAGTCATTGACTCATAGTGATGTCTCAAACGGTTCCCGTTCCGGTCCCTCTGTCCCTCGACAACCGCGGACAAGTCTGCCCCATGCGCAACCAGCATGCCGACGATTTCGAAAGCAATCTTGTCCATGCCGGGCTGGTGAATGACAGGATAAATCCAGTCCAGGTAGAGCTGAAACGGCGACATCCTGGTCACGTCCGAGATCAGATTTGGATCGCCGCCATGGGCGAGGAGGTGCCTGATAATAAGTGGCTGCGACCATTCGGCTCCATAGTGAGGTGTCAAGGCGCTCTCAAACAGTGTTTCATGAGGGTACCAACGCAAGTTGCAGAAATGGGTCCAATCGTAATCCGCCTGGGGAAGAAGTGCCGGGTAGCCATTGTTCGTGCAGAGACTGAGTGGGAGGTAAGGCTCGAGGTTGGCATGCCCGGGCCTGCTGCTATTGAATCCATCTAAGTGTTGCCTCTCTGCTGCCTGTACGGATTTGAAGAGGGAGAACACAGTGCCCTCGTTGTTCGCAGCGGATAGGGCCTTTGTAGAAAAGATCGCGAAACTGGACAGCAAATTTGCGAGGAAGGGAAAATTATTGTAGTGGAGATCCGCGCTGCTCTCGACATTGCCATTCGGCAAGTGATGAGAAGCCCCATATCCATATGGCGCATACCGAATCCCGGCCAACAACCCACGACATGCCAAAACACAGATCTCGGAAACATTTTGCCGGCCGCTGGTCATGAAAGCCTGGGCCTTGCTAGAAGACCGGAGAAATTCCCGAACCGTGCGGTGCAGGAAGTGGACCTCGCATGTGAAGTATAGGCCTTCGTCATTTCTGGCAACAACCTCTAGGAGGCCTTTAGTCTGGCCATCGAGCTGGCGCCGGATCCGCTCGTGCCTGGCGGTCAACTCGGCTTCGTCCATTGGCGCCTGTGGTCGAGTCCTGCAGAACTCGGGATCGGCCTCGATGTCATCGAAAAAGGAGAAGACGGTCAGGAACATTGGTATTCCTGCCTCTAGGGCGATCAGGAAGGTGCGCGCAGATTGACGCCGATACACGGTCGGTATCGAGTCAATCATGAGAGAAAAGAAGCCCTCGAGGTCGGGAGGGAACTGAGCGAGCCGCTGCTGCAAAGTTTGGACCGAATCATGGTGGGTGAGACCCTCGAGGAGGCTCTTGACGGCGAGGGAGACCCACAAGAACACCCCCTGTGACCGTTTGACGACCTCCTCTGTAAGCGCCGCGTAGTTGGCGTCGTGCGCACACAGCCTCTGGAACTGTTCATGCGCCTCAAACTTGTCCCGGATGAAGCGGCGCATGTCCTCGCGCGTGAGGTCATCCATCTTGAGCGAGTTTGCCGCCATGTTCTGGAATACATCCAAGAACACGGTCCACGGTCTGCTCGACGCGCAAATTTTGACGTTGGGGGCCTGCGCGATCAGGTGGAGTGTGTTGGCCAAGTCACGGTGAGTGTGCCTGTTCTCCTCCTTGTATTCGTCCAGTCCGTCGACGACCAGGAAGAAAGTGGCCGAAACCCTTGTGTTGATGGCGTCCTGAAGCGTGGCAAGCAGCTCCTCGACAGACCAAGACTCAGCCGCAGCGAGATTCCTGGTGTCCTCGGGATGGGTTGAGTAGCCCCTGTACCTGCAACGGGTGCGGCGGACGTGTGAAATCATTTCGGGGCATTGTCGGAGCACCTCGAATAAGAGGGATCGCAGGAGTCCTTCCTGGGACCTTTGCAGCGCGGAGCCGGTGTTCCAGAAGAAGTACTTTGAGGTCACCAGCTTGGCATATTCAGGTTCTCCGTCCACCTTGCCGCCGCCGCGCATTCCGTGGTACGAGTTGACCAAGTCAGCTTCGTAACTGAGTCTCGTTCCGTCCGTTGTTGCGGGATTTGTGCCATCCTCGGGCGCCAGTCGTAGTTTCTCGCAGAACTTGGCATGGTTCTCCGTCCAGTGGCCGAGGTGCTTGAGTGTTTGAGGATGGTGGCAGATGAACTTCAAAAGTGTCGACTTGCCGCATCCTGGCTTGCCATGGATCCAGAATACGCCATTGCTTTGTTCCAGCCATTCGACAAATCCTATTGGCGACAAATCCGGGGTTCGGGGCTCCCGCTGGAAGATCCACTCGAAGGTTTTGGCGTGGGCAGTTTCAATATTCTCATGCCGGGTTTGGATCGTAGGGAAATGGAGACCAGCCAAGAGAGCACGATCATACGTTAGTGTTTGACCTTGGACGCTGAGGCTTGAGATGGCCAAAGATAAGGACCGCACTGGGTCGCTGTGATCCGACCGGTTGGTGTCGCCGGACTGTAGGGCCTTGGTGGTTTCCAGGATGTCCTCGACCATGGCATTCATCCCAGCCAGCTTCTTCATGTCCACTGTGAGGACATTGTTGGTCTCGGCCAGCCTGCCGACGGCAACGGAAATCTCGGACATCTTGTTTCTGGAAATGCGTTGTCAGCTTCAAATGAGCTCCAGAGCCCGAGTCCTGATTCCATCTTACCCCATGAGATGTTGCACATGGGCCGTTACTTGCACCTGCAATTTCGACAATCTTTGCTCCAGGTCTTCGATCTCGGCGCGGTTCCAGATATCCTTCAAGGCGACCTTGAAGGAGGTCCAGCGGGTGTTTGGGCCCTTAACCTTCAGCTTTTGCAGAGCGTCGAGCACCTCGTTTGCCACGCGCTGGCTCTCGGTTGCGAGGGCCCGCAAGTCCTCCGAGTTGCCCTGGCCCGTGCTAACTTTGTCGCTCAAGGAGGCCACATCACGGGCGACGAGGGTGAGGACCGCATTCTGGCCACTGGTGCCGGACTGCGACTGGTAGATGTCGTGGGCCCCGGACAACAACTTCCAGGTGAAGTCAACAAAGGTGAGGATGTTGCCTGCGAGACCCAGGGCGGAGAAAGGGTCTGCCATCGTGGCGCGAGTGGTGTGGGAGTGGAGGCCGGTTGACTTCGAGCGAGAGGGGCTCTGGGCGAGATCTGCCAGGCGTTGAAGTTGAGACGGAGGGAGGCCTGATGAGGCTGAGCATGGCAACCCCCGCTTTGCTGGCCGGCAGGCAACGGGAAGGCGAGCGGTTGGCTGAGTCAAGGCGCGGTGTGAGCTGTCCTGCAGGCTCCTGCAGTGCAGGGTGGTCCGTACCACTCGCGTAGCTAGGCATAGTTATTTCGGCCAGGTTTGCCAGGTTTCATGCTCAAGTGGTATCCATGGGGGAGACCATGGGTTGGTCGGTAACATCGAGACTCGAGAGAGTCAAAGTGTAGGTGGTGGTGAAGGTATTCACGAACCACGGGCATATCCAGGGAATTTAATCTTTTTAACAGACTTGCCCTGCTGGTGAGGAAATCGACCGAAGTGTAGTCATGCACAATCTCTGCCGACAAAGTAAGGTCCGCAATGGAAATGCCCAACCCCGAACCCCTTTTTCCACCTTAGCTCTCACCGTTCTCAGCCTTCGAATTTGGATGTTGCAGCCAGGTGATTCTTACGATGGGTGGCTTGCCGCAGCTGCGACTCAGAAGAAGATGGACGTGGCTTACCGCTCACCCCTTCAGTCTCAGGGGACTGTGCAGCCTCGAGCTGAGCCACGACTAGGCGCGCCCCTGCAGGGCTCCGCCACAACTGAGTTGTCCCGCAAGGCTCTCTCGAAAACTCATCATTTCTGTGCGCCATTCTCCTGTCAACTAATCTGAGAAACCCCAGTAACGCAGCCCAGCGGGTGCTTCTCGAGATACGAGATGGAGCAGCGCTTCGACACTGACGACGCACGCCGAACGGGCAAGCGACCAGCCGCAGCGGCCGACAAGCTCGGGGGCGACGACAAGCGCCTTCGCGTTGGGTCTTTAGCGGAACCGCTCCACCTCGACCAGCCGTGGACAAACGGTACACTCTCACTGACAGATCCCACTCTCGGTCCGGGTTTCGGGTCAGCAGCCTGGCCATCATCGCAGTGGCTGTATTCTTACCCTGGGTCTTCCCTGAACGCTGCTTCTTCCGACTCGGTCGTTTCGACCCCTCTACCCCCTCTCTCGTCGTTGGGCTTGTTCGACGTGGACCACTATGACAGCATTATTGGTCAACCAGGGGCGCCGACTGAGCCCTTAATCGTCCCCATTTCAGATGGAACCGCCAACAGGTGGACCGAGGTCACGTTCTCAGACGATACGATTGTGCCGGTTCATCAGTCCATGTCGGGATTCGATGACTGGTTGAGCACCCCGGATACGCACGCGGCCTTCACCCCTTCGGCGGCCTTGATACCGGAGCTCGCTAGCTTGCCGTACACCCCTGAAACTGGCGATAGCGTCTCGTCTCTGGTGAAGGCGGAGGAGGTTGGTGTTGACGACACGACGGGGCCGACTCCTTTGTCGAGCTCCCTAGCCCCCTCTCCAGGAGGTGTGAACAACAGGGTTGCGGAGGCTGTTGGCAGTTGTTCTGTTCCTACGCCGCAACAGAAACAGCATGAGTTCGCGTGCGAAATTCCCCTAGTGGTGGAGGGTGACCACGGCGGATCGCCGACTGAAATAAGCCACGACGTGTGTTTCGGTGTGGTAAGTTTGAACGATGGCTGGGGTTTGAAAAGTAGCTGACAATCTACAACATGGACAGATTTTGACGAAAACTGTATTGTCAACGGAGTCCCGCGTTGAAAAAGCGACAGCTTTTACCGTGGCCTTGCTCGGCAGCGTCCTCAAGATGTCATCTCAAGACACGAGAAAGTATGCCGGCCTCATCACCTCCGAGCCGCTAGGACAGCTCGTGAGGGACTTTTCGGTCTCGCTCACAGCACGCATCCTTCCGGCCGAGCGCGGGCAACCCAGGAAGAAGTCAAAGGAGATGGAAAAGCAGTCAAAGCAGAACGCCGACCCCCTACGAATGGAAATCCCCGTTCGAGTTCTTGTCCACGGCCTCATGGCCGAGAAGGACGTCGTGGCCAGCTTTCTATCCGACCACGACCTCTTCCTCCAACATCCGTTTCCGGGCGAGCTCGACGGTTCCGTCCGGTACTTCAACCCTCACTACCTGCTGCGGCCTGGAGCCGAGATGCCCGATCTGGGTCGCCTGTCATTGCTCTGCGGCTCTGCGGATCGAACGCCAGCAGAGGTGCTCGATGATGTGGCCAAGGCCCGTCTGATGCGTGTGTTTGATCTGTCCTACGATCCCGGAGAATCTATCGAAGCGAAGCCTAGCCCACGGCTCAAGACCGCATTGCAAAGGTATCGTCATCACCCCCCATTGCTGTGGAAGTAATAACTAACACGGTGGGAAGACACCAACTTTCGGCGTTGGCGATGATGACGGAGAAGGAATGCGGCGTCGTGGACGGTGCAAAGTTCCCAACTCTTTGGGAGAAGCTGACTGATAATAATACATGGTGAGTCGTATAGAGAGCTGTTGAGGATTTTGAGCATTGCTGACCGGCCTCTTCCCGTCTCAGCTATCGGCATCGCATAACTGGAAGCAGAGAGGACCACCCATGGAGGCAGAGTGGCGGACTACTAGCTGACGTACGTTTACCTGTGTGTTTGGGTTATGATATAAAGTGGGATATTACTAACCCGTGCTCATTGTAGGAAATGGGCTTGGGGAAAACGCTGAGTGTTTTGGCACTAATCTGCTTGTCCTTGGACTCAAACAACCTGGCAAAGAATGGTGATCAAGCTGAGGCCGATGCTCCTTCTCATGCGACGCTTGTCGTGGCTCCAAAGTCAAGTCAGCAGTTTCATCTCCCTGCCCGGCGTGTGTTCACAAACTGATGCGCGCCAGCTTTACCTGGATGGCAAGAGCAAATCAAGCGGTATGAGACAACCTTGACCCCTTTGATGGCTGCATTAGACTGATCAAGCTCTAGGCATGTACGCAAAGGCCAGCTCAAATCGAGTGTGTTTCACGGCTTAAACAGAAGCAAAAAGTCTGGCATGATGCACCAAAATGACATTGTCTTTACCACATACGAAACCCTGCGGTCAGACTGGCAGGGGCAGCGCCTTCTTTATTCAAAGCCCTGGCTGCGGGTGATTCTCGATGAAGGTCAGTCCGTTCACCCCCTGCTTCGGTATCGATGGCACCTCAGGCTAATATAACCTCATAGCCCATCACATACGCACCCGATCAACACGGGTATTCCAAGCGGCGTGTGCAATCAACGCAGAATTTCGGTGGTGCCTCACCGGGACCCCCATCCACAACTCTCTCGATGACTATGAGGCCCTCGTCAGCTTTATCGGAGTCCAGCCTTTCTCCGTCAAGCCCGCCTTTGACTCCTGGATTGTTTCCCCACTCAAGGGAAAGCATCCCAGCAGCATGCGAAACCTCGAAGACCTCGTCAAGGCAACATGCCTCCGCCGGACGAAAGCCCAAGTCAAGGGCCTCCTTTCACTCCCACCACGCCTCGACCAGGTCGAGTGGATTGACCTCAGCCCCCCGGACAGGGAACTCTACGAGTACTTCAAGGCCAAGACAGCAAGTGTTGCATCAGGGATGGCAACACAAAAGGGTTACCGAAAGACGGAAGACAACATCATCTGCCTCATCAACATACTGCGACGCATCTGCGGGCACGGTGAGGTGCTCCTCCCGGAGTCGGCTCTCCGAGCTTGGCGGGAGCGACAGAACGACTCTATCGACTGGCAGACGATGCAGAAGTGGTGCGGGAAGCAGTGTGATCTGTGCGGACAGGACGCAGCCGCCGGAGACGAATCGTCTTCAGCCTCTTCGCCTGATGCACGATTTCTCTGTCAACATGTCCTTTGCTCGGCTTGTTCGATGGAGCGTGCGGAGGAGGAGGAAGAGGAGGGGGGGAGTGACAGCGCCGCCTGCCCCATCTGCAGGGCTGGTTCGGTCCAGGTGAAAACAACAGCTCTACCGGAGACGACGGCAGGGGTCACGGTTAAAGTGCAACGCCGCCCTGGCATGTGGTCGAACAAGATCTTGGCGCTGGTTCGGAATATTCAGCAGGAGCAGCGGTCACAACCAGAACATCCTGGCACAAAGAGGTGGGCCACGTTTGATTTATCTCGCAGGGAACAAGCTAATCATTTCACAGCGTCGTGTTTAGTTCCTGGACCAAGATGCTGGATCTGGCGCAGCAAGCCGTCGAGGACGCAGGATTTTCGGTGGCTCGTGTTGACGGCCAGAAGAGTCTCCTCGAACGGGCTCGTGCCATATCCAGGTTTGGCGAGGACCGAGGATGCACGGTCATGTTGGCCACCATTGGCAGCGCCGGAGAAGGGTCTGTTGCGTCTTTGCCAATCTTCGTAGTTTGGACTCCTCGCTAACATTCCGGTTTCATGGACAGCATTGATCTGACACCTGCGAACTGTGTCCATCTGCTCGAGCCACATTGGAGTCCAATGGCGGAGGCACAGGCTGTGGACCGGGTACATCGCATCGGACAGAGTCGACCAGTCAAGGCGACACGTTACGTGACCCGTGAATCAGTCGAGAGCGTCAGTCTAAGACCCCTCTCCCCAGCTCCTATAATCCTTGCCATGGGCCGCTGACTGGGGAATAGTACGTCCAATGGGTTCAAAATCAGAAGCTACGACTCATCAATCAGTCTTTGGCGGTGGGAATGGGTGAGGAGACTCAAACGGACATTGTTGAACAACGCTGGAAAGTGAGTGGCAGTGAAGCAACGTCCCTTGGGCCAGTCGAGAGGTGCCTTTCAGCTGACATTGAGAATAGAAGCTACGAGACTGTCTGGGTGTTACTGGTGACCCAGAGCATGAGGTTCCGGTTACCTGAACTCATCAGGACAGATACCGGCCTCTCTATCCGCATACACCTTCGCAACAAGCTCGTCCCAACTCATCCCCAGCCACTTCGATATCCTCTTGGCACCGATTTCATCCCTGAGCGACTCGAGTTTTGACCTTGTGGAGGTTTGTTCCGGGTCGGCTCCTCGGTATAAAAGAAATCTGGCCATTTCCGCAGCCTCAGGGGAGCTTTTTCGGAGAGCGCATTCAAGTGGCGTTCGGTACGTCCCCGTGCCTATGCCCGTGGAATTGATGGAAGCGCCGTAACAGAGTAGAGTTTTAGCCAACGGAATAGAGTGGCATGTCTCTGCGACATGTTTTAGGCACCGGCCAAGGTTGAGTTTCACGCCACCTTCGCCACCTTCCCTGACTTTGTCCCACAAGAGGATAAGTCGCCGCTCGCGGTCCGGCTGACGTGCGGTGGCCCTGACAATGGCGCGTGACATTGCCCTTCCTGCAGGCGATGTCCTTTCTCCCCGCCGGGGGGTTGTAAATTCTTGGACAAATTCCGGAAGAAAGCACTGGAAAAGCTCTTCCGAGTCTGACTCGAGAACCGGCTCGACGATGTCGGCCCAAGTCCAATATTTGCGGCCGTCCGGTGACGTTGGGCCCACGTTTTTAAGAATCCACTGCACCACCTCGAGATTCTTGCTTCGTATTGCAGAGTTCAGGATCAAAAACGGTCCTCCATAGTCGCCCGTTACTTTTGCAGTGGATGTGACCCAGACATTGTACAGCACATCCATCATCGCTCCAGAACCAGTTTCTGAAACCATACGTAGGAGCTGTCTCTGAAGCGCTGGCAACATAGCCTCAAAATGACCAAGAAGTTGTTTCACTTCTGTTGTGCGGTCAGCCCTCACGAGATCGAAGAAAAGGGCTTGGATTTCGTCCTTGTCGAGAGTTTGAGTGTCTGGCATTTGAACTGACTGCCGTTGCTGATCCTCAGTATGGAACTGGTCAAGGTGTGCGTCTCGCATTGGCTTCGAGAGGAAGCCCATCTCGGCATATTCGCATCCGGGGACTTTGCATTTCCATGGTCGATCGTGGTGCTTGGTATGAGATCGCTGGAGTTTCCTGGTCTCAAAGCCCTGCCTCCTGAACTTGCACCCGAGGTATGGGCATTTGAAGAGACAGGGTCCGTAGAGCCTCTGCAGGCTGGGGTAGTGGCAGCAGTTGTTGACATGCGTTGAGGAACCACACAGAAGGGCGTCGAATGCTTGGTGGATAGAGATGGAAACATCCGAGGTGTTGAGAGGGTTGAGATCCCTCCACTCGTTTCCTGGAATGCATGAGCTATGTGGATTTACGACATCGTTTGGAGCGGAATGATTACTTACCATCATCGGTTATCTGGAAAGCAGACGATCCACACCGCCGGTTGAACTCGGCTGCTCGCAAGAGAAGTTCGTAGACAATGGGCCGTAGTCGGCTCTTGAACTTATCAAATTCTCGGCTGATCGGATTCTTCGGGTCCTCGCCTTCCTTGTGCGATCCGCCTGCAAATCGATGATCTGCGAATGTTTCCAGGTATTGCAGGAGCTCGGACGGGATGGAGTCAGACCCGTTGAGGCTCAGGCATTGCTGCACCAGCGGGAACCACATGGTTTCAGTGTAGGCGTGTAGCCGGTAGACCCCGTGTATGATTCCCTCCTCCCTTTCGTCGGCCAAAAGATCAATGTCATGGTGATCTTGGCAGAGATACTCCAAACACGAATTCGTGAGGAGCACCGTCGTTTTTATTTCGTCGATACTCCCATCGATCTTGGGGGAGAACAAGTATCTGAGGTGCAGTTAGTGTCTTGAAATGGCCGCCAATGAAAGGGGTTGGGAATGAACTTACTCCTTTACCGTGAAGTGAACAAACTGGACGTATCCATCAATGACTTCCACAATCGGGCCGCAGAGCTCAACGGGGTTGAGAGAGGAGCTGGCAGGATAAGGGCAAGGCGCAGAGTCCAAGTCCAACGTCAGAAGCTGGTCGAGTTCATGGATAGTCAAGGGCATCGGAGAGCAGCCCACAAATCCGATGAGTCGCTTCGCGTTCGACTTTGCTTGGGCGGACGGGAGATTGTTCACTCGTTTCAGAATTCTTTCGTATCTGTTCTATGTTAGTAGGCGCCCAACCATTACCGGAAGTTGGGGAGCCTCGCCAGGGTGACATACGCCTCATGCAGACTCGTGGGCAAGACCTCAAGTTCTTGCTTCACTTGCCTGATGTCCCTCAAGAGGTTCAGACAACTAAAGATGACCTTGGCATAGAGAAACCTGCCTGTCAAGAGAGAGTCAGACACAACTATTTGAGTTTATGAGTTGGGACAAATAAGGACGCACCCTTGGCTTTGGACGCAACAGGAGCCAAGAGAGCTTCGATTTCACTCCTCTCGTCTCGATCAAAGCGATTCTTGGCAATCCAGTCGCTGCTTCGTCTGTTGACAAACGCCTGAATACTTCCAGAATTGTGTTGATCCACACGAATGTTGGGCGAAGTGCCGAGGGTACGGTCGATGTCGTCCTCGGGTCTGCTGCATACGAGGATTCTTGCCGTGTCGCACTCTGTGGACAGCTTGATGAGCTCAGCGAGGAGCAGCTCGCGTTGTCTCTTGTCGATCTCGTCGACGCCGTCAACGATAAGAAAGGCCACTCCTGCACAGTCGAGAAGCGACTTCAGTAACGAGGCTGCGGAATGCAAATTGCTCTTGAGATTCTCGCGGCTAGCCTGGCATAGAGCGGCTTGAAGATCTTCTGTGCTCAGAGCCAGCTGGAAGATCAGCGAGTGGACGATGGAAACGGCCAAGGTACTGGCTGCGTGGATGTGGCTGAGAAACACGTAGAGAGTGCGGTGTCCTAGGCTTTGGCATTTGTCGATGACAGTTCCGGCGAGATACGTCTTGCCTAAAAGTGATGGTGAGATAGGACTCAAGGTGTGGAGGATGGCACAGCGACTTACCGGCCCCAGGCATTCCATTCAGCCATAATATCCCGTTGGTCGCGTTGTTGGGGTCCAGCCACTTGAGAAACACGTCGTTTCGCAACAGCCATTTGCCCGTTCCATCACAAAGATTGCTTAATATCCAGCCAAGTTTGTTGTCGTAAAAGATCGGGGCGATGCCGGTTTGGATCCTGTGGAACTCTTGCAGCGTTCTCTCGCGCTCCGATTTCTCGAAATCCTTCAGAGCTCGTTGCCTAGCACCGTGTTCTTCCCGGATGTGCTCCAGGCGGACTTCGGTCCTCATTAGCATCGCGTGCCGTTCGATGTGCGCCTTGACAAGATCGATCTTCTCCTTTTGCCTCGGCCACAAAGATTCGAAGAAATACCGCCATCCTAGAGACGAGTGTCAGTATGAGCTATAGTCCTGACAGTCAGGGACGAGATGGGACACTGACTTGACAGACTGAAGAACTTCAGGGTCACAAGGTAGAAGTCGAGTATGTCTTGGAAGAAGAGGGACAGGACGTCGTTCAGCCTCGTGTTGTGGCTGAAGAGCGCTGTCATGTCGGTGAACTCGGGGAGAAGGTCGGCGATCTCGGTGGTAATGTTGGCGATCGCGTCCTGAGACTTGCTCAGCGTGCTCGTCCACTGGATCAAAAGCTTGATAGGACCCCAAATGAGTGCGAGGATGTCGGGTTTGGCTTGGACGAAGGTGTCGATGACGCCGGCATAGAGGTTCAACCTTTCCAAGTACTTTTGCATTTTGGAAAGATGGCGGAGATGGCCCGTCTTGCCCTGCTCGGTTTGGATCTTTTCAGCCAGGTCGTAAACCTGGTCGATTGACCTTGTCGCGAGGATCTCTTGGTACAATGCCTGGTCCTTGAGATTCTTCTTGAATTCGGCTATTGCTCTCTCGAAATGCAGGATGGCAGGGTCTCCAGCCGGCGGCAGCGACATGGTGGCAGTCAGGAGGAAGGTTGGTGTTAGTTGAGCGATCAGAAACCGAAATGATGTCTCGTTGGGGAGGGGTTGACACTTGACAGCAGATATTGAGTTCTGCACTCTGGCAAGGCTCGTCCACGTTATCGACCTCTTACCCCGCATGCTCAGGCAGCTCAGCCACCGCCCGAGCAGGGCGAGAGACGAGTTTGGTTGGCTAAGAAAATTCGCTGGAATCGTGTGGGCGGCATGAGAATCACGCTACAATATTGGGAAACAGAGGACGAAAAAGAAAGGAAAATGGTGTGCCGGTCTGGAATCCCAGTCAGGAAACTGCCCCCTCTGAGCAATCACGAGCTCCTTCCCACCATAGGTCAGGCAAGGACCGTGTAAATTTCCATTTGTGCGCCCAGTTCCTCCATTCCATCATCTTCAACTTCCCACCAAACCTCTCTGCAAGCCCCGGCTTCGGGCTTGAAAACGAGATGGAGGGGAACTGCGGCAGAAGAAGACTCCCAGTCATGGACTCCGAGCCCTCGCCTCAGATAATTATTACTGCCAACCCTGCGGCTCGAACTTCCCCAGAACCGGCAGCCTGCACACCACCAGCACAGTCGGCCAGCCTTTGCACTCTTCACTCGGCATCCTCGAGGCCATGGACCGCCTCAATGACTCTCACACAAGCCAATAAGCAACAAATTAAATAGCTTGTAGCCTGGTGCTTACAGATCGACGTCGGCTCGGAACGGCGACGGGAAGATTCTTAGTTCCCGATAGTCCTATCGATGAAGGGGAACGTTAGCGTAAAATGCCGATTTTGTGTGTAGGCGTTTAGGTATGGGGACTGCCCCCAGAGGTTCTTGGGTTATAGCGAGAGGGACGGCAGGAGTCCAGGGTTTTCGCGGTTTTTTTTTTTAGTAAGATTGGTTGTTTTGTTCGTAGGTCTGTAGCGCCTAGCTCATCTTGATCGTCGTCCGACTTCAGCTCATATCGCCCTCATCACCTCCAGAGCTGATTTCCCTCAGCGCCTCGTTCACTGCCCTTCCCGCTTCAGTCCTCCTCTCCCTTACCTCATACCTTCTCCTGGTTGCATTTTCCCCATGCGGCTCCAAAACGCTCTGGCCAGGGTGCCACCTCTCCCACCTCTGCTCCAGCCGTCCGTTGTGCTTGGCTCGATGGATGCGTCCAAGTTGGTCGAGTGGTGTGGAGAGGGTGGGGCCTCGATGATGAAAAACGGCTACTTGTAGTTAGCCAGACCAGGTTGCCCCGAGGGTTGAGGCGTGCGCCATCCCCAACTCGTCAAGCCCTCGCAAGGTCCGCCAACCAGGCCACCGCCCACCAGACGCCAAGCGGGTCGGGGCTCGCTAGTCGGCAGGACAGGAAAGGCTCAGCAAGCGGCCCGCGCGGGCGCAAGAATTCCAGGGTGTTAATGGATGTCCATGTACAGGTACATGTACAATGTACCTGGCGGGGACCCTCCCTGCCAACAAAAAGCGATCGATCATAAACACCTGGTGAAGCGGACGACTCCTCAAGTCTTCTCCACGCATGCCATTATCGTCCACCTGTTCTCTGCAGTTTGCCCGCGCTCCTTCTTTCCAACCAGGCTCACGCCGCGGCCAAGATGGCCAGGCTCCGCGCACTGCTGCTGGCTGGTGCTGCCGCCGCCGTCGTAACGGCGCAGAACGAGACCGGGTCACAACCGGAGGGCCTGCACTCGCTCATGGTCAAGGCCGGCAAGATGTACTTTGGCACCGCCGCCGATGTCAACAGCTTCAACGATACCCAGTACATGGCCATCATGTCGAACAAGAACGACTTTGGGATGATCACAACCGAGAACTCCAACAAGTGGGACGCGACAGAGGCCGTTCAAGGGGAGTTCAACTACACCAATGCCGACCGGGTCGTCGCGAAGGCCAAGGAGAACGGCCAGATGATGCGCTGCCACACGCTGGTCTGGCAGAAGGCCCTGCCGACATGGGGTAATTCAACCGTCTCTCCTTGGATTGCGGCGTTGCTTCGTTTAGGATTCGCTAACTTGGTTCCCCATGAAAGTTGACACGGGCTCCTGGACCAACGAGACCCTGATTGCGGTAATGGAAACGCACATCACCAACGTCGTCACCCACTTCAAAGGCATCTGCTATGCTTGGCACGTGGTCAACGAAGCCATCGAGGACATCTTCAACCCGGGCTACCGTGAAACCGTCTTCTCTAAGGTCATCGGGGGCGACTTCATCCCAATCGCCTTCAGCGCTGCCCACGCCGCCGACAAGGACGCCAAGCTCTACTATACCGACTATGGCCTCGAGAGCATGACGGAAAAGCTCAACGCGGCCGTCATTATCGTCGACGACATCCAGTCCCGCGGCATCCGGATCGACGGCGTCGGCTTCCAGGGCCACAATATCGTCGGCGCCACACCCTCCCGTGCCAGCCTCGCGGCGACGCTCCACAATTTCACCTCGATGGGCCTCGAGGTGGCTTGGACCGAGGTTGAAATCCGCCACAGCAAGCTGCCCCCTACCGAGGCTGCTCTCCAGCAGCAAGCGCAGGACTATGCCGCCATCGTGGGGTCGTGTCTGGATGTGAAGGAGTGCGTGGGCGTGACGCTGTGGCAGTTCACCGACAGGTACAACTGGGTGCCGCAGAGCCTGCCGGGGGAGGGCGATGCCTGTCTGTGGAGCGCGGATTACGAACGCCGGCCGGCCTACGATGCGATTATGGACTTGCTGCGTGGAACCATCAACGGGACTCTGAAGATCACGCCGCCGACGACGCCTCCTCCTGCAAAGTCGGCCGCCGGGAGATTGTCGATAGACGCGATAGGGGGGTTAGTTGGGGCTGCTCTGTCGGCATGGTTAATCTTCTGAGGGACTGGGTCGGATCGGTTGGGGGGAGGATGCGTTGATATGTTGATGAACTCTTTGGAAGCTTTTTTGTCTCGGCGTCGCGGGGGTTCAGTAGCGCAATGATATTTCGGATTGCTCAATATCGTATTTTCTTGCTTTCTTCGGATACCCCATGGGCATCATCGTTGGTCCTCGAGCAGTTTGTGACGAATGCGAATCGCCCACCCAGCCCTCCTCAGTCCCTCAGCAAAGGCTGACAGCCCCGTCAACTGCTCAACCGTGTGCTGAGCCCCGGAACCTCCCACCTTCGAGAACAGCTTCTTTGTCATGCACCCTTCTTTCGGAGAGGGCATTGTTGCGCGGTGGCAGAGTCCGAGGTCCGATGGTGCAAAGGGGATGCTGCATAGGCACGGACAGCCCCCATTCTCAGCTCATGCCCTCGATAGTCCCCGTCCTGTGTCGGATCCCAAGACACGCCCCCCTCTTTCCGGATCTGTGCTCAACAACTCCCAGCCACGAGAGCATATTTCCCGGCGGCGAACAGACCGCAGGATGACTACAAGGCTGTCGAACTGAACCGGTCCTGCAGCTCGGTGTGGCCGAGTGTTGGGTCAACGTGGGACGTGGGGTGAAAGAAAGTCCATCAGACGCCTCCTGGCTGAAGGAAGCCAATAACAGCGAGCACCACGATATCGCCGCGGTTCCTCCCCCCCCTGACGCGCGATGACACCGGAAAAAGCCAATAGCGTTCTCTCAGCAGCAAGCCCTCCTCATACGCATCCCCCCATCCTGCCCTGCTGGCAAACAACGAAAGGGGACACTTGCGCCCCATCGCGCAACAATCAGCTCCAGATCCAGCTGCATACACCAAAAGCGTCTCCCTTCTCGAAGAACCATAATTCCACCACTTATTGCGCGGGGCCCTACCCCCCCTCCCCCCTCCCAACGAACGTCCAGGCACGAACCACACCACCGCCAGGGGCAAACCTGCATGAACGACGCCAGGGTTTGTAGGGCGGACATGGTCCAGCACCGCTCGGCATACCCAACGCCAAACGGGAAAAGATAACCCGAAACCCCCTTTTCCGGCCCGACGCCAGCGGTAGTAGCGTCCCGTAGCGTCCCGAGTCCAAACCCCGAGGTGCCAGGGCAAAACGACTCAGAAACACAAAACAAAACAAGTTGTTACTTCTTCCCCGCCCGCTCAGTGGCGGCTGAGTGGCAGCCGGGTGGCCAGCAAGAACCCGCGCCCGAACCTTTTAGGACACTATCTACAATGTCCAGCCAGCCAGCCCGAATGACCGGTGCGCAGCAGCAGCAGCCGGCAGTCGCTGCCAGGGGAGGATGCATGCCCTAACAGCTAGTGTGTGCGTTGGAAGCACGGCGAACCGGCGCTAGAACAGGAACTTTGGAGGATGGCGAGGGGAAAGCGGGGGGAGGAGGCAGCCAGGGAGTGTGCGGTAGTTCATGAGAGGCGGCCGCACAGACGAGGGTGGTGTCTGTGGGTCAAAGTGTCTGTGGGTGCCGGCTGCTGGGGATCTGAGCCAGGGGACCCTGAGGGGGG
>FTEL01009932.1_pt1 | contig 17027 bp, 17 predicted proteins | sample 1658911 | NCBI WGS metagenome assembly FTEL01 (sample SAMEA3914869, study PRJEB12502) | metagenome | biome: forest; material: soil | place: USA | collected 2012-03-12 | depth 0.1 m
AGGTAGGTCAGCGAAGGTAGGTCAGCGAAGGTAGGTCAGCGAAGGTAGGTCAGCGAAGGTAGGTCAGCGAAGGTAGGTCAGCGAAGGCAGGGTGATGGTCGGTTAGTAGCGTGTCCAATGGTGCTCGATCTAACCCGTTGTCGCGGCCAAGTGTCCCCTTGGCTCACATTCAAGGCCATGTCGAGCAAGGGAGAAGCAGACTGTTGTCAGCTAGTAGGTCAAATCATGCACCTCACGGAGGTCGCTCACGACTCGGTGAGGTAATAATCATGCCGATTCGTGAGATGCACGACCGCAAGAGCAGCCACACGGGTCTGTGTGGGTTTGTGGGTTTGTGGGTTTGTGTGTCTGTGGATTTGTGGGTTTATGGGTAGGTTTTGTACCCACCCTTTTTTAGCTGATGGTTGATCAGCAATACGCCAAGAAACGAAACTGGCCAATCAATTTGCAACCCAATCCTTACCAGTCTCAGCCTTATATCCAAGCCTTGTACGACGCCGAAGAGGAGCTCACTATAGAACCAGCAACTCAAACTCGAATAGCAGCAAAATACTGAACACTACGTTGTTTCCACGTCGGCCCACTCATGGAGTCAATGTCCATCTGCGGATCTGTAGATCGTGTGTGTTCAATGGCCCTTGTCAACAGATATAGAAAAGCGGCCTAGTCGAGAGGCCAAATTATGCAGGAGCAGCTACACGTCCCTGACTGACGGTATAATTTACGGACCCATGCAACCGTGTCGAAAGCTGCAAGGTGTTCCGAGACAGGGGCAAGCAGGCTACAGGCGAGGTAATCCAGTCAAGATGCCCGTCATGCACGTTGGTTCGCGGGGATTGCTCCACGATGGAGATGCAGGGCTGAGACGACGATGTGTTGACGCGCGATCCATGTCCGCATATGCGTCTTTCCAGTTCCGGCTGCCGGAAGGGGGGCTCGCTGAAGTGCCCACGGCGTCTGAGTGGTCAATGGCTTCGTTTTGATGTTTTAGCAACGTGAAAGCCCGGCTGCCCTGTATGACCGGCCACGACGGGAACGCCGGGGATGTGGGAGGAACCGCCGATGGCAGAGTGGCATCCGAGATCAAAGGCAAAGCATCCAACAGACGGAGTTTGTTCGTCAGTTGCCTAACCAACTCAGATCTGGGCTCACCGGCCAGCGGGTATAAGAATGCCTTCTTCCCGCGAAGAATTCCACCATCGCCGCCACCGCAACAACCATCTCCAGTTTCTGACTGCCCATCAGTATTGCCTGTCTCCCTTCCAACCCATTGCTCTTACCCTTCACTATGTCGGATTTAAATGGAGACAATGAGAAGCCGAACCAAACTCCTCCAAACTCCCTGGTGAGTCCCATTCTAGCCAGCTGACCGAGACTCGGCTGACATGAGTCGAACAGGCCAAACTGAACGAGGGCTCGGACAAGGTTCTCCCAGAGCCGGCCAATCCGGCTTCGGATCCCGGCAGCGGCAGTGGAGGCGACAACTGCCCTGACCAGGGTCCCTCCGATTTCTCGGTAAGTCCCATATACCAGTGCCGGACCCATGGCTAATGTAGGAGCAGGCGAAGGAAGACTTGGACAAGGCTGCACCGGACGCTCCAGGTTCTGCTGGCTGTGATGGAGGTGGCAATTGCGTTGACATCTTGATGAGGGATCACGTGGAAATGGTAGATTGAGGAGGGAATATATAGCAATTCTTGGAGCTGTCGGTAACACCAGTCCTCACATTGTAAAATACGCAGAAAGAAGAGTGGCCTACAGACCAAGACAGCCTCGATCGTTTCATTGACCGCTCTCCAGCAAAAATATTCTGCCGGACACCCCTAGGCGCTGAGCACACAGTGCAGCAGGTATAAGAAACGCCTTTCTCCCCCCTTCCCCAAGTTCCTCCCTCAAGTCCCTTCCACCGAGTGTCCGGCTCTCACCACCGCCACAACGACCTGCCAGACGAGTTATCACGACACCGGCCTGCCTTGGTTCACTTATTGCTTTAGTAGGATCTATCACAAGGATTGGGGATTCCACAGGATGCTGACATCACAGTTCTCGACACGCTAGCCGAGATGGCCCTCGCCGGCTACGGCCATTGCGCCCACTCGTTCGTCATGATCAAGTCGGACAACACGCTGATCCAATGGACCTGCCACGTCTGCCATTCCGGCCCCTTTTGGTTCATCTGGGAATGCCGATACTGCCGGCTCCATACATGTCGGAACTGCATGGAGGCGGTCTAAACCGGGCGCCCCCGTGATTAAGGGGGACAACACCCTGATCCAGTGGACGTGCTACGTCTGTTATGATGACCCATTCTGGTTCATCTGGGAATGTCGATACTGCCGGTTTCACATGCGCCATACCTGTATAGATAGTGCTAGGGGGGGAGAAGGCAGCACGACTGTGAATGCTTCCTGGGGAGGAAGCAGCTTGCCCGTGCTTTTTAATAATTCACGTTTTTCGGTTTGTTGAATCGCCAACTGGGTCTAGTCGCGGTGCAATTATGTGTGGGCAAGCCACCCTGAGAGATGGTATTGATTGTACCACAGCTGATGATGTCCTCGCGACACCGACACCGGGCGCCTGTTGTCTCATACCCTCTAAGGAATTGACGGATGCGACGCCGGCCGGGATCTGCCGGCGGCTGAAGACCGGGGGAGACCCGCTCGGATTGCACAGGCGACGTCTGGTTGGCCAGAGTTCCCCACCTTTGCGTCCACCACCGAATTGGTCCGTGTGGGGTATCAGGCACGAGGGCAAAAGTTAGGCTTCCCATGTACCGTCATTGTTCCAAAACCCAAAACCCAGTCTTTTCGTTGTCTCCTGCCTCGAATCCAGCTCCGTTACTCCCGATGACAACATCCCCATGCCAATATGACGACGCCAAGACACCGGTTTATCCCTTTTGCGTTTCAAGAAGAACTCGCAGAACAACTCGCGAGCCAAACACCAGTGCTGGCGAGCGACGAGAGCGAATCATTTTACAGATACGACTTGCCAAAATCCTATGATGAGGTCCGCGATGCGGTTGGAAGACAAATGGTATGTCCGTCAGTACAGATACAAGCTAGTAGCTTACAAGCTGTGTAGACCGAAGAGATGACGAAGTGGGCAGAGACGAACCAGATGTTCATCACGAAACGTGGCTTGCCCCGATTCTTCCAGCTTAAGCAAGGTGCAGAGACAAAGACAACGGTGTGGACAGGAAAGGGCGAGGCCAGTCTCATGGTGCCGCTATTCAAGGACACAATAGATGTCTTGGTTTGCGTCCGGAACAGCGATGCGAAATACCTGATTCAATGGGACTGCCGGTTTGTTCTTCGCCTTGATGAGGAGACAGGCATCCGGCCACTGACAGGAGATATCATTTTCCACTACAACGTCTTTCGCTTTGGAGCGGCAGGGCAGGAGGGAGCGGCAGGGCAGGAGGGCTGAATGTGCTAGCAATACGGGAGGAGCTGTCGAAAGAACGTCTTAATATTCTAGGTGAAATCTACAAATTCACTCATCAAGAGGTCTACCTCTCGAAGAGATTTTTCCTGGTCTTGCATTTCGGCTTGCCCAGCTGCCTCCGAGAGCATATGCGACTGGCGTGGACTCTCAGTGGGCGCCATCAAATCCCGGCATTCAGGGGACACAATTGTTCCGAGGCTAATACCGCTGGGTGTCCCCAGGGCGTCTGTGTCGATTGCCATTCCCGCTATCCCTGCTGCCTGCCCCTTGAGATACCTGATCGGCAAACACGATCCATCCGGGAGGGTAACAAGGCCGGAGGGATTAGAGTAGCTACTTACCGAGGGCTGCGGTGATGCAGCATCCTCGACATCGCGTGGCGAAAGGTTCCTGACATCGGATTCGGCTGGCAGCGAGTCCCGGGGGCTTGCGGCCGCAACGTCGTGTCCAAGCCTCAGCGGTTCGTATGTCGTGCTGGTTATACCAAGCAGGTTGTCATCGTGATCGGGAACAGGGGTGCCCGAGATCTGTTCCGCAGGTCTAAGGGTTGGGACAACCCCTGTCGAATGCAGCTCCTCATGCTCCCATCCGGCCACATCAGCCAGCAAGCGGAGGGACGACGCCTCATGAGCTGCCAGAACCCCGTTCGAGTTGCCGTGACAAAATCCACCCGCCCCATCTTGATCCCTCCTTTGTCGCTTGGTTGGACAAGTTGACGCTGTCGGCCCGTCGCGGCGTCGCAGATTGGAGTTGATAGGCCGGAAGGGTGCCGTCCCGCTCCCCTCCCGGCCGCGTGCGGGGGCAGATTCGGTCGTAAGTGGGGGGTTTGTCGCAAGGTCGCAAGGCGCGGTCCGTTCTGCGCTGGGTGCCCGAACGAGAGCTGCTGTTTCCCGCACGATCCGAACCCTTTCGTCGTATTCCTCTTGCCCGAGCTTTGTCCCCAGGGCCGCGTTCACTTGACCGAGACTGAACTGGGTCAGTATCCGTGATTTGAAATCGGGGGCATTCGACTCACCTCCATGGACCGACGAATGCAATTAAAAAGGCCGGAGAAAATGAGATGCCGACCTCGTCCGGTAGCCCTCGTTGAAGAGGCTTGGTCTTCTTCATAACTTGTTCAGTGAGGTAATTTTCCGTCGCGGCCCATGTCGTATACCGCCGGTATGTTTCCATCGGAGGACCGCCTATCTGGAGTTAGCTGTGAACCTACCAGTTGTTCTCATGAACCTACAGAGTAGAAAGAACGCAGGAGCGAGGTGCTTAAGTGTGCCTTCCAGTCTGTCAATGACCCGGGCTACCCATCCAGCAGCAGTGCGAAGTCGCATCAGATACACTGAACTTGCGTCACGTTCCGGCAGACATGTCGCGGCCAGCCGATCGATCTCCTCAACCCCAAGCCCATTATCCCGCGCCACAAGGCAGACGCAGAAAAACAGCAACTGGCTGTAATGGTGCATTTGGGTTGTAAACTCCGCAGTCGTCCTAAGGAAGTGCTGAAGGCCTCTATAAGCCTCCACGACCTCAAGAGGACTCGCCGATTGTACCGCAGCGCATGAAGAAGTGATGCGGCGTTGATGGAGAGTGAGGATGTGAAAGGCGTGGATGACCTGATCTGGCGTGGAAAGCAGAGTGCTGCTCCTCTTCTGGGACCAGCTCTTTTCATCGGTCGGTATTTGAGACAAGAAATCAGACGCTGCATTCTTCCATGGTTCGACGTCTGGCTTTTTAGTTTTCTCAACCTGACTCTCCATTTGATGTTTGAGAGAGTCTGCAGTTGTTACCATGATCTCCAGGTTAGAAACCGGCCGCGTCATCGCTGGTGTCTGCACATCTTGCGCTGCCCATGGTACGACGCGCGCTTCCTGAAGCCTTGCGAGCTGCGACTGAGCTGATTCGAGCTCTCGCTCCAAGTGGGCGACGTAGTCTTGAAGTGAGCCTTTGAACGGAAAGCGGCGCTGACGTCGGGGTCGGCGTTCGGAAGCCATCTCGGAGTGGTGAGGATCTCGGAGTGTTGGTGAGGATGTAGAGCAATGGTGGTCGGAGCGCGAAGGTTGTGTGCATGGCGTTTGCCGCATGTCACTAAAAGCTATCCCAAATCGAGGAGTCAGCCATGACTGCCTTCCCGATCTAGTCACAAATGGGTCCAATCACCCGGCGCTTCCCTCGTCACCCCAGCAGAGGAGCGACATGCCCGGATCCGGTTAGGGCGTATGAGGGAATCGTTGCGGCTGTCTGCCAGGGAACGCAACCTCGGCGACCAAGGCCCACTCGGATTTGTGTCCCCATCCTCCCTTTGCAGCTTCCCAGTGCCAATAATAGCTGGCCCTTTGACGCGATATTACTCACGTCCACCCGGTTGTCCTCCTTGCCCTCAGCTGTCCTCGCGGACCCGGGCCGAGCGCTGTTGCCCCTGCTTCGAGCAAGCGTGTGCAAGGGCCGCACTCCGACTCTGACCTGACTTCTCCCTCACGGTGCCCACAATCCTCCCTGCCAGACCCGCGGATTCGGATGCCCTTGTTCTCCGGCACACCATCTGCCATGGGGAGGGTTCGGGGGAAGCATACCGCGCTGCTCGCGAGAGAGCCGCGAAGGCTCGTCCTCGATTCCGGTCGGCGTATATATGTCTGGTACGCCAGCCTCGAGATGCGCCCTCGTCTGCGCATATGCACCTCCCTGCAGCCACATCGGTTGCCTTCTTTTTCGTCTCTGCACGAACCCCTTGACCTGCCTGCTGCCTCGTCGCCTCGTTTGCCTCCTTCTCTTTCCCATGCAGGAACCGTCTGAGCTTGCCTGGCGCCTGCGGGTAGCCGCCTGTTGCACCGTCGTGTTTCTGGGTCCCATTTACATCATAGGCATCGCTGCGGCCCTTTCGCGACGGCTCCGAACCAAACCAGCCGACCCTGTCGCCTGCTACCATTTTGCCAATAGACTCGACATCATTCGGCTCGTTCACGTCTTGCTTGTCGTCATCGCCGTCATCAGTTTGTTCGTCACTGCCCAGTTCACGACGTCTGACCTTGGGAATGTAACATCCGCTGTTGGGGTTTACGGTACTCTGCTTTGGGTGAGTTAGGGAGCCCAGCGTGTCGACCTGATCTAACGGCGTTAGCAACAACACTGCATCTGCCTCTGGCCGCACATGCGAAGGCGCTGGCTGGTTGTGTACTCTGCCGCTTTCTGCCTTATTCCGGCGGGTCTTGCCCTTCTTATCCACTACTTTGAGGACCCTGCCGGCAAGTACATAACCTGTGTGGTGGTGTCTGTCGTTTGCATATGGTCTATCGGAGTATGCTGGCTTCTTTTCCGGAAAAAACTGTCCTTACCGCGGTTGCAGCCGAAACTGCTTTGGTACGGTTCAATGTCTACTATCTCAATGGTGGGCTGCTGGGTAGCGACGGCACTGCCGTTGGCTTTCGACGTGTACCTTCCTGTGAGTTCCCCTTGGATGCGCTACCGAATGAAAGCTTACTTTGGAGATTGTTTGTTTCTTCAACCTACCGGGAGAGCTGGTCTGGTACGGTTGCCTCTTGTGGCCAAGATTGGGGCAAGACGTGGACAACGAGAGTGTTTTGGAACTGGTGTAGCCAAGAGTGCCCATCGGGGATTTGGCGGGCCTGACGGGGCGGCACACGGGGGATAGCGTTCGGCAGCCGTCGCGAGCGCATCTGCGGTATCGAATGGAGATGGAGAGACGGGCACCGCATGGATCGCCGCTGTCCGTGAGGTAGCGGCAGCTATCCCGGTGGGGAGGATTCGGAGCCGTGGTGCGCGGACCGGCAATGCGGCGTGGGGCTGGACCGGTGCGGGGTGGGGTGTAGGGATTGCGGATCGGCAGGGCCGTGTCGGCGGAGTGGGGCCAGAGAATACGTGCGGGACCACAAGGCCAGCAGCGGCGCACCAAGGAAAGTCACGAGCCGGGGTCTCTCAGGACCAACTCTCATGGGTGGAATTGCACAGTGTTTAGCAGCTTAATTTACCGTGCTGGACGGTTCCATTCATGGCTCTGTCGCCGAGTTCGCGCTGGGTTCTTCGGGGCTCGTTGGGCTGCTTATGAAAACAAACTCTGACAAACTTCTTGGGCTGAGGGTGATGCAAATCACATGGCTGGTATCACCTTTTGGGTTTTGCTATTAGACAGATAGCTAATCCTACGGTAAAAATGTTGTTGGAATCGCGCCTTGTCCTCGGAACCGAGACGCTTCCCGGAGCATTCGGCCCCTTACATCGAGCTAGCCGTGGGTTGTTTTTGATAAGCTCTAACGCTCCCCACCCACCTCTTTTACCCAGAATCCTCGAAATATTTTCTCATTTTGAGTCACACTAATAATAATTTCTTCTACAATGTCTTTCGACGGGCCATTTCTAGAAAATCGTACCTCATTACCGTTACGTTCGTATCACAACGCAAAGCGAGGCTTTGCTTGTATCTGTGAGGGGCTTGTCTTCTTTGGAGAGGCAACTAAAGACCTGTTGACGTTCATCATCATCCTCGCCGGCCTGGGGCTCGCGTTTCTCATAGTTTTGCCACTCCGCCTCACACTCTACCTCTTTGATTGGATGAAGCCTAACCACATCGACACCTTGCCGAGATTTGAACCCCGTCAGAAGACCTTATAAGGTATCACTCCGAATCCTCCCCTCAAGGCGGGCTGAGTTAAAGCTAATACTTGCTGTCCCTCCCGCGCCACCAGCCACCTTGGTCCGGACTCTTCCTCCTCAGCTCAAGTCGCACTTCACCTTTCTGCCCGGCCCTAAATCTCTGTATCAGACTGTACGACATGCCGGTCAACGAGCCCCGTGTTTTGGCGCAGTCTCCAGACGCCAAGGAAGTCGCCAGATTCGAGCCGGCTTGGATCAAGAGGTTGGAAGAGGCGACAAAGTCTAGAGGAGATGTGACTTGGACGGATGGCGAGGAGTACCGCATTGGGAAGAAGCTGGGAGAAGGGTCATTTGGAGTTGTGTTTGAAGGCGACAAACTCTCCGAAGACGGCCCGCTCCCAGTGGCCATCAAATTCGTGGGTGGCCCTCCTTGATTGACATCTGTGATCCAAAGCGGAGACTGATACATGCTGAAACTAGGAACGGCTAAGGTCCGACATCCCTCAGCTCCGAGACGAGTATCGCGTATATAGGACTCTCTCTGACGGCGGTCAACAGCCGGTAGATGGCATTCCAAGGGTTTACTATTTCGGTCGCTTGCGCCTTCATACTGTCCTTATAATGGACCTCCTCGGGCCTTCTATAGAGGACATGTTCAGAGAGCGAGAGTGGAACTTCACAGTCAAGACAGTGGCCATGTTAGCCAAGCGGATGGTATGTGCATGTCGCCGGTCCTGACCTGAATTGGTTGATTTTAATATCCTCCCTAGTTACGTGTGGTGGAGTTTGTTCACGCGAAGGGATTGGTGCATCGAGATCTCAAGCCTGAAAATTTCCTGCTCGGGAGAGGGGGAACGCCAACCGCCAACGAGATACACCTCGTCGATTTTGGAATGGCCAAACGATACCGGGACCCTAAGACCCAGAAACACATTCCACACAACGAGAAGAAGTCGTTCTTGGGTACCGCGAGGTACGCGAGCATCAACACGCACCTCGGGCAGGAGCAGTCGCGGCGAGACGACCTTGAGACTCTATATCACGTGTGGTTGTATTTTTTGAGGGGCAGTTTGCCGTGGCAAGGGATTAAGGCGGCGACGAACGAGGAAAAACGCAAGCGAATCGGGGAGAAGAAGCAAGAGACAACGACTGGCGATTTGTGTGCTGGCTTTCCGGAGGAATTTTCCAAGGGCCTCGAGTACGTCCGTGGCTTGGGTTTCGAGGATCAGCCGGACTACAACCACCTACAGGATCTTCTTTCGCGGGTGTTGGGAAAAGCCGGCGAGGTTGACGATGGCGAGTTCGACTGGGTGAAGGTTGGGGAGGAGAGGCCCAGCGAACCGGCAATACGACCACCGCCCGGGCCCGTCGGTGGCAACGCTGCGCCGCTGGCACCACCAACAGCGATGGGCATGACTGGGAAACGGCTCCGTACGGATTCGGTTCCCGAACCAGGGCAAGCCCGAGCCCGAAGGGCCCCTGTGCTCCTTTATGGTATTGCCGATGCTGACCTTGCGGGAACCGCCAACATTGGAGGAGTCCGGGATTGTTGATTGGGGTGAAGCCCCGCGAGGAGATGGCGCGGAATCGGAGGTGGCTGTGATGCGGCGTCGGCCAGCGGGCTGACGGCTGCGGTTGCGATGAGTGGGGCAATTGGTGGGGAGGTGCGGGAATTGCGGATCGGGGCAGGGCCGGCGGCGGCGGAGTGGGGCCGGGGAAAGCATGCCTCAGCGCAGCGCATGGGCGGGAACTCACGTGCGACAAGATCGCTCAGAGTTTGCCCAAGGCCATTTGCATTTTCAACGCCATGAGGAAGAATGGCAGTTTGGAACACAACCTATCCGCTGCATGCGCAAGAGTAGGGCAGATCAAGTCCCTGCCACTGACGGAGATCTGGGGTTCGGGCTCTTATGAATCCTCCTCGGTCAGGCGCCGGGCACCGTGGTCTAGGACGGCAGGCGAAGCTGGTTGACTTGAGGGGCTCTTTGAATGGATTTCGTTTTGTTGATTATGATCTTCGCAATGTATTCACTCTGTACCAGCAAGCCGCTGCGGCAAGCTGGGTCACCCTGATCACCTGGGAGGAAACGTGGGTGTAAAATAGGTAGTTGATATATAATGAAAATATCGTTGGAATCCAGCCTCGCCCTCAGGGCCAAGACACTGCTTGGAGCATTCGGTCCCTTACATTGAGCTGGGCGTAGGGATGTTTTTGATAAGGTCTAAAGCCCCCCCGCTGCTTCTTTTCACCAGCATCCTCGAAATATTGTTCAGCCGCAACGCAGCCTTTGGTACTGCCCGGAGGGCCTCCTCTGTCTGAAGAATATAAAGTCATACCAACTTCCTCCCAAAGGCATTCCGCACCTTCCTTATCTGCTTACTCTTCCTCATTGCCACTCACTCCACCACTCACCTGTTCACTCGCTCCACGCCACGATGGACGCCCTGCCTACCCTCGTGGCCAACGCCAGCTATGACGGTAACAGCTCCGAACATGGGCTTCCCGATGGACTCCTCGACACCCTTTCGCCGCTTCTCGGGTTCCAGCTCAACCCGCTGATGAAGCTGTTCACGCTCCTCCACGAAATCATTGAGAGCCACCTCGGCATCGATCTCACCTACATCCTGATCTTGGTCGGCTTTTTCTGGGCTATGAACAAGGTCGGGGCGCAGCTGTATACGACCTGCCACGCACTGTCTCAACAGCACTTTACGGCTAGCATCGAGGTCAGCAACAGCGACGACATCCACGCCCACATAATGAAATTTCTTACGACCCTGCCCGAGATGGTCAACTCTCGCTTCCTCGCTGCAGAGACAGCGTCCAAGGGCGCGTGGGATAAGGAGGACGACTCTGATCTCGCGACAGTACGAGTGTCCCCTGACGGCTACCTCAACTTCTCCAACCAGCCGGCCAACGCTGCACCTCGCTTCATCCCCGCTCTGGGCCTCCACAGCTTCTGGTTCAGGGGTTGCTACTTCATGCTACAGAGGAAGCAGGACACCTTGGTCAATCCGGGCGACAGCGCCCAGGGCAAGCCCCAGTATAAGGACAAGGAGACCCTCGTGCTATCCTGCTTCGGCCGGTCCCCCAAGCCCATCAAGCAGCTCCTCCAGCACGCCAAGGAGCAGTACTACCTCGGCCACCAAACCAGGACCACTGTCCGGCGTCCGTCGAGCCAGGGACGCATCTACGGCTATCTCTGCTCCTGGCGAAAGGCTGCCGTCCGCCCTGTCCGTCCCATGAGCACCGTGGTCCTTGATGACAAGCAGAAAAACGACATCCTCTCCGATATGAACGACTATCTTCACCCGGACACACCAAGTTGGTATGCCAATCGCGGTATCCCTCTTCGGCGGGGCTACTTGTTTTATGGCCCTCCTGGAACTGGCAAGACCTCGTTCTCGTTTGCCCTCGCCGGTGTCTTTGGTCTTGATATTCATGTCATCTCGCTCCTGGACCCTATGCTAACCGAGGGGGACCTACTCGCTCTCTTCACCTCCCTCCCGCGCCGCTGTGTGGTCCTGCTCGAGGACATTGACACAGCTGGACTCAAACGTCCCGAGGACACGCCCGCTGGGGCCGCTTCCTCGTCCTCATCTGACAACGACGAGAAAAAAAAGGGCATCTCCCTATCCGGCCTCCTCAACGCGATCGACGGCGTCGCCTCCCACGAAGGACGCGTGCTGATCATGACAACCAACAAGCCCGAGACCCTTGATGAGGCACTCGTCCGCCCCGGGCGGGTCGACCTGCGGGTGGAATTCACCAACGCCACACGCCACCAAGCCCAGGAACTCTTCATGCGCATGTACGGGCCTGAGAGCAGACAGTCCCTCTCTTCGGACAAAGACAGCAACATGACCGCCTCAGGCGCCACCAAAGTCGATGACAAAGCCACCCCCCCCACGTCCGCGGAACTGTTGCAAATTGCGAAGGAGTTTTCCTCCAAAATCCCCAGCGGAAAATTCTCGCCGGCCGAATTGCAAGGGTTCCTGCTCACGCACAAGAAGGCGGCTCGGAAGGCGCTTAGTGAGGTCGAGCTTTGGGTACAGGATGCGATGGGAAAGAAGGCTAGTAACATTGAGGAGGAGTCTGGGAATTGCGGATCAGGTTGAATCAGGGAAGGTGGTAGCGCAGAGGCGGGGATTTAGCTGTGCTGCGGCGTCGGTCGGCCAGGTGGCTGTGGTTGCAGTTAGTGGGGAGATGTAGGGATTGCGGATCGGGCGGGCCGGGCCGAGGCGGCAGAGTGGGGCCCCGAGCACACGTGGGATGTCGGGGCTGGGGCGGGTACTGGGGAGTTGGACAGCAGCTGACAAGCGTCAGGGTCGAAACAGGCCGCAAGACGTCCTGGTCCGAGGTCCAGGCCGCAACATTGAACAGTCTTTATTATTCCTCTCGGCGCCTAATGATCGATCGCCCTCTAGCAGTCCTGCGTAGCGACACCTTCTCACCCTTTCCGCCGGCTGAGCCATGTCCTATCTCATTACTTATTCCTCGCCGTTCTGTAGCTCTATGCTCCTAATCATGAACCCATCCTTGTCTGACTCTAAAACAGTCTCCAGCTGGAATTCAACGCCTCTCGCCAAAGAAGTTCCAACCCATGTCCCGTCACCTTGCTGTCTAAGAGCCTTGAACGTTTAGAAGCCTGGAGAGGCAAGACAATGAGGACAAAACGCACCATATGACTTGGGTAGAGAACCTCGCCTGATCCGAGTGCTAAGACGACATATTTTCCTTTATCTGATGTGAACGTGTATCTCTCTCCTTGCTGGATATTAATTTTATTGACGGCCATTTTCAGAGGAGCACGTTTGGGAGGAGAAGCAGTGCAAGGAAAAGTCGTAAACAGTCGGGGAATAGAGCGCTTTCATTGCCCCGCCGCCTCCGAATAGGAAAAAGGAGATTCGGGGGAAGGGCACCACGTTGATTAAGAGGTCTCTGTACTAAGGTCATCGTTTCTGGTCAACTAGAAGGGCCCTGCCCTCCTATTTCTGATCAACTAAAACCCCTCCCCACTCGTCAACTATCCCTTGTTTCTAGTCACTTATATCTTGTGAGAACCATCTAAACGCTGATCTGTTCCTATAGCCTGCCATGTGCCACGGACATCCCCATCACCACTCCTGCGGCCACCAATCCGTGACATGGCACTACTGCCCCTCGGCGCTCATAGACTTGGAGACGGGCTATGAGACGCCGTGCCCCAACATCACGTTTGCCGCATCACAGCCATCGACGGCAAACTGCCCACTCGCCAACTGTGATTTTCGCAGCGCTGGCGGCGGCGGGTGGACATGCTGTCAATGCCGAGGGCGAAATACCGGCGGGTGGTGCATCAACATGTCACCCGCTCCGAAATGGGAGCAAAACTCGGTGACGGGTGAGTGGGAGTGGATCGAGAGATGCGATCATGGGTGCTGCCGCAGTTGCGTCAAAAATTGTAAGTCTAACGCCGTAGGCGAATGCGCGGATGAGCCGTCTCCTTTTCAGTTTGCGGTTCGCCACCTATCTGACATGGTTGTAGCTTCGGATAGCACTGTAGGGGGAAGGGGGTAAGCCGCAGAGATGCGGGGGAGGGCAATAAATCGCAGGCATCAGCTTGATCCCACAGAACCGCTTATTAAAGCGGTCCTCAAGCGCCTTTTATTGCGGATCGGGTTTGGGTACAGCGAAGCAGTGGCGCAGAGCTGGAGGCAACTGTGATGCGGCGAAGCGTGTGCAAGGTGTGGGGGATCGTGGATCGCGGATCACGGATCGAGCGGATCACGACGGCAGAGCAGGGCCCGAGAGTGGGTTGGCAGGCAAGAGCCAAAAGTGGGTTCCAAGAGTTCAACAACAGCCCACATCGAGGATAATGTGCTGCATCTAATGTGCCGCGTCTGATTCCAGCCCGACCGGAGCACCACCAAGCCCTCCTGTTGTGGGTAACTCGGTAACCACGTGCCTTCCTTTCTCTAGACAGCCCACCTAGTTGACGTTTTTTCCTCTCTGTGTGGCTCCCACACCTCCTGGTTGATGCCGTGCTACGTCGTGCTTGGCCGGCGGTGAGTGGGGTGTGGCACGTGAGTTTCTGCCTAAGGCACCAACGAAGTCTGCGGAAAACAGCTTCGTTGATGCCTGATATTGATGCCTTAGGCATAAATAGTTGTGGGCCAGCAACCGACGGGCGGATCTCGCCTCTTTCGAAACTTTCGACTCTCGTTGTTGAAGCATCGTGCATTCGACCCTGGCCCTCTTACTGCCTCGCTTCTATCTTTTCGCTGCACTCCTGTACTACAGCGCGAAAGATCATCGTCTCTCCCTACAGCTCCGGGTTGGCCAGGTGAGATAATCAGTCGCGCCCCGGCCAGACGATGCAGCTCCTGCAGGCTACAGAAGAGAGAGGCTGACCTGGAGTGTATCTTGCAGTGCCTTCTGCTGGAGGCGAGCCCGACGATCAAGGAACGTTGTCGCCAACAATCACATTGCATCGGTAAGTCGGTCGGTCGGTCGGTCAGTCGGTCGGTCGGTCGGTCAGTCGGTCGGTCGGTCGGTCAGTCGGTCGGTCGGTCGCGTTCTTGCTCCGCGGATTTGGCTGACAGTTGAGCAGTCGAGCACCAGTAATCATGGATCCCGACATCGAGGAGATCCGTGCTGGGTACGCGATCCTGCAGGACGAATTCGAGAAGATACGGACCATGACCGCTTCCGCATTCAAATCGTTGGACGTCCAACGGGATGGCCCAGCACACCCCCGCACCAAGCAGCACGCGACAGCGCGGCGGCAACACGACGGCTCGGACGCGGCCGCCGGTGCCAGGGCCGTCCTCCTCCACCTTATGGAGGCTCACACTCGGTTTGAGGACCATCTCAGGAGATTCAGCGCCAAGATCCATGTGCTCGACAGTGGCGGCACGGAGCGTATACCCGACTCTCACCAAGCGGCGCCCAACCCGGCCGACGAGAACGCAACGCCAGCCTCTCACCCAGCATCGGATCCCAACGTGGCCGAGAAGGGCTGGATACCCGCCTCCTCACTGGTACACCCTGACGCGGCGGAGGTGGACTGTATATCCAGAATCTGCCCGGACGACTGCGACACTGCCGACGAGCCGCAGACGGCAAGCCCTGGAAAAACAGAGGAGTTCGAGACCTCCGATGTCGACGATGCGAGCCAAGACACGGCTTCCAGTGACCCATCATCCCCCCCTCTTCCGGTCGACTGCGACATTGCCGACGTGGAGGCGCAGACGGCGAGCTCTGAAATTGAGGAGTCCGAGACCGCCAGCGTGGCCGACGCGAACCAAGACACGACTTCTATCGACCTACCGTCTCCTCGTCCCCCTTCATCCCAGGGCCCTCGGACACCGCTCCCGTCCTCGCCAACGCCCGGCCAAGACCAGACACTCCAGGCTCCCCAGATACAAGACAAAACTCTCCCAACACAAAACCAGCCTCCCAAGACGCAAGAAGGGACTCCCGAGACACAAGACGAGACTCTCCCCACGCCAAACCAGACTCCCCAGACACACGACGAGACTCTCCCTACGCGAGACCAGACTCCCCGGCCAGACCGGACACCCCAGACACAAGGAGAGACTCCCCAGCCAGATCACACTCCCCAGACACACGATGAGACTTCCCGGCCAGATCACACTCCCCAGACACACGATGAGACTTCCTGGCCAGACCAGGCCCCCGTCCACGTTCAAGATGAACACATCGAAACCCCAACAGCCCAGGAGTTCCACTCGTTCCTGTCGTTGTATACCCGGGTCAGCCGTCAATATGAACCTCGGGGATTTGTCCTCATCAGAATCCCAAGCGCCGTTCTCGGAAGCTGCTCGACACCAACCCAACCCCAGATTGCAACAAGCTGGCGTCAAACCCTCCACTGGAAGTCTGAACTGGTTGCCTCGGTCGAATACGAGGAAGTCCGACATGATCCGCTCTCAAAATGGCAAATCGCTGATCTTGGCCAAGAGGAGACTGCACTATCAGCATTCACGAAATGGTGTGAGATGTTTGGACCTGGAGGCTGTGCCAGTCTTCCTAACTACGCCACAAACATCAGTGTACGAGACCGAGAGGACCGCAGGGGGGTCTGCCTGCCCGAGACATCTCCAGTCTACCCTCTTGCAGGGAACGTCTTGCTTCACTCGGCGCCGGAAACTCAAGGGTTGACGACACCCGAGGCGTTCTGCAGCGAGGGATTTGGCACAGTGTTCACCTTGCATACTGAGGATTTCGACGCGCCATCTATCAACGTCAACCACTCCGGCTCCGGGAAGCTGTGGGTTGTCATCCCTCGAGATGAGCACCAAAAGCTCATGGACGCTCTGGACCGCGACGGAGTGGCAAAACGACTAGGCAAATGCCACCAGTATGTCCGACACGAGTCCTTGTTCCTCCACCCCAGGTACCTGAACGAGAATCGGATCCAGTATAGGTGCTTTGTACAGCCACCTGGAATCGCTGTCTTGGTCTTCCCCGGTGCCGCCCACTACGGATTCAACCTTGGCCCTAATCTCGCCGAGGCCGTCAACTATGTTCCTGAAGGCTGGGCACCACCTACCGTCAAGCAATGCGCCTGTTCCCCCGAGCAAAAGTCAATCACCCGTCGCATGTTTCTTTCAACACCCAAGAGAACGCAGTCTCCTCGACCCGCCACGGCCCCCCATCGCAACAAACGCGTCAAACGTCACCACGCACTCCAACGGCCTAGCAACGATGATCCTCAGCAGTGGCTTCGATACATTACTTCTTTCGACTCCAAGGTTGAGCCGCCTCCTCAGATTCGCAGGTCATTCTTGCTACGATACGTCCTTGCCCTCTGGAGTCGGCAGCGCCTTCTCCAGATCCACGATTCGATTCAACTTTGGAAGAACAATACGACAGCCAAGAATCTCTGCGATGAATGGCGCAAGACCCCCCAACAAGATCGGGTTCGAGCACGTTTTTCCGAGAGCCTAGCATCAAACGGGCACTTGAACAACGC
>FTEL01003545.1_pt1 | contig 17018 bp, 21 predicted proteins | sample 1658911 | NCBI WGS metagenome assembly FTEL01 (sample SAMEA3914869, study PRJEB12502) | metagenome | biome: forest; material: soil | place: USA | collected 2012-03-12 | depth 0.1 m
CCCCTTCACAGGCCTCACCTCAACCTCCCACGTCTTCAACTTATACGCCCCGCGATCCCCCATCCCCGAGAACAGATCAAAGCTCCACGAGTGCTTCGGACACGTAATCCCCGCGCTCAGCACGATGCCAAAGTCCTCGATGTCGAACGGCATGCCCTTTGATAAAGGAAACGACGAGTGCGGACATTGCTATCGATTCAAAATCAGCCACACCCCCTCTTAATACAACCTGAGAAGGGTTGAACTAACGTGATCAACAGCATGGAACCTCCCCCTATACCTAAAAACCATCACCTGGTCCTTCAGCCCCGGCCTTCCATCCCCATCACCCCCCTCAGATATCGGAACCTCCGACGCGGAGGTGACGTCCCCGTTGGGGACGGAAAAGACTTTGCAGCCCGGCACGGATGTGTTTTTGTCAGCTCCGCACGGCCGGGCGTCGGATATCGCTGTGAGATTGTCCGGGTCGGTTGAAGGGTCGATGTCCGGGTAGGAGGAGGCGAGGCCGGCGGGGAACCAGGCCTGGGAGGCGCGGGGGCGGGTGATGAAGGCTAGCATTGTTTCATATGAGGGTAGGAGGGGAGGGGTGAGGATGAGTGTTGTGGGCGGTAAGTAGTGAGTGAGTGAGTGAGTGTACCTAAGGTGGGTGTGTGAGATAAGACCATGACTCCTTTTGTCCGCCAAGAGAAATTTTATTTTATCTCCGGGGGAGTGGAGCCGGTAGTTTCAATGTTGGTTAGGGCGGGTTAATTCCGAATTTCTTGGTGCTTGTTTCTCGGTTTTGACAGCAGGACAACCCGCTGTTTCAATCGACTTTGTTGGCAGTCAGTCAGACTTGTGTGACTCGGACTTTGTGTAACGAAAAATGACTTGTACCTCCGAGTTTAGGTCGGCGTTGGTTCTTACTTTTTCTTGCATCCAGCCCATTTTGATTGTCATTTCCCGCTTCTATTTCATCTACCCTCATTTTCAACACAACCTTGGAATACAACCGACCTCTTCTTTTTTCACTGGGGATATGCATAGAGTTTGCCTATAAAAGTTGTGTGTCGGTTCAGAAGGGTCCAGATCAGGTAGCTTTGAAGACAAGAAACCGTACGCTCTGAACTATAACGAAGACCAAAAACCGTCGTTATAATTGGGAGGGCGAAAACGGGTTTCCGGACTTAATTTGCTCCCCCATGGTTACATCCCAGACATGCCACACTATTCCAAAAGACCCTTCGCCAAGCTTCGTCCGCAACTCGATCGGGCCGCTGCCAAAGGGGGAATGAACTCCACTGCCCGGCTCGGTGGGCGGGCGGTCTAGGTCAACCTCATCAAACAAGGTTTCATTTTTAACTCCCTCGAGGCCATCCCCGATACACACCGCTCGGATGAAATCCCGCCACCATCCGCGAGGCTCCCGGCCCAAAATATGGTGGGGGCTTTTGGGCGCCCCTGGTTGGGACGGTCGACTCTACTTCCAACTGGCTGTCAACCAGTGGCTCTGGATGCACCTGAGCGGAAGGTGCAGCGATCGAGCCGAGGTCACGGAAGACTTCGAATTCGTCTACGACGAACCGCCGCAGGCGCGGTCATTGGCGGCGGCATTGCACACTAAGAATTGCTCCTCTCCGTGAGCAGGCCGTTGGTCAAGAACTCTCATATGAGAGCCGGCGCAGCGACACAACCTCCACCGACGATCTGGCAGGGGCATTGGGGGTGGGGCCCTCTCGGGATGGCCTCAAGTGAACTTGAAAATGCTGTGAACAGCGAGCACGAATACAACCCCCTGCCCCACCCAGGCAAGGGGCCCCGAGGGATGGCCCCGAGGGAGCCCAAAAATGCCGTGAAAGATGATAACCAGCCCCACATGGCTGGTGGCCCATGCTCAGCCCCACCCACTGGGGTTTTCCCTGGTCGGGTGGCCGCCCTCTTGGGCTTCAACCCACCACCACACACATCACGCAGCCAGCAATATCACCACATTGCTGTCTACAGAAGACCGGTTTTGTGCGCCATGAAGCTGCAGAACACAATATGCCGCCTGATTGGGGCGGGGGCCTCGAGGATGGTCTCAAAGGAGTTTGAAAATGCTGCGAAGCAATCACGCACGGAAGCCCTGCCCACACACCGAGAACCCCACACCACACACCGAGAATCCCCCGCCATGGGCCGGGGGCTTTGAGGAGGCGGTCTTGAAGGAGTTTAAAATTGCTACATATGAAGCTTTTGTTCCTCCACGTCACCCACCGCCCACCACCGCCCACTCCGCGCGTCTCTCCCACCGTGCTCCACGACCCCAAGGTCTCTGCTAGTGCAGGAGGCCTCGGCGATAGCCGCCTCGAGGGAGTTCAAAATGCTGTGGAGGAGTTGGGCAGCACCCGAGCGGAAACGATTGGTTCGGGGAATCTGACGAAAAGCACAACGCTAGGCAGGGTGGCTCGCGGATGGTCTTGGGGGAGTTCAAAAATGCTGTGAAGCGCCCGAGTCCTCCTATTGGCAGAGAGTCCTGCAAGCTCAGCCACGGCATGCGACGGACTCTGGGTGCCACCAAAAAGCATTGTCTCCGTCAAAGCGGCAAGGCATCCCGTGTTGGTCCCTCATTCCCTCCTCAGCGTCTTGGGAGTAATTCGGGCCATGGCCGAGCAATCTTCAACCCCCGCCAGGCAAAAACGGCAGCGGCCCGGGTGCCACGATGCCGGCCAGCCCAGCCCGTCGCAGCGCAAGAGGATGCAAGAAAGCACACCTGATCCCCTCTGCGCATCATGCGCACTCATCTTCTCCCACCGGGGCCTGGAACACCTCAACTCACGGGACGGCTTCCGCCACCGGACCCATGCCGAGTGTACGGCTTCCGGAGATGAAGGTTGTAGGCTGTGCAGGTTCATCTTGCTCGTTGTTGGCAGAGACCACGACAAGAACTGGGCGGGTGACGATCGCCTTATATTTCGGAATTTCCGAAATGCACACTCAACGAGCAAGGCTTCTACCATTCAGTTACCTGGTATCTATGGGCTGAGAGGCACCCTGGAATCTGAACCCGGCCGATGCATCATCACGATCTATCCATTTGGGACGACAGGTACGCACTGCCTTCTTTATCATTGACGAGGCGAGGATAGCACCTAACAGGACTCAGGCAGCCCTATTGAAGATCTTGTCCGCCGACGGCCTCTCCACAGAGACGTGCGAAGCGGCAGTGTGTTTGCGGCGGCACAGTCCCTCATCACCGAGTGCATGAGTCCTGAGAAGCCTCACAAACACTGCCAGTACTCGCGAGACACTGTGCTCCCGACGCGCGTTCTCGACGTTGGCAAACCCGGGGACCCTCATCCGGCACTCAAGCTCAGGGTCAACGAGACAGAGACAAACGCGCCATACCTCGCTCTGAGCTACTGCTGGGGAAAGCAACCTAAGCCCACGGCACCAGCCCAACCGCTCCTGCTTCTGAGAGATACTCTTCAAGACTTGGTGGGTGACATCAAGCTCGAGAGCCTCCAGCGGTCCATCCAGGACGCCATCTTCGTCACTCGCAAACTTGGTTTTCGCTATCTTTGGGTCGACGCGCTGTGCATCATCCAAGACTGCGCGATCGACAAAGACAGGGAAATCTCCCAGATGGCGTCCATCTACAAGAACGCTGCCATAACCATCGCGGCGGCTTGTTCTGAACACGCGGCGGATGGGTTCCTTTCGAAGAGAATCAGGCCCTACCGGCCAGACTATGAGCTCCCCATCTCGATGCCCAGCGGGGAAACAGCCACCGTGTATCTTCCGATGAAACCATACGAACCCGAACATCCCCTGGACAGGAGGGGCTGGACGTTGCAGGAATTCATGCTGTCATCGAGAATGCTCATCTTTTCCGACTACGAGCTTCTCTGGCAGTGCAAGGAAATTGAGCTTCGGGGCGTTACAGGGAGGGGACTCGAGTATCTGCAGCCCTTGGAAGCACTACCATGGACCGTCTTCGACGACGGCGAGGAGCCCGATTTCGGAAGTCTCGATTCGGACAAGATCTATCTCTGGAAAACCATCATCCAACAGTACACGGACCGCAAACTGACAGACCCGGAAGATAGATTGCGGGCAATCCAGGGGATCACGACCGAGCTCGAGATGCTCTGGCACGACACGAATATCTACGGGCTCTGGGAGAAGTGGTTCATACAGCTCTTGACGTGGTACAAACCGGAGAACGAGAGAGAGCGGAAGCGGTGCCTCCGGCGGGCGCCCTCCTGGTCATGGGCGTCTCTCAACGGCGTGATCCTCTACGAGGGCACCCTCGGGACCGAAGATGCCAAGGTCAAGTCACTGACGGTATCGGCTGCACAGCTGACGTGTCGGATGCTTGAAGAAGACGAGATAAGTGATGAGAAGTCTCGCACCATATCGGAGCGGCCAGATCTTCTGGATCCGAGCGCCGAACTCCGGCAAAGAGGACTCAAGGAAAGAGCAGCGGACTATCTGCTTTTGGGGACCGTCAAGGGAATCGATGACGTCGAGAAAGGGATCGGCTTGCTTGTCGTGGACGTTGGTGCAAGAGTTTATCGGAGAGTCGGGTTGGCTGTCTTTACGGATATGACCTTGTGGGCGGTTGCGAAGCGACGGGATATCACGTTGGAGCCGAAGCTCAGGGGATAGGAATTGACACACAGTCTCTCATTTCATCAAACAAGGGCACACGCTCCAGACCTGATATGACTTTCAGCAATTTAGAACGAGTCATGCAATCAAGATCATCTTCATAGAGAGCCAAAGGAAATCACCAGTATGGAAAGCCAGGCCCCACCAACAGACTCAACACACCACATTACGCCTTTTTCCGTGCGTGAATCTTCTCATGCCTCCGACAATCATTCAACCTCGCAAACGCCTTGTCACAAATCGAGCACGTATACGGACGCTCCCCAAAATGGCTCCGCTCGTGACCCTTCAGCGTGATCTTGCGCGTGAATGTGTTGCCGCACAAGTTGCACTGGAACTGCGACGACCCGGTCCTGGGACGCAGGGCCTCGAAGACGGACGGCCCTTCGCCCTGGTCGGGGTGGTAGGTCCGCACGTGCCTTTCCTTGTCCTTGTTGGAGGCGAAGCCGATCGGGGCGAGGCTGCAGTTCACGGGACACAGGAACGGCCGGGCGTGGCGGCTGTCGTGTGTGTCGCGGTCCTTCTTCCGATCGTAGCCGTGGTAAAAGAACTTGCAGAGCACGCGCTTGCACTTGAAGAGGTTCGGGCCGTAGTAGTCCTCTATCGTGTCGCCGAGCCAGGCTTCGGAGACGGGTCTGAAGTGCTGCTCCAGGGTGGATCTGTTCTGCAGCAGGGCTTTGTCGAGCTGGGCGATGCCAACGCTGTTGCGGTCATCGAATGCGCGTTTTTGGTGGGTATAGATGTGGTTCCAGAGCAACAGGAGGTTTTGGTGGAATGGGAGCCCTGAGAACTTGGCGACTTCGGAGGAAATTTGGAGAAAGTCCTCGTGCGGCTCGGTCGTAAGCTCTCCGATGTGCGTTTCGATGAAATCACGCAAGGCAGAGCCAAACATCTCGTCGTACTCCTGGCCACGATGCGGGTCGAAGAAGAGGTCGCTGCATGTGGTAATCACCGTAGCAACGTGGCTGTGCCATTGGGAACAGGCATAGTCTTGGAAAGAGAACCAACCCCGCTTCGTTTTGTCGAGACGTTCGTGGTCGTCATAGCCGTTGGACAAGCTGAGAAGACAGAGGTATTTGAGACAACGCACTGCAAGCTCACACTTGACTGCTTGCTCGTTGATATGCTTGTTTTGGACGATATAGCTGGTGGTTATTAGCCTTTGAAATCCAGCGTTGAGACTCAAAAAAAAAGAAACCCATTTGCTTACTGCCGTACTGTGGAATGGATAATCCGAATGCGATCGCCTTCCACTACGTGCACCAATGACCCGAGGTACTTCCTGGCATTCTGTCGAAGCATCTTGTTGTCAAAGTCGACCTCTTGTTTGACTGGGTCATAAGACAGGATGGATTGCATCTCGTGCCATCTCAGGGGTCGCTTTGCGCAGACCAGCCAGCCGAGGAGGAGCTTGGCCATCTGCCAGTGGTTCTCACCAAGCTGCAACAATTCGGTCTTGACTACGCCCAGAAGCTTCTCATATCTGCGAGCAGTGGTCAGCTTACTTCTGCTTCATCTCTAAATGGACAGTAATCAACCCTAGACACACATTTGTGCGAGTTGCTTGGGTAGCATTTCCTCTTTGATCTTCTCGAGGAGCAGCTCCTTTGTCGGCTGCTGTAGAAGGTACTCGATGGCTAGGTGCGCGTAGAGAAACATGTCTACTATCCTTGTCAGCCTCCATCATCACAACTCATTGTCCTTGTAAAGCGGCTTGTAGTTGGCAACAGACCTTCGCTCCGCCGGCAGATAATATTCACGATTTGCCTCTTATCGCCGTCGGAAAGGTTAAACCCACTCCCTGTGGCCCGCTTCTCCGAGAAGTCCGGGATCCTCTTCTCCACATAGTCTCTGATATCCTCTGCATTGTCGGTCGACTTGAGCTCCACACGGGCGGCATCTTCCGGCATGCTCTTGTCCTCGGACAGCTCCGGTATCAGCTGGCTCATGAAAAGAACCCTCAGCCGTCCTTGTTTGATCTCGTTGTCGCACTTCGCAACCTGACGCATGAAGAAGTCTGCGGTTTGGCTCATTTCTTCGGGGGTTTCGCATTCGTCAAGCCCGTCGATGATGATGTATTGCCTGGAGTTGTACTCAAAGCAGGTCTCGATGAGGGTTTGGGCAATTTCTGGGTTGGACAGGTTTGCGCTTCCGCTCGACGCAGCTTTTTCCGCGCAGAGGGGTAAGAGGTCTTCGTCAGCATCGACAATCTGATGGAGAATACCCTTGAGGATGTCCAGGTAGGTGCGATGTTCGAGATCTTCTTCCTGGCAGTAGAAGTAGCACGTCTTGCTTTCCCGTGGGATCGCGTACTTCTTCTTTTCCGTGCGGAGCTCGTCCAGCTCGTCGATGATAAGCGACGCTAACACAGTCTTGCCTGTACATCATCAGCTCAGCTATACCTTTTGGTGTTTGTGGGGATCATGATTACCAAATCCCTTGCTGCCGTGAAGCCAGAGCGCTGACTCGGGCGGTTGGTCTTCTTTCATCCAGTCGGTGACCTCGCGATACCTCCGGAAGAGCCAGCGGCCAGTGTCGGGACATTTTCTGGCATCCCGGAACTTCTTGTGAAGCGACTGCATGTTCTTGGAGGCCGAGATCCACGTCATGACGCTTCTCTTTTCTTCTTCTTTCCTAGCCCTCTCCTTTTCCTCAAATTGGTCTCGACTTCCATTCATGTTGCTGCGATAGCGGCAGAATTCCATCCTGGCATCATCCATGTCTTGGGTGATATTCAGTTCAGACTCCACGAGTGCTAGCTCGTCACCTTGATCCAGGGGCGGTTGAGAGTTTCGGAGCGATGATCCATAGGCTTGGATGAACAGCAAATGTCTTTCCAGTGAGTCTTCCAGGTGCTCGAACGTATGGTTCAACGTTTTCCAGGTGGACTTGAACAGCTTCTGCCACACTAAGGGAGGGATTATTAGTGTTTGTTATCACTGTTTGTTACTTCTCTGGACTTGATCTCACAGTTGGACGGAAGAGAGAAGAGCTTGTATGCCAGCCGATGGAATGTAAGAACATCCCGGTAGATGTACACGAGGCACCCTTCGCTCTCCGGCAGTGACGTGAAAAGCTGCAAATACTCGTAGAGCGGCGGTATTTTGCTTCCTAGCCGCTCGTAGACATCGAGCACGCTGTCGAATGCTCTATCGTTGAGATTCGTCGTCTTGATTGAAACCAGTCAGCAATGTTCTTCGTTGTGGAGGGGACTGTTGGACACGCCCGTACCTTGAGGAGAAATCGAACCGGACCCCAAACACAGGCCATGACCTTTGCGGGGTGTTGAAACCTGATGGCAGCGAGGATCTTCGCGAGATGTTCCATGCCAGTCAGAAAGGAGTGGATCCTCTTCATGTTCATCATTGTCCGGGTTGTCTGCCGCTGTGATTGAATGATATTCAAATCCTGCTGCACACCTTCGTAGCTGCTCGACTCGAAGAACTCCTTGTCCTGGGACTTCAGGCGGTCCCATGTCCCGAAATCCTCGGCCAAGACAAGCAACTCATCCAAGTCCATCGTCGCAACCGGTTGACAATGCTACGCGCACTGCTACCCCCAATGTGATTCACGCAATGTTCAAGGATTCAACCGCGCCAGCTTCTTGAAGCATAGAGAAAGCAGGGCTTGGCAGAAGAGGCAGCCACGGGAGAATACGGGGATGGGATGGGATGCAGGTGGTCCATCAGGCTGCGTCGTTGGACAGCCACACCCATTGATTTCAAGTTACCAGGTAACGACGTGCACTGCCTCACAGCACTTTCCACTCGAAGCTATCGCACTCGAGGCCCCACTTCGAAGCCCATGTCCTTGTATGGAGGGGGGGTTTTCGTGGCGGGGGCTGTGTACATAGCATAGGTGGCCAGTGATTGTTTGCGAACACACTGTCTGCAGCGAGCCTGATGATCAGCGCACTGGCCAGCTTCTGCCTGACCCAAGCCATCCGGTCGACTTGCGGTTTGCGGCCCGGTTGGTCGAGCTGATGGGAAGAGGGGGCCGTCTAGACCGGATTTAGGATAGGGCGTTTGTGCCTGAGCCCCTTGTGGGCAAGGCTCCTCATTGAGCCAAGCCAAGCAAGCGGGAGGCCAGGCATGGCTTGACTTGGTTTGGCATTGGGTTGACTTCACAGCATTTTTAAACTCTCCTCAGGCCATCCTTTCGGTCTCCTTCCCGAATGCGGGGGTTGCTCAGCTGACAAGTGATTCGCCTACGATCATTTCACAGCATTTTCAAACTCGCTCGAAGCCGTCTCTGAAGGCTCCCGCCCCAATGCGACAGGAGCTTATTTAGCGGGCCACACTCCGGGGTCTGTTTAGCGGGCTACCCTTCACAGCATTTTGACTCTCTCGAGGTTGCCCCCGAGGCTCCTCGCCGAATGTGGCAGAGGCTTGCACAGGAGCTCCTTCACAAGAGGCATCACTTCACAGCCGTCCCTTCAGAGCGGCATCCCTTTACACCTTTGTCAAACTCTCTCGAGGCTATCCCCGAGGCCATCCCCGAGACTCCACGCCCGAATGTGGTGTGGGCTGCTGGATTATGCGCTGCCCTATAGAAACAGCCTTGCAAACTGCAGTTTTGCCCGCCCAAATGTGTTTCACATCATTTTTGCACTCTCTCGAGGCCGTCCCCGTGCGCTGCTGTGGCAGGGGTCTCTGCCGGAGTTCAGCCTTTGCTCAGGCCGTCCCTCGCTGTTCGGGCGTCATCTCTGTGGCTGTGGTCTGCGGGGCGCATCCATGACGGACGAGTAGTAATGCGCACCCCTGGGGTTGAACACTGCAATTGGGCGGGGGCCGACGGCAGGGGGGCTCGGGGATGGCCTTGAAGGAGTTCAAGAATGCTGTGAAGCCGCGGTCGGCCGCAGTCCACCGGCGCTAGTGGCCCATGCTCAGCCCCACCCACAGGGTTTTTCCTGGTCGGTTGGTCGCCCACCTTCCAACCACCACCACCACACATCGCGGTAGCAATCCAGAGTATTGCCCCCATATGGGCTGACCGTGGAGTTGCTGTTGGTAGAGAGCCTCGGGGAACGCCGCGAGAGTTTAAAAATGCTGTGAAGGAGGAGGCCTGCGACGAAGAGATCGGTGTTGCCCAGTGAGAGGCGGAGTATGAGAAGCAGGAGGGGGGTCGCAGCAGAGCGTCTGTTTCTTTAAAGCTTGATTCGGTAGGCTCCCTCGGTAATTACCGTCCGATTCGCAAGGTTGATAGCACCGGTGAGTCAGGAGCCTTGGTAATTACAAGTATGTTTGCTGGGGGATCTCCAGCCCCCGCAACAGCTCTGTTTGTTCCTGTGTAAAGTACGTCCTGGCAGGGAGCTTTGTCTCTCTCTCTTCTGTACCGTTGACTGTCGTGTGGTCAATCCAGTACTCCCGGCCTGCCAGGCTCAACCACTCGCAGCTGTTTTGTGCCGTGGCGCCTTCTCCCCTGCCTCCCGAGGCACGTTGCACTAGCTCAAATACTTTTGAGCTCTTTCGATGTCATCCCCGCTCGAATGCTCAAACGCGGCGGGGGCTCGGGCAGCAAGTGAGCTGGCCCCGCAGCTTCACAGCACTTTCAAACTCCCTCGAGGCCATCCCCGAGCACCCGTTGAATGGGGCGGGGACTAGCCTCACTCTGGTTGGACAATAATACCCCCTTCCACCTCGCGAGGCTCGGGCGACTCTTCACAGCATTTTTAAACCCCCTCGAGGCCATCCCCGGCCGTAATGTGGCAGGGGATTGGTCAACTCTTTGCGCGCCCCCCTCCTCGCTAATGCGGTAAGGGCTTGGCTCTGCGTGAGCTGCATCTCTCTGCTGTGCCGCATTTCCAGAAACGGCTGGTTTCACACCATTTTCAATTTTTCAAACTCCCACGAGGCACATCGCCCTCATGTGGCGGGGGCTGTGTCAGGCCTCGACGAGGCTCTGCGAGGCTTTTAGACAACACCCACCACGTTCGGGTTGAACCTCCCTTCACAGCATTTTTAAACCCCCTCGAGGCACCTCGCCCTCATGTGGCGGGGGCTGTGTCAAGCCTCGACGAGGCTCTGCGAGGCTTTTAGACAACACCCACCACGTTAGGGTTAAGTGCACCACATTAGGGTTAAGCGAGGTGCTCAGCAATGGGATGGCCTGGAGGATGTTTAAAATGCTGTGAAAAAGCCTCCCGAGGCTGGCAGTTTTGAATCCAATTTTGGAGGCACCCCAGAGACGCGGCGGTACAGGTCCAGAGCCACGCCGTGAGCGCAAAGCCCGCACAGCGTGGATGAAGCAGTTGAGATCTCTGAGAGCTAGTCGATGACTCCTCGACAACCAGTGTAATCGATCGATCACGATGTCCAACCCTCTGAAGCGAGCCCTGGATCCCGTCGAGGAGGCAGACGATGTCACCTTCAACGTTCCCGGTATGCAAGCAGCGGACTCTCCCCCTGATCTGTTTAGCGATATCCTGCTTCACCCAAGTGTCAGCAACCAGATGTTGCTAGGCATCGAGGAGACAGACTACAACCTAGCCAGCGCGCTTACAGAATGGGGAAATTATATGGCCGTGCCTGACTTCTACCTGTCCCAATCGACCCTCATTTCATCCCAGGCGACCTCGCACTCGCCTTCCATTGCGCCGGACTCGATCCAATTGACAGCCGAGTCTGTCACTTCGACAGACGACGAAGAGACCATATGCTTCGGGATGGTGAGTGATCACCACGTTAGCCTCTCCGACCTGTCTGACTTGGGACGCGCTTCTTCCGCGCTAGCTGCACAACGTCGACGTCAAGCTCATGGGCGAGATGCGAATGACAGATGCCAATCTCGGCGAAGCTCAGGCCGGCTCCAGGCGCTTCGAGCTCAGTGAGCAGCAAGACCACATCCTCCTGTGTTTCCAAGATGACGGCGAGGAATTCGGCTACTTGCGCTCCGCTGTAGGCAAGACGCTTGCACCGCTGCTGGCCAAGTCATATGTCGAGTTCGAGCCCATCGTGTCCACGTCCAATCTGAAGGAGACCGTCGGGCGCGCCAAGAAGCCAGCAAAGCAGGTTGAAGCCATGGTGAAGGTCGACATCAACGTGTACGGGCCGCGGCGGGCCGCGACCGAGGTGGGTGACGCGCTCTCACGCGGCAAGCTGTGGCTGCAGAAGTCGGGCCATGCCAGACGTGAAGTTGTATACGACAACCCGCACTTCTTGCCCCTCAGGACCAGTGGCATCCAGATGCAGCCAATACGACTTGTGAATCACATTGCCAACGACGGACTCGCGAGGAAGAAGGACCGGAAGGAGCGGTTACGGAAGATGGTTGAGGACGTGTACAAGTCTCTTGACAACACTCGGCATCTTGACATGGTGGAGGGTGGAAATAGGGTCACCCGGAAGCTGCTCAAGTAGGTCCTGTGTTATGTTCTGATTGAATCGGCTGGTTGCTAACACGCCGCCGCTCATAGACACCAACAAGAAGCGCTCGGCTTCATGCTGGAGAGAGAATCTGGCCATATCAACGACAGGTACAGGCTTTGGGAGACGGTCGATTTGGGAGATGGGATGGAAGAGTGCGTCGCTTGTCAATATCAATTCAATGTCCCAGAGCTGACGTGTCTCCATCAGGTACCGCCACAGAATTACAAAGGCCAGGGCTAAGCAGGACACCCAGCCAGACGAGCGAGGGGGTGGCATTCTGGCCGACGAGATGGGCATGGGGAAATCGCTGTCTATTCTTGCCCTGATTGCAAAGACTCTCGACGATGGCAACGAGTGGGCTCAGCAGCAGAAAGACGGCGCCGAAGACAAGGAAGCGATCACGCACTCACGCGCTACGCTTGTGGTCGTCCCGTCTGCCCGTAGGCGGCCCTCCTTTTTCTTGTCAGAATGGACACCTGGGACTGACTTGACTAGTTCTCATCACCAACTGGATGAACGAGATAAAACAGTACGGTTGTTTTGCAATTTGAAGTGGCATCACCACTAACTGAATACGCAGGCACTTGAAAGGGGGCCTCGGGGTAGTCAACTACCACGGCCCCAAGCGACCGAAAGACCTTGACACAATCTCAGACTCAGATATAGTCGTAACCACCTACAACACACTCACGACCGAGTTTCTAATCAAGTCGAAACCCTCCATCCTCCACCGGATCGGCTGGTACAGAGTCGTCCTGGACGAAGGCAAGCCCCACCCACCCCCCTTTTTACTTCCCAACGGGCACACCTGACACCCTTTAGCACATATCATCCGCCGCCCAGTCACATCCTTCTTCCGAGCCTGCGACAACCTTCACGCCAACTCACGGTGGTGCCTCACCGGCACGCCCATCCAAAACAAACTTGCCGACATCGGCGCGCTCTTCGCCTTTATTCGCGCCGAGCCCTTCTCCAAAGCCTCTGTCTTCCGCAAGTGGATCGAGGTCCCCTTTGAGCAGACCATTGAGAACCCGACCGTCGTCAAGAACCGGCTCGTGATGCTCCTCGAGGCGCTCTGCCTGCGCCGCACCAAGGACGCCATCCAGCTGCCCGGGCTGCGACAGCGCCTGCGCATCTTGGAATTCTCCCCCGCCGAGCGCGAGCAGTACGAGAACACGAAGAAGACCCTGGCGCGCACGATCCGCCAGCGCGCCGGCGGGGCCGAGAAGAGCTCCAAGTTCGGGCTGTTCCAGGCGAACCTGCAGATGCGCCTCTTGTGCAACCACGGCACGTTCCAGAAGCCCTTCTCCTGGCACCACCGCAGCTCCCTGGACGAGCGCGAGGTTGTCGTCTCGGCGCTGGGCCAGACCGGCGAGATCACCTGCTCCGGCTGCCAACAGCCCATGCCGATCCTCGGGTCCAGCTTGCTGGGCAACGGCTTTCGTGCGCAGTGCGCTCACGTCTTCTGCTCCGAGTGCATCGCGGAGTCGGGCGCCAGGGAGCAGACGCAACACTGTCCCGTGTGTGCGCGGTGGCGTACGCAGGCGCGGGCCGCAGGTCGCGTTGCCGCTGCGGATGTGGCCATGCCGGACTGGCCGGCGGAGGAGGCGGTTGAGGACGATGATGACCACTATTTCAACGCGGAGGGTCACTCAACGAAAATGCAGGCGTTGGTTGAGGACATCAGCAAGGACCTGATGACGACCAAGAGGCATTCCTCCCCCTTCCCACCGGAGAGCACGTTGTGTATAGCTAACGTAAAATAGTATTATCTTCTCCTGCTGGACGAGGACGTTGCACCTCCTGTCCAAGCACCTCGACGGAGCTGGGATTACCTACCTCCGCATCGACGGCGGCTGTCCCCCCCCACAGCGACAGGCTAAGCTCGACCAGTTCGCCAAGGACGACGAGAAGCGAGTGCTCATCATGACGACTGGCACCGGTGGATTTGGGTACGTTAGCCGCCTTAGCTGTTTCTCTCGGGACTCGAGCCTATGTGGTGTTGACAAGCTCCCAGGCTGAACCTGACCTGCGCCAACCGCGTCTTCATCATCGAGCTGCAGTGGAACCCTGGCGTAGAGAGCCAGGCCATCGCACGCGCCATCCGATTGGGGCAGGAGAATGAGGTTTACGTGACGCGTTACGTGGTCAAGGACACCGTAGAAGAGGTTGGTTCTACAGTGACCCTCGCAATCTCATAGTTCGTGCTGACCCTGCGAAGGAAATGCGGTCCCAGCAGCAGTGGAAGATGCAGCTCGCGGCCTTGGGATTCGAAGAGACGCCGGATGGGATTGATGATGAGGAGAGTGACTCCTGATGGGTTCTACGGTAGTCGGACCAATAATACTTGTAATTGTCATCAAACTCAAGCCTCTAGCAGTCATCCAACCTTTACGGTAGAACTCACGCCATGGGGTTGGGAATCAGTGCAGTCCTCGTCTAATAGAGAAACCCCTTACGGTGGCGATGGCAGCCGTTTACATATCAATAGTAGTGGCCTGTGAGAGAGGCCCCTCCACACCGCACATGCCAGAGGCGTGCAGCTGCAAGCCACGAGCGTCAAGGCCAAGTCCGTGTGATGCATCCCATTGCGATATTTCTCAGCTCAGACTCGACGCCCGGGGTATCATGGTGTTTGGCGTCTGTTAATGTTTCATTGCATGGGGTAGCATGTGGGCGGTGAGCGGGGAAATGAGAGCTGAAGATCGCTGGCTGCCGACGTTGCAGAGAAAAAGTTGAAGAAACTTGATGCTGTTGACCCAAAACCCAAACCGAAGTAAACGAGAGATTGACGAATCAAGAGATTGAAAGCGGGCGACGTCGCTCCTTATCCTGCTGCGGTGGCAGTGAGGTGGCTGCTTATGGCAACGCAAGCACTGGAAGTAAATATTTCCAGCGATGACTGGGGTGTGGCAAGGGGTGGGTTTTACATAGCTCAGTTTGAGGCTAGCGCGGCCCCTGAGTGCAGAATGCGGCTGAATCTGGCGAGCGAGCTGCGGGATCGGCTTGGCATGGTTCGTCAAGGCCAAATGCCGCGTGTTGCGTCTGTTTTTGGGAGAGCACCAAACGACGTGCGGATGATGACTGCGGCTTCCGAGTGCGGCACGGGGAGAAGGAGCCCCATCCCATCCCATCCCATCAGCGCCGCGGCTGAGGGCCACGAGTCCGAGACGAGCGTGACGTGGGCCCTGCCCCGTTTGTGGGCGTGAGATGATGCGTGTGTCATGGTCGCCAGCTCCTGTTGGTCATCACGAACTCAGTTGGGACTGGCGCCAAAACCGGGGAAAACCTACAGGGGGTTGCGGTGCCTCTGGGCCAGGTTCCATGGTGGAGCAATCTTCTTTTATTATGAACTGACAGGCCCTGGATTAAAACTTTCAGGTTAGCCCAGTTTTCCCTCCCACTTCCTGAGAATTATCGCGATGCACCCTCGCGCACCCAAATAAATCACCAATTCCCTCCTTTCCTCCCTCGATCCAACCAGCCGCCGCGCCGGCACCCCAACCATGGACAGGATCGTCTTCAGCCCAGAGCTGACGGTGCCGGACACCCTGCTCTTGCGGAACCTGGCCGACGACATCCAGCGCCACAAGGACAAGAAAATTAAGGGGCTTGGCAAGCTCAACCGCGATGAGGGCTACAGTAGCGCAACCTCGACCTCGACCACCGCCCAGGAGGCCGGCATCGGTGCGTGCTTTCCATCCATCCTGGCCCGGCCTACCCGCCCCCAAGTGGGACTGGGGACCCCGTCGGACCCGGCGAGCTCGGGTTGGGGACGAAAGACCCGTGACGGCTGACATCAGGGACCAAGCACCACAGGATACGGCATCTCACCAGAACGGGACGCCCGTGATATCCAAACCCTGGCTGCGCTTAACGACCCCCAGAGCAGCGAGTTTGAGCCCACGGTGATCTCGTCGCTGGACCTGCCGGACCTGCGCGCCCGGTTGCCCGCCCCCATCTTCAACTGCCTCGTCGTGCCGTACATCTCATGGGCACGCACGATCGTGCGGCACGAGACGGACGTGCTGATGCTGACGCACCTAATCATGTACTTCACCACCTCGCTCCCCAGCGCGGTCTTCCTCTTCTACCGCTTCACCTACCTGCACGGCGTCGTCCACTTCGCCATGCAGTTCTGGTTCTTGGGCACCTACACGCTCATGATGCACCAGCACATCCACATGAACGGCATCCTCGGGAAGAGCAACCCCATCTTGCGCGCGGTGGACACCCTGTTCCCCTACGTCACGGATCCGCTCATGGGCCACACGTGGAACACGTACTTTTACCACCACGTCAAGCACCACCACATCGAGGGCAACGGGCCCGACGACCTGTCGTCGACCATCCGGTACCAGCGGGACGAATTGCTGCATTTCCTGCACTATGTCGGGCGGTTCCTTGTGCTCATCTGGTTCGACCTGCCGATGTATTTCTGGAGGACGGGCCGCAGGGGGAATGCGGTCAAGGCCGCGGGGTGGGAGCTGGCCAACTACGCCTTCATCTACACCATGTTCCGCGTCAACAGCAGGGCGGCCACGTTTAGCTTGCTGCTGCCGCTGCTGCTGATGAGGATCGGCCTGATGGTGGGGAACTGGGGCCAGCACGCGTTTGTCGATGCCGACGAGCCGGACTCGGATTTCCGGTCGAGCGTCACCTTGATTGACGTGCCGGTGCGTATTTCCTTCCATCTCCATCTATTTCTGAATTCAAAACTAAACCGCCCCAACCAGAGCAACCGCTACTGCTACAACGACGGCTACCACACCTCGCACCACCTCAACCCGCGGCGCCACTGGCGGCACCACCCGGTCGCCTTCCTGCGCCAAAAGGAAACCTACGCGGCCGAGAAGGCCCTCGTCTTCCACGACATCGACTACCTCATGATCACGGTGCGCCTGCTCATGAAGGACTACGCCCACCTCGCCCGCTGCCTGGTGCCCATCGGCGAGCAGATGGACATGACGCTGGAGGAGCGCGCCGTCATGCTGCGCCGCCATACGAGGCGGTTTAGCG
>FTEL01003933.1_pt1 | contig 17011 bp, 16 predicted proteins | sample 1658911 | NCBI WGS metagenome assembly FTEL01 (sample SAMEA3914869, study PRJEB12502) | metagenome | biome: forest; material: soil | place: USA | collected 2012-03-12 | depth 0.1 m
AAACACAACAATCACCATCTTCACCACCCCCCCCTCAAAACCCAACAATCACCATCTTCACAACCAATCCCCCCCTCAACTTAATCACCTCCTCGGCCCTCGCACAAGCCGTCAACCCATCCTGCACCTGCCCCTCAACAAACCTGCCCCCGGGCACATCGTCCATCACATTCCACCACCCGCCGAACCCGTCCCCGACCCCCATCCCACCCGGGTTCTCGAGCACACAAAACTGCATGTCAGCCAATTCGCACCGGTGGAAGCCCGCCTTGTACCGCATGAGCTGGTACTGGTGAGACATCTCGCGGACGACGCCGGCCTGCAGCATCTCCGGGGTGGGATCGGCGTCGAGGAGGACGGCGAGGGGTTCCTTGCGCGAGGCGACGGCTTCCCAGTGGGCTGGGTCTTGGTCTGGGGGGAAGGCGGGGCCGGAGATGACGGGGTGGAGGGTGAATTCGTCTTCTTCGAGGGGGGGCAGGGACGGGTCGTCGATGGCGAGGGCGGAGAGGTCGCCTGTTTCGTTGTATCTGGCGAGTTGGTCCTGGGTGAGCTGGGCGAGGGCGGTGGCGATGCGCTTCGCGTCGGCGCCGTGGCGCGGGCCGAGAGCCCACCAGTTGGGCCGCGCGGTGAGGGACACGCCGTACTTGGCGTAGTCGTTCGTCAGCGTCACCGTCGCCACGTTGAGCTCCCTGCGCAAGTATGGTCGCAGCGCGATCAGATCGCGCACGACCTCGCGGGGGCCGAAGACCACGAGCGCGTTGAGTGGCGTGCGCAGCGGCACGTTGCGGCGGTGGCGGGCGGCGCGGGCGAGGTGGAGGACGGACCACAGGGTGAGGATCTGGCGCTCAGATGTCTCGTCGATGAGGGGGAGGTGGGGGGTGGGGAAGGGGAGGGCGAAGATGGTGTCCTCGCCGTCGATGTCGTCGACTTGCGGCTCGGCCCAGTGGAAGTGCATGCGGAGCATCTGGTACATGTGCTCGGTCAGGTAGGGGGCGAGGGGCGCAAGGAGGCGGGCGAGGGTGTAGACGACTTCGATGTAGACGGCGAGCGCCTCTCGGGTCGCCCGCGCGTTGCTTGGTGTGATCATCGGCATCAAGCGCCTACGGTTGAGGCGGATGTAGATGTTTCTGAAGGCCTGGAAAAAGGTGCGGAGCTCGGGGACGACCTTGTGGAGTTGTGATTCTGAACGGCCGCTGGCGTCAGTCCGAGCTTCGTTGATGGCTTGGAATGGGGTGAGCGCGTACCTTGTAGGTGTCGGTTCACGCAGTGTACCAGACGCTGGCAGCAGGACAGGATCCAGCGGTCGGTCACATTTTCCGGCTTGTCCATCCGAATTGGGACTTGGGTGACAAAAGTCGTGCCTGTAGATTGCTTGTAATTCTCCATGAGGTCTGTCATCAAGTGACACATACTCCACAATGGCACCAGAATCTGGGATACCATTTCTCTTATGCCACCTTCCCTCAACAACATCGCCTTGCCTCGCATGACCGCAGAGCTGACAAAGTAGAGCCTCGTGGCGTCTGCCCCAGCTTTTCTGAACAGACTGTCTGGCTGGGGATAGTACCTCTTGTATGCGACGTCATTGGGAAGGAGGGTGCCGGGGACGATGGCGTTGCGGAATGGTGTTGCGTTGAAGAGCTTGTGGCCGAGAACCACCAGCGCGTAAAACCAGCCGAGAGAGTCTCTGTCACTAACAATAAAGTCTGCTGGGAGCAGTTCCGTGGTGTCCCCATCCTGGCTCTTCCCAGTCGCGTAAGGCATACATCCAGCCTCAAACCTGTCGCAACGGGTTAGCCCAACCGCGGTCAACGATGGGGCAAAGCGGGGAGGAGGGGGGGGCCACCGACCAAGGGTCAAAGACATGGCTGACTCTGCGCAAAACGCCCTTGCCCCTTTTCGAACGGATCGAGATGCTGTCAAGCATGGCACGGTCACTGGCATCCAAGCGACCTCTGAAGCCGCTGAGCCGCTTCAACTCCTTGATGCTCTCAACACAGACCACCTCTTCAGAGTCGTCGCTTGCCCAGATGGGTATGGGAGTGCCCCAGTATTGGTCGCGCGAAATGTTCCAGTCGTAGGTGTTCGCCATCCGGTTTACGAACGCTGTCTTGGCAGACGGGGGCGTCCAGTTGGTTGACTCGAGGTTTTCGAGTATTCCCGGGATCGAGTCCGTCACTTTGATGAACCACGAAAACATGGCGCGCCTGAGGACGGGTTGGTCCGTCACCCGGCAGACCTTGCCAGGGCAGCGGACCATAAGCCTGAGGACCACGCGGCACCGCCTTGCCAAGCTATCCAGGATCGCTGTACTGGCATCCTCGATGCCCTGGCCGACGAAGTTTGGTGGCTGTTGAGCGAAGAAAAGCTCCTGATCAAGCCGAGAGGGCGGGATCTGATGAGGGTCGAGGAAGCCCGCAGAGGTGGCCGCGTCGAAGTCCCGTTGGCTGAAGGCGGGAGAAAGGTGCCTCACACCCGTGCCCTCGACGAATCGAAGGTCGTCTACCGCGATGATGCGAAAGCAGTTGGGGAACGATTTCACGAAGGGGTCAAACGGGGGGTCGTAGGCCCACCCGACCATGGATTTGCCGGGGATCTTGCCCAGCACCTCGTACTTGGCCGTGTTCGAGGACAGCTCGGAGAAAAAGCGGCCCTCGCCCAGAATGTATCGTTCTTCCGTTTCTTTATCGAGGATCTCGCGGTATTCCATGTCGGGATCGACACCGAGGAGCAAGTTCGAGAGCAGGGTCCAGGGCGAGAGGGTGTAGGACAGCAGGGATGTCTTCTCCCTTCCCTCAACGCCGACGAGCGGGAACGATATCACGGCGGCGGCCGACATGAATGTCAGACTGGTGTCCTTGGCGCACTCCATGTGGCTCAGCTGAGTGTGGAGGGGGTTGGAGTAAGGCGTGATCCGACAGGCACGGTAGACGTGGCCGCCGTCGAAGAGCCGTTTGAACAGGCGCCAGCAAGTCTCCATGAAGGCCGGGTCCATTGTCTGCACCCTGTCAGCTCAGTCCTGTGGTCCAAGGCGCGCGCGCGGGGCATGAGTGTCACCTTATTGTTGTCGCAAAACTTGAGGCATGCTCCGAGGCGGTCGCTGGTGAGTGTGCTCGCCGCGATGCTCTCGTCGGCGATGGCTTTGTATTCTGCCGTGTACCTGTCGATGCCAGTGAGGCTGCTGGCGGCAGACGTGGCGAGGGCCGGCTGCCGCAGAAGTTGGTAGGCAACATGATGACCGTGTGTCTGCCCGCCACAGAGACGAGTGACGTTGCATCCCCGCATGGACCAGTACCGCAAGACGACATCTCTGACGGCGGTGGTGATGAGCTGGCTAATGGTCTGGCCGACGGGTGCTGCATCAATCCATTATCGTAGTCAGCGGGCTGGTGGCGGACAGACGGACGGACGGGGCACGCGATGCACGCACCGAAAGGAGGGCCATCGTAGAGGGTCAAACAGGGCCCGTCCTTGTTCCGCCAGCGCCGGGCCTCGAAGCCATCTACCCTTTCCCAGTATTCCCTGATGCGATCCTCGGCCTGGGCGAAAATAGGGACCGCGAACATTTCTGGTTTGTCGGCCTCCGGGTCCGCACGCGGCGGGAGCGCTGGCATCTTCCGGGGAGGCCCATCCTCTGGACTTCCTGGGCGACTCATGGCTCTCACGCCAGAGCTGCAGCTAGGTGATGTGCTGGGATGGGGGTAATTTGTTGGCGTCTTGTTCGTGGATGGAGGCGAGGAGGAGGGGCGGTCGTGGAGGGCTATGCACGGAGGGCGATGTCGACGAGGAAGATTAAGTACCTAAGGGTGCGTTGGCTGGCTCGACCGTGGGTTGGAGGAGGAAACAGGAGGCGCGTCGAAGCAGGGAGAAAGGCGGGAAGGACAGCACCCGAGGAACGAGTGAAAATGAAGCGGCAGGAGCGAGGACCGAGGACGGAGGAACGAGGACATGAGCGAGGACCAGGCAACAACCTCTCCAATTGGCAGCCGATCCAACCCCAGAACGGCAACCGCGCCAGCGACCTAGAGTGTGAAGGCTTCCACTCTTCCCACATTTGGCGGTTTGACTTTGGCACTTTTCCCTTTGACGCCCACTACCCTTGACCTTGACCTTGACCCTGACCTTGATCATTGACTGCCGACTCCTCCGGGTAACCGCACCAGACTTCAACAACCACTACTACCGACCACAGATCAAAAATCATCAAACCGCTCATCCAGCAGGCCCCTTCCCCTTCCCCGACGCGAGCATGGCCTACACTATCGCCGACTTCCGACCCTTAGAATAGTCCGACCCTTAGACTGCACCCACCACCACCAAAATTCCAAGTCCCTCCATAACGACTTCACCTCTTGCCGCACATCATACTGCACAAACACCCACCCAAGACACCCCACCACGACAGACACCACCGCCCACGCCCAGATAGGCGGCCCGTCCCCCGCGTTGATCTCTCGCACGTTCATGCTGAAGACGGATGTGACTAGCGCAATGGGAATGAACAGTGACACGAGCCGCGTGAGCCGCGCCATGTTCTGCGCCTCGGTGATGGCCTTTTGAGATTCCCGGATCGTCGCGTTGTGCGCCGCCACGCCCATACCTTGCGCGCAGTCCTCGGCCAGTGACTGAGCATAGGCAAGCGCCGCGCGGTAGTCGACCAACATGACGCGGATATTTTCTGAAAAGGCCTCGTCGGAGCGTTTGGGCCAAGGGGAGAGGTTTGGTGGCAAGCTCCATGGGGACCCGGATGCAAAGGTTGCCGGGGAGAGGAGAGTCTCCATGTAGCTGATGGGGCCCTGGAGGTGGTTGATGTGTCGCTTGAGAATCTGCTGATGATATAGCAGGTTTGAGAGCATCGGATCCGCTTTGGTGATTTGGTCTGGGGCCTCTGGGTTGACGAGGCGAGAATGGGCGAGCTCGTCCCTGACCTTGGCCGCGATAAGATCTAAGATCCCCATCTCGGAGAAGATGACAGAGCGGAACAAAGGGCTCAGCGCGTAGAAAGGGTCTTGCGCAGCCCTGGACAAGTCCACCGTGGAGGCAATATCGTTCAAGATGAGCTCCACGGGGGTGGGGACACTGGATACAGGACAGTCATCTCCGCCGGAGTCGTTGATGCTCGAATTCGTGGTGTTCGCCGCTTCATCACCTTCCGTCTTCCCCAGCGCTGCTCCTGGGGTGTGTAAATATATTGGGGATGGTGTGGGCTTGGGCAACCACTCTGGCTCCAGCCACCAGTGATGGCTGCTCTCATCAAACGAGTCACCATCGTGCCAGATGATGCCTGGTCTGTCAATTAGTGACAACTCATGGTAGGTTCCAAGTGATGGGGGCTGACTTGCCTATCCACCCCTGCCCAGCGGGATGAATTCCGATCGAGATGGTTTGCTCCAGGGACTTGTGCTCAAAATCATGCGCCGAAAACTCGCGGATTATCGAGCGGGCCTCGACCCCATGCCGCAGCTTGGCGAGAGAGCCCATAAAATGACCCATATTCATCGATATGCGCCGCCTACTCCTATCCAAGATCCTCTGCCTAACATCCTGTGGCATACGTTCGCTGTCGGGGTCAGAAAGCCGGCCGATCCTGGTCGTCTGTAGTGACACCATATCCCCGTGACACGACGGCAGAATGCGCGACGCCACCCGCCTCGGAACGGTTTTTAACCAAGTACCATTGCCAAAAGATTCGAACCTGGTAGCAAACGTCAGATGGCGCCGAAAGAACTCAGGATCAACCCCGAACTTGCCGCCCAACGCATTGAGCCACGCCGGCGAGGGATGGCCCTGCAGAAACAAGAGCCCAAATTCCCCAGCCCCAGGGAGCACCGAGTCTCCGAGCGCCTCGAACTCCGCGACCGTGTCGAACGGGAGCCGGGCGAGCTTGTTGCCGGCTACCTGATAGAGCGAGGCAAAGCGAGCGGTTGGGTTCTTGGGCGACGACGTGGAGTTTGCCGGGGGTTGGGGTCGAAGCCGAGCGGGAGGGTGTCCCAGCGGCGCGGGCGTGACAAAGGGTCTCTGGAGGAACTCGGCGAGTGTTTTGAAGCTGTCGCCGGGGAAGAGGCTTTGCGCTGCGGTGATGTTGGAATGGCGCAGGACCTGGTCGGCGTACTCTCTCGAGGTGACTCAAATGATTGGATAGACGGTGTCAGCGAGGGCTCATTACCGGGAAGCAAAGGGTCTCATGGATAGTTAATCATGCTCACATGAACGGTGGCGGGGAGGCGGAACATTGTTGCTTTCGGCGGGCGCGGCAGGGTCGCTAGGACCAGTGCCTGTCTCTGTAGGAGGGGACGCCATGGGCCGGGTTGTCGAGGAGGGAATGAATGATGTCTAGTGGCAGTGAAAAAAAGACCGAGTGGCCGGGTGTGTTCTGGGGATGCTTCGAGTGTTGAGTGTTGAAGGTCTGAAATCTGAGTGAAGTCTGATGCAGTCGCCGACTTCCCCGCTTCACGGGTTGTTCAGCCCCTGATTCAGCCCATCAGGGCAAGGTGCATGCATATGCACCGCCCACGGCCCGGCTACAAGTACACAGGTCTCTCACACCATTCGCAGCGTCGAGCTCCCTGTATGCCTATCTGGAGCCTCGTCACCCTGCCCCTCTCCCCCCCACCCCTGGGACTCCTGACTGCCATGGCGGTTTCCTACATCGCCGAGCTCACAGAATTGAATCGGGCGCGCAAGGTCGATAAGAGCAACAGGTATCCGTAAAGCGAGATAATCCGACCGAGGGCAAAATTGGAGGGCTTCCAGTGGTTTGTTGGTAATCAAGCAGTCGGTTGGGTGCACTCCATCATGGGCGTGGCAGAGAAATCGTTGTTGGTTGGATGCGTTGTTGGTTGCTTGATTTGAGCTTTGCGCCTTCCCCCCAACAACGATCACTGGCAGCCTGGAACCAACCAGTTCCATTTCCCCCCTCATTTCATCCCAGGTCTCTTGCCTCCTCGAAGCACCCAGTCCCCCTACCTGCTCTGCTCTGGCCCACCATCTTTCACGACTCCATTGTGATAGAGGTTGACAACACTGGTTCGATAGCATGGACCCCAATGCGGCGTTGTCCCTCGTCTTCGACGCCGACATCTTTTTTGCTCGCGGAACGATCCGATATGCTGCGATTGGAGCAGTCGCAGTAGGCAACACCTCCCTCCCCGCCTCCCGTCTTTGCCTGCTCAGCCTGTGCTGCCGACGAATCACTAACCGGTGTTTGTACAGTTCAAGGATGATGCCATCCTCCCCCATTCCGTCATCACGGTCATCGCAGCACAGCCTGGTGTGCCCATCAGCCGAGGGTGGCTGGAGGAACGCCTTGCTGACATGAACGACGGCTGCGATGTCTACAAGAAGCATCATTTTCTCGACGCCTTGGTCATCACGGGTGTCAAAGAGGGGCAGCATATTCCCACCAGAATAGTGCACTCTTGCGGGATTGGCTCCGGCCGTTTGAAGCGGCCGGGGTGAGCCAAGGTGGCTCACCCTGCTCCGTCGGTCGCGCGAGCAGGGCGGAGCAGGGTAGAGCAGGGTGAGCAGGGTGAGCCAGGCACTCTCCCCGCCCAACCAACCACCGCCGCCACCCTCCTCGTCGCTGCCCCCCTTGACCCGCTAACACCCAATACTCTTCAATTAGAATTTTAAGAAACAGAAAAATAGAGAATAGGAAAAGGGAAAAAAAAACCAAAAAGAAGAGAAAGGACGCAAAAGGCAGTATGGCTTTGCGGGGACTTAATAATACGCCCTGCCCCGCCGCTCCTAGCGGGCGGCCGGCGTCTCCCTGCTTCTATCTCGCCCTGGTCTACGCGAGACCAAACGACTCAGGTATAGCGCGATATATCTAGTAACGGCGATAGCGATGACGAAGGTGTCAGGCCCCGAGGGCCTAGGGCACTTGGGATGGGTCAGGGTCAGGGTCGCGGGCCTGTCGGACCCGTGGGTTGTCATCAGGGGAGGAATTGGCTGTATCGGGGCGCGCTGAGAGGGAGCAGTGCGTAAGCCATACGCGTGTGCCCAATCAAGGCTCGGTGGTGTGTTTAGTCGAGGGCCGAGCATTCGGAGGGAAGGAAGGATAAGGGGAGTCCAGCATCGCCCACTTTTTGGGAGGAGGCAGAGTTCAATGGTCATCCAGGTTCACCCCTAACTTCGACTTCGCTGTTCGTTCTGTGCTATTTGCCTACGCCCCTTCACTTCAGCCAACTCTCCTGCCCTGGGCCCCGTTGGTCCTGACAGAAGGCGACGGTAATAGTACCTTTTCCGGCCACGGAGCGTAGTAAAATACGGTCAAGTGTCACGGCGGCTCTGCCGTGACCGCTGGGACCCACATGTGGAGCGCGGCACGCGGTGGAGCACGCGCCGCGCTGGTGTTGAACATCCTGCACCTCGCTGTCGCGAGACCTGTTCGTAGCTCTTCGAGCTACGTCTTGACAATCGAGCCTGCCCGTACCCGACGGAATAGAGCCCAGACTGTAGCTTAGCCCGAATATACCGTCATGGCCCCTGCCCGCCTGTCCTGCCCGTGACAATCCTCAGGATTTACTTAGAGTAAGGCTCCTCCTCCTATGTCGTTTATACTTCCAGCTATAGGATCTAATATTAAGCTTAGCTAGTATTAGGACAAGCGGGGTTAGAAAGATGACTTTAAGTCCCTTGAAGCCTCGATTCTCGGGTAAAACTGTCAGCCCGTTACATTACCCCCCTCCTCTCCCCTCCCCGGCAAAGCGTCGTCCTCCGTGATCCTCCCGTAGGCAGCCTCGTACCGGTCCAGTGCCTCTGCCTCCAGGAACGCGCTAAGCGGCTCCCACGTCGGTTGTGCGTAGCCAGTCCATTTGACCAGTACCTCCGGTGCTCTTCTCGTCTTCCTCGAATCGAGGATCTCCTGGACTTGCCATTCCTCTTCCCCATCCGGGTTATCCTCTGGCACTATTGCTGGGGGCTGGGCGTCATCCTGTACCTGTGATGGTAGCGGATCGTCGCTAGCCCTCTTCAAGTGCATCACGTGGAACACGTTGTGGATGCCCGGCGGCGTGTCCAGACGATAGGCGTGCGAACCGATCAGCTCGGTAACGGTGTACTTGGCGTTCTTCCAGTCGAGCTTCTTCGAGGGTCTCTCGGTCTTGACGTTGTTTAGTCGTAGCCATACCTTGTCTCCTATACGGAACTGCTCTGCGACCTGCCGGGCCCGGTTGGCGTACTACTCCTGCAGCTCCTGGGTAGTAGCTATCGCGGCTTGTGCTACCTGGACTGCTTCCTTAAGCTTGGCAACGAAAGCTTCCCCGCGTGCCACTGGGGATCTTCCGCTAGGACATAGCTCCTCCTCCCCCTTGGCCAGATCCAGGAGATCGACGTTATAGCCGTATGTCAGGAAGAAGGGGCTGATTCCCGTTGACGTCGCGTTCCGCTTGTTGATAGCCAGCATTGCCACGGGCAGTAAGCTGGCCCAGTCGTCTTGGAGGTATGTCGTGTAGTAGCGTAGGTAGTGTTCGACTACCTGGTTGGCTTGTTGCGTTACACCATCGGTCTCAGGGTGGTAGGCTGTGGACAGCCTCCGAGTGATCTTGAGCAATTCGCAAATCCGTTTCCATACATGGCCAACGAACTGGGGGCCTCTGTCAGAGACGATCGCTAAGCGGAGGCCGTGGTGGCGGATGAGACTGCTGAGTAGTCGTTTGGCCATGGCTTCGGTTGTCGTGGACGTCATTGCCTCGAATATCACACTCTTCGACAGCCGGTCGGTGATGACCATTGTGACGGGCTGAGCCCTGCGGAGGTCTCGGTCACCCTCGACCAACTCTGACCCCTAAGCATCGCCCAGCCAATGACTCCACCAACGACTCCATCAACAACCCCATCACGCCGACCCCTTTTCAGCCATGGCGCCCGTCTGGGCAGACAGAAACCAACGTGACGTGTTGGCGATATTCTCTTCTTTCCTTTTCCTTTCTCCAAGCTTAGCTATACTCGTAGAGTCGTCATCAGATAGCTGCAACACTCCTGAGACCGTTACAGTCGTAAACAGGGTAGTCACAGGCATCAAAGTTAGATTTACTCGCGCGATCCTTGTGGTGTTAGTGTCTTGTCAGTAGCCACTAAAGGGAATGCAACAAATCATGCTAGCAGTCCCGGCGTGGTAATTATTGCTCCTTGGCCTTCTGGAACAGAGCAGTAAAGCTGCCGGTGGAGCTAGCAGCCCAAGGCAACAACTATGCTGCGATTTCCGGGGTGGGAAACCGCTCAATGCAGCGGGCAAACCCACATGGAATAACTAACACTATTACGTTAAATGTGTTTTAGAGCTGATCACGTCTGAGTTCTCGATCATCCCTCATCACGCAACAAACGTTCGCATGATGCCTTGCTGTCGCGGCTTAAGTCTGGTCTTAATATCGCATGTGATTGACAGGTGATTAACATCCCGATTCATCTTTCTGCCTGGAGGCCGTCATTCATCGGGCACCTACATACCAACCGTGATGACTTTGATGGCGATAACAGAGTAGAAATCTCGCGAGGAGGACAGTCAAGGACAAACCAACAACCTCGGCCCACGTCTGATGCCACTCCCATGCCATGATCAGGCAACCAATAATAGGATCTTGATTATTATGACGTGCGGCAAAGGCTGACTCAGGCTTCTAGATTTCTCCCGAGTGTGTATTATTATTGCATCAGTGATACGGCGTGGGGGATTGAGAAGTAAGCCGGACTCCGATAGGGCAAGGCCACTCTGATTGCATGCCAATCGCAGGCATGCGTGGACACACGCTGTGCGCCCAACAGGGTTGATGTCTCGACAGGAATTTGTCTCGCGATTTCTGACCGGGCAAACAGAGCATGATTTGGAAGGCAACATGGTGCTCATGATGTTGGCGCTTGCTTCGCTCAAAGATGGGTCCACTGGGCACTAGGGGCACAAAAGAAGTCCCTGCAGCTTGTCCACAACTGTTGACCGCTTGACATGGGAGGCGCGGCGTGGCGGCCAACATGAAGCAGCATGGTTCCTGATTGGGTCAATACGCAATCAGCCGTCTGTTCAGGTGGAGAGCACGCTGTGCTCTATCTCTCGGGGGATCGAAAAATACTAACACGGAGTCACAAGACAGAAAGCACCGAGATCCTAGCCTTGCTCCAATCACACCGAGCCAACAGAGACACGGGGCTTCGTGACTCCCAGTTTGTCTCATGTCAGCGCGCGCCGTATAGAAGGATACTAACGCGCTGCTTTTTTGTGTCCAGGTCGTTGTCAGCGCGAAATCCTATTGGCCCACTGCCCCATCACCACACACTCCCCCTCGACCTTGTTGTTTGCATCTGTTGCTGAGAGACTTAAGCGTTTGGAAACCCGCCCCAGGGACCTTGGTGACATCCCAAGAGATCTCGGCTGCTTTCCGAACAGTATAATTGATGAGATTCTTGGACACAGACTCGCTCAGATTTGAGAAGTTTTATAGCTTGCCACCGGCTGACTTCAAGTTCGCCGTCCTCTCACACACACGGAGCACGCCCTCGGACGAGGTGACCTGCCGCGGCACCAGCTGGCTGGGCCAGCATGCGGCAGGTGACCATCAGATCAAGCGAGCATGCGAGCGGGCTCAGAGATTCAACATCCGCTACCTCTGGGTCGACACCATCTGCATCGATCAAGATTCAACTGCCGACGTGGTTGAGGCAGTTGTCAGCTCTTTCGACCTGGTATGGAACGCCGCCCTCTGCATGGTTCACCTGCCAGATTTGTCGCCCGTGGGGACCAGCGAGGGTCCGCCCCCCGACCTGGAAAAGTCCCTTTCCGGCTGCCAGTGGTTCACGCGGGGCTGGACGCTCCAGGACCTCGTCGCGGCGCAGCGAGTAGAGTTTTTCGACCGAGACTTCAACTTGCGAGGCACCAAGGAGTCGACATCGCCGCGATCATGGCTCGAGATGCTCAGCCGCGTCTCGGGAGTCGACACCCATGTCCTGGCCAAGCGAGACCAGCTTCACGAGGTCTCGCTGGGTCGCCGTCTCTCCTGGGCGGCGGGCCGGCACACCACTAGGCCCGAAGACATCGCCTATGCTCTTCTCGGTATCTGTGGCGTCGGGGGACGCATGACGCCGCGCTACGGAGAGGGCCTACGCTCCGCCTTTTTCCGGCTGCAGAAGAAGATTCTCGAATGCACCAACGATCTGTCCATTTTGGCCTGGAAAAGGGAGCAGCAGACAAGCGACGATCACGACCATGAGGGGCAGCAGCCGTCGACACAGGCCCACAGCGGGGTTCTCGCCCACTCGCCTGCAGATTTCCGGCACTTCGCCTCCCACCCGGCCTGGATGTTTCCCTTCGAGTCAGACTGCGAGCTCCAGTTCAACAACCGGGGTTTGCGTGTGTCACAGGCTCTGCTCTCAGGACGTCCTCAACGGGGGGATGGCCGAGAGTTTGTGTTCCTCCTCAACCAGACAGCCGGCATGGACAATGTTGGGATTTCTGTGAGAGAGGTCAAACCCGGGTTGTTTGTCCGTGCAGACCCGCACGGCATCACTTGTTTGCCGCCTGCGGCGCAAGAATCCGCCCTGGCAAGAATCGATCTCTGTCTTGAGCCCACCCTTCGAAAAGAATCCTGCCGCATGCTTCAGCTCCAGAAGGGCAAGCACGTGCCAGCGTGGATCGCCGGTGTTTCCCAGTACAGTACGTCCCCCGCTTCCCGATCAAGCTTTGTGTCCGAGTTCTAAGCATCATCCTGCAGGCCATCCCACCGCCGAATTCGAGCGCGAAGTTCTGGAAGAGGCAGCGTCGGCGGATCAGAAGACCTCGCTGGCGTCTGAGGACACGGACTTCAGCTATCCGGCAACGCCACCACGGTGGGACAAGCCATCGTCATCGTTGAAGCGGAACGCAGACGTCATGTTGCAACAAGACGACTTCAGCGACGAGAGCGACGAAGATGTGCTCCTCTTCGACTCGCTACCGGAGCAGCGAAGCTACCTCGAGGGTGGCCACCGCTTCCGGACATTCGTTCCCACGCTCGTGGCCTCGGGGCTGGGTGCCTGGAACGACGAGAAGGGCAAGAGAGAGCAACTTTCCTTGGACGACCGCCCCCGACCTACCAAGCGCGTTCGGAGGGCTGCCCCTGGGGCCGGGGACAGAAGGGGATCTGACTGGTCGTCGGGCAGCTACACCGCCGTCACAGACCACGACGACCCCGATTCCGGCTTGCTCCTTGTGGGCCGCCGCCAAAAACCGGGGCCGATCCGCAAGCATCCGATCGCGTGCCCCTTCTACAAACGGGATCCGGAGCGGTACCACGGCTGCATGTGGGGGATCGAGCTGTCCGATCTGCGCTCCCTCCGGCAACACGTCATCGTCCATCACCACCAGCCGGACTACTGCCCCACCTGTCACTCCCTCTTTGACAGCGGCGCGGTTCGGGATCGGCACATCATTTCTCGCTGCTGCAGCAGGCCCAAAACTCTAACCCCTCTGCCGGCTGGCGTGTCTGAGGACCAGGTCGGGCGCCTCATTCGCTTGGAGGAAGCCGGCTGGAAGCAGAAGGGGAAGCAGAAGCGGAAGCGGAAACGGAGCACTGGAAGCGTAAGAGGGGCGAGAAAACCTAGAAACAAGACCGTTGCTCTTTCTGAAGAAGAAAAATGGTTTCTCATCTGGGATATCGTCTTTCCGGGTGTCCCGCCCCCCCTTTCGGCTTACCTCTCCTCTCAGCAAGAGCGAGAGGCGGCCGGCATGAGACAGTTCTGGGACAAGGCTGGGCCAGGGATAGTTGCGGGTTTTCTGGAGAAGCAGAAGCTGCTGAGGTGGACGGATCTCCACGAAGAAGCGGATTTGGCCGCGTTGCATGGATCGGTGTTGCAGGGCATGATGGAAACGTCGGGGCTGGTTTCTTGCTCTTTGGGGGACTGCCAGTGAGTGAGGGAGTCAGAGCTGTTCGCCGCCTTCCTTCTCCTCCATCAATCAATGTTTTTTTCTCTTGTTTTCGAGGCACCTGCATTTCTCTGCCGTTGGTATTTGGAATATAATAACTAGCAGCTTGAAATTTGCCCATCTGAGAAGAGTAGAGGGTTGACGCAGGGCACCGAAGGCTCAACAGAGGGGACATGTCGATGTGACAAAGAGCATTGTTCAGAAGAAGAGGAACAAAGGAAAACAGGTGCCTGAGGGCGCTATTTAACAAAGGAAATGGGGTTCCACTGCGTGCCAAGCAGCCCCCAAGCGGCTGTGTGTGCCCAGTCCATTGTTCCTGCGTGCCTAGTCTCTGTGGCTTGCGACAAGGGTTCATGGCCATGGCGGCACAAAGGACAAAAAAAAGACAGGAACATCAACCTGAGCAATTCACAACCCGTCAACCACATTTTCTTCCACCTGTTTTTCAATGCCCAGACGTGCCCCCATACAATCGCTGTGGTGGTGACAACCCGCCGTTCCAACACCCCGTGTCCACACGCCGAGAATTCCGGAGAGAACAAAGGAACCTAGGTTGAGAATTCTGCCTGCTGTTGGAGAGGGGTGAAGTTGCACTCTCCTAGTGCCGACATGTGACTGATCGCTGCCGAAGACTCGCAAGAGACTAGCGAAGGGAAGCAGCTGTTTGATGGAATCAAAAATCAGCGCTTTAAAACGGGTCGGGGTGAGTCTTGGGCTCGGCGTCTTCGAGTTCTTGGTCGGCCTCGCAAGAGAAGCCCACGTGGGGCAATGGGCCAGACATGGAGGTCAAGTCCGTCTCTTGGGTGGCGGCCGAACCTGAACCGAGATGGCTCAACGTCGGGATGATAGCTCTTGAACTCGCAGAGCGTTGGGAGGACGGAGTCATCGCCGCGTCGCTGATGGGGAGGAGATCGGGATCAATGAGAGAGGGCGCAACATAGCCGGTAACAGCAGAATTCATCATCCCTCTCATCAATGATGCAGGAGGGCCGTGGCGGAAAGGCTGTTGCCGGTGGTCCATGGATAGGAAGTAGTTGGGTCCCCAACTGTTGAGTCCCTGGGCGGTGTCGAGTTCTTGCGAGGTGTTGAATCCCTGGGAGGTGTTGAGTCCCTGGGCGGCGTTGAGTCCCTGGAAACTGTTGAGACCTTGGACGGTGTTGAGCCCCTGGTAACCGTTGAGTCCAAGGTAACCGCCGTTGAGTCCCTGGTAATTGTTGAATCTCTGGAAGCCATCTTGGACAGAACCCATGGGTGCGATGCCTTGAAGAGATCGATCCCAGAAGCCGAAGACCTGGCCTTGATCCGAGTTTTGGGGCTGAAAGGGCTGCTGAAGCTGCATGGGGGGTTCGGCAGGGCCCGAGTGTTGGGGGTCACCAGGCGACGGCCCCCCCGAGGCGAGGGACGAAAGATCATCGTGATCGCGGAGTATCCTGAACACGCATGACCAACTCGGCCGCTGTTCCACAATTCTCCGAGCCATGCTTCTGGAGTCGGATGGCTGCGGTGCAACCTGGTCGAGCTGCGCTGGGGGGGTGAACAACCGGTCGGCGAACATGATGATGGCGTTGTTGTAAATCTACCCGGAAAGTCAGCCACCGAAGAGGAAAACAACCCAAATGTAAAAGAAATTGAACGACACTCTCCGGGGGCCAGATCGGATGGGAGGTAACAGAGATTGCACTTACTTTGTCCACCACCTCGAAATGACTACCGACATATGGCGAGTCTGGACGAGGAGTGTCTGGGAACAAGATGCCCCAAAGATCAAACCACCGACCCACCTCGTTGAGACCTCGCCGCCGCTGACTGTCCCTGATGTTCTTGCGTTGGTCGTCATCCATGCCCGGGTGGTGAAACTCGGTCTGTTCGCAAGACCGTGCCTCAATGTGGGCGTTGCACTCGTCCTCCTTGCTGAACGTCTGGCCACAAGTCCTGCAATGAATGGGCTTGTCGTGGCATCTGAGGAGGTGTTGCACCACGTGGCACGTTTCTCTAAGGTCGTACCCAACTAAGCACCTGAAGTGCTTAATCGGGTTATACTTGTAGTATGGACAGGCAAGGCGCCGATGCTCAGATCCGACGGTGCCTGGCGTGTGTTTGACGGCGGGGATGCTTTTCCCATCGCCCTTGGTGCCGCGCGTCCGCTTGCCCCTGGTTGTCGCCGACTGCACGCGCTTGGCCATGCGCTTGGTGGGCCTATCATGTAGGCTGTTGGGACTAGATGGGGTGTTCCTCTTGGGCGGGTCCAAGTTAGGGCTGTCGGTGACGAGGACATCACCGACCGTCGTGTAGATGATGGTGAGAAAGATGACGCACTCCAGAGCGCTCTTGATGTTGGGAACTAAGGGGACGAGAACCCGCCATGAGTACTTAACGAAATGCAACAACACGGAGAATGAACACAGCGGGCATATTTACCTGTAAAGCCATTTCTCGTTCGTACAGAGCCACCGAAGCCGCCCGAGAGTCCCAACACAGCGAGAGCCATAGCTAGTCGTGGCTGGGTGCCACAAGGGAGAGGATGCCTTTGCCTCTTGACGCCACGAGGGGGGGAGGGAAGTTGAGGGAGGTAATGAATGGAAGAGAGGGGGTTGCGAGGCGCCGAGCCAAGGGTAGAGTCGAAGGCGAAGCCAGTCAGCGAGGCAACAGGTCCTCAGCTAAGAATCCAGGAAACCGGATCTGGCCTTGTTGGGTAGGGAGGGATTGAAACTGGCGCGAGGGCCAACCACGGTGATCCAGAGGTGAAAGGCCAGCTTGCGGACACAACAGGACTTAGGTGCGAAACGACGAACAACCCAGCCCAGGGGCGAGGAGGGAGGGGCATAAAGGCTGGGGAGAGAGCCGCCCCCTTCTTCCCCACTCTGCCATGTGACGAGCGAATGTGAACAGAGCCGGAGCCTACACCGAGCTTATCACTGGCCAGTCTTTTCTCTCTCTTTCTTTTCATTCACACTTGTGAGTCCCCTGAGGTGCCTGCTGTCCACAACTGTTTGCAGAATACTTGCAGTTTTGTGAGAAGTAACCAATGAAACCCCGGAGCATGGGGTGGCTTGGAGGCTTGCATCCAATCGCACGGCAAAATAGGGTCCAACAGACATCGGCGGGTAACTTGGAAGG
>FTEL01003359.1_pt1 | contig 17008 bp, 18 predicted proteins | sample 1658911 | NCBI WGS metagenome assembly FTEL01 (sample SAMEA3914869, study PRJEB12502) | metagenome | biome: forest; material: soil | place: USA | collected 2012-03-12 | depth 0.1 m
CTGCGGCGGCGCCTCGACAGTTCCGGACGAGGCTTGGAGCGCTGCAATCCGAGCGCTACGACGAAGCTGCCGGGGAGCGGGGGTGACTGGAGAGGGAGGGCCCCCCGGGAAGCCGGCGAGCGCTGCCTCCCGGCGGCAGATATGCCAGGCACAGGCGGCCCCTCACTTTTGACCCGCTTGGTCGGCCGTTCCTGGTCGGCCGTTCCCCGTCGGGCATGTGACCGCTAGCCTCCTCTCCCGCGGGTACACGCGCCACAGCGTTGCAACACGAGTCGTCGTGTAGCTCGTCGTCATCACCAGGAGCCGACCGTCGTCATCATGAGCAGCCGGCCGTCGTCGTGACGATGCCTATCAAAAGGGTTGAAGAGCTTCTCCGGCTGACTCCGGGCAAACGTGACATCTCTTGGGCCGACTGGGCTCCGTTTCGCCTTCCTGAGGTTGCGAAACGGCGACGGCGTCCACGTTTCCAAGGAGGAGGACATGGCGAGTCGGGGGACACCCAAGGAGAGCACTCTGGAATCGGCTACTGACGGAAGAGAGGTTGGGTACCTCCAAGTCAAAGTGCCCTGCTATAGACACAAACTGGACTTCCGGGTTTCAGGCCTTCCGTGCCAAAGAAGACAGCCCATCTCAAAGCATGCCGCTGCTAGCATGCCGTGTGGGGCTTACCGGGCCCAGGAACCCCTCCGATGCCTCGCAGGAGCTCCGCCTTCATGCTCCGATCCGTGCCATGTCCACAGTGGAGATTGGCCCGATAGTCTTCACGTTCGCCCTGTCCCATGTGCAGTCTTGGTGCTCAAAAGACGGCTATTGCCGTCTTATCCCGGGTCTGCTTCAGGCATTCGTCCCATCGTCGCAGTGATCGAGACAATACTTCTGCATGGCTAGAGGTCCGAAGCACGAGTCCGAGGCCACCTCCTCTACACACGAGAGCTGAGGTCTTTTTCCCAACAGAATGAAGCCAATAGACGGTTCCTGTTGAGGAAATGAAACGCCCCATCCCAAGCCTGGCGAGCGGTGTGGCGGTTTTTTCTACATTCTGTTGCGAGACAACGGACCGACTCGGCGCCGATGGGCTGTGATGGTGAACGAAGACTTCGTTCCTCGTTGCTTCTGCTGTAGACTTCGGAGGCAGCGCCCCTGAACACTGAGTAGGTGCATAAAAAGTAGGTACCTATCGTGCAGCTTGCAAGCTTGTCGAGTTCATGGCAGCTAGGGGGGGCAGACGTCGCTCTCGGGGGGTCACGTGTGCCCAGTGTGCGGCTCATCGCAGCACGTTGCCTCCTTGGCACGAGGCGGCAAACGCCTCCCTCTTGTCGATACGGGTGGGCGACGACTGGGACTCGGACCGATTCCCCCTGGCCCGAAGCCCATCCGCAAAAATCCAAGCTGGAGCGGCAGCGCCGCCAGCCGTCGTGTTGGAGTCGCTCTCCGCTGGCACAGCGTGGCCCCGCGTCGCCACTGCTCGTTGCGCTTCGTCCTCTCGTCCACGCCATCCTGCAGGTCGGGCTGCAGCTTGTTCAACCGTTTGAGGGAGTCGTTGAGATCCTCCTCGAGATAGTAGTTGGCGGCGAATTGGTAAAAGGTGATTATCCATGGTGTTGGTCGGAACGCGGCTGACCTTGCGTGTCGTGAACAGGTGCTCATTTAGCGCGAACGTGCTGGTGGCGAGAAAACTTCGTGACGTAAGAGCCTTGTTTGGGCGGCGCCAAAGCCACACTCTACTACTAAACACCCTCTCTCTCCACAACCATCTCCCCAACCCCAACCCCCCCCAATTACCGCGCCCCTGAACCTAAAAACCACAACCCAACCCGGCACCCTCACCCCTACACGTACCTCTTCGACCTCAAAACCCGCAGCATCCACACCCACGGCAAGAAAGACCACCTCGCCGACAGTATGAGTTGTGGGAGAACGCGATCGATTTGACCGAGCTGCCATGCCCCTTGAGCGTTGCCGTACAGGTGCCCGTTCCGTGTCCCTGAGCTTGACGGCGTTATTCCACGACGCCAATGCGAGTATCTTTGAGTTGTGGGAGAACGCGAACGATTTGACTGAGTCGCTATGACCGTTGAGCGTTACCGTATAGGTGCCCGTTGCTGTAGCGGCTTTAAACTAGCTTCCTAGACGAGCGTGGACAGTAGAAATGCCATCCATTGCGTGAAAAGCATCGCAGAAAGCCTGTCGGGTGCCCTGCGGAACTACGTCATGGGTCACTCGGACGACGTCTTTAAAACCGAGTACCAAACAGGGGTCGTACGAGCGAATCTCGCCGCATTGGCGTTTGGGCCTAACGCGGTGCACCGGGACGACAGGCTTTTCGACGACCTTCGCTGCATGTCCCTAACACGAGACGAGGGCGCCCCTATCTCGGTGTCGAAAGAGCGGATTGCGGAGTTCGATATCACCGGGTTCCGCGCCAAGATCCAGGACACAACCGACCCGGACGTGAAGAAGAGTCTTCGCAGCCAAATCTCAGCCACCATCAAGCGTTGCACCCAGCTGCAGCTCGAAGAAGATCGGCAGGCCTACTTGAAGGAAGCAGACTCGCTGCGTCTCCAGGGTCTTGCGCCGGAGCCAACGCCCGGCGCGGGGGGCCCGGGGATTGCGGCTCCGGTGGCCGCCCTTCTCTCGGGCCCGGGACCAGGAGACGAGGGCTGGTCACGACCGATCGGCACAAGCCTATCGGAGCGGTATATCGACGCGCAGCTGCTGCACCTATCGACTACCGCATCCAGCGTTCCATCGCAGGTTCCGGGGACAGCACCAGCTTCCGAGTCGCCGGGGGACTCCTGGTGTTTCGTCTGCCGCAGAAACGTCGCAAACCGCTCTTCCCTCACGCGGCACTTCCTGCGTGCCCATCTTTCCGACGGCACCTTTGACAAACCCTTCGCTTGTCCAGAGTGCAGGCGCCTTGGGGCGGCGGAAGCCGTCGTCCATGACCCGGCACAGTGGCGCAACCACCTCGAGCACATCCACGGCTCGATCAATACGCCAAACATCAACCCAGATGCCAGCCCTCGGGGCCGCATGTCAAATTCGCCGTTGATCTGCCTTCTATGCGGCATACCCCTGGCGTCCCCGAGGGCTCTCGTCGACCACATGAACCGAACCGAGATCCCTCGCTTCCGTAAGGACGTTCCCGCCGCCTGTGGCGCCTGCAGTCGTGAGAACGGAGCCGGCGTCAACAAGACCATGAGCACTTGGGAATGGCTAACGCACGCTCGGGCCGTCCACGAGTGGTCTCTTCCTCACGAGGCTTGTCTTCTCTGTGGACATCTCTGCGTCCCAGGAGGCGGCCTCCAGAAACATCTCACCACCAAGCACAGCTCGAAACCCGGAGAGGCTCTAGAGTGCGCCGTATGCGTGGCTTCGACAACGCCGGCAGGAGAGATGCAAGGGATTGAGGAGCTCCTCCTGCATGCGGCGGAAAGGCACCCTTCGGGACAGGCGGCGACAAATGCTACCGGAGGAAAGCGCAAGAGGGACGGCGGCGGCGAGCACGCGGCTCTTGCTGCCAAGCGCGCGAGGGTTGCCAAGCCCAAAGAGGGGGGCGGCGGCGGCGGCCACGAGGAGTATACCGCTCCAGCTGCCGAGGGCGGCGACGACGGGAAGCATACCGCTCAAGCCGCCAAGCCCAAGGAGGTCGGCGGCGGCGACAGGGAGCATACCGCTCAAGCTTCCAAGCGCACGAGGACTGCTAAGCACAAGCGCAAGGAAGGCGGCGACGGCGGGGAGCACACCGCTCTGGCGGCCAAGCGCGAGAAGGCCGCCAACCACAACGAGGCGTACATGGAGTTCTCCCGCGTTGCATACAGTGATCTCTGCGAGGAGGTGATCATTTGCGCGCCGACTATCGACGAACAGCAAACGTCCGAGAGTCACATGGGGCCAAGTGCAATCCTGGATTCGGATTTTCCAGGGCACGTCGACCCCGCCCTTCTCGCTCCGTGGCGGCCAGCGGCTTCCGCGCACCACACTGCCGCGGCACTAGTGGTTTGAGGACACCCCGGCCTTCAAGGGCATCGTGGTGGGTGGTCCCGGCTCTTCATATCCTATGGCCCACGCCCAGCCAGCCGCAGCGACGTGGTAGTTAGCTACCGCTCTGGATAAATGGGAGGATGTTAGGGGTCGGAGGATAGGATGGTCATGTAAATATGTGTGCTTAATCATGTCAAATGTCAAATTGCAACTGAAATGCTATGCCTCCCGTATAGCTTGCAAAGCTAGTGAGATGTTCGGTTTCAACGGAGGTAGAACACGGCGGTGACTTGGTTCGAGTAGTAGCACGGTAAGCGCAAGCGGACAGGTGTCGAAGGCATGCCGACAACCGGGCCGAGCCAACTCAGCGACTGATCCATCGCCAGCGACCGGGCTCGCGCGGTCGTCAACTACAGTATACGGGCCACGAATGGTCTTATCAACGGCACCGTTGCCGAGCTTCGCCTCATGATTTCATCAAGCCGGGGGGATGATAGCACGGTCACAGAGAATTTTGTGAACGAATGGCATCTTCAATTATCTATGAGTATGCTATATTCAATGGCGACAGGACGGTCCGCGTATGGGACGCAGCGACGGGGGCCGAGCGGCATGTGCTGCAAGGCCATTCCGGCTGGGTCTGGGCCGTCGCGTTCTCGCCGGACAGCCAGCTCATCGTATCGTCGGGCTCTGGCGACAGGACGGTCCGGGTATGGGACGCAGCGAGGGGGGCCGAGCGGTGCGTGCTTCCGATAGATACCTTTTTACGGTTTCTCTCCTTTTCCTCTTGTGGTGGACACGTCGTTACCGATCGTGGAACCTTACGGCTGCCTTACTCCGACTGCCGATGTTCGCATCATATCTTTGCCACGAGGTCTTGGGTTACCGACGATGGCGAAGAGCTACTCTACCTCCACCCAGACTGCCAGGACTCATTTGGGTTTGTTTCGGGCACCGTCATCATTTACACGGGCCGAGTTTTACATACTCTGAAGTTGGATTTATCGAAAGGGAGAGGCATGCTATAGTGTGTATAGGGGAGCATCTCCTAGGGCGTCGGTTAACTTGACGATAATATGGTATGAGGTTTTGACTTTTAGCGTTCTGAATCATTCACCTCTGCCATGCTTGATCTGCTACGATACTTGCTCAGTTTCTTTTTCTTGTGTGTCCCTTCGAGGGGTCCTAGGGGCCATGCTTAATTTAAATTTAGTGCCGCGCCTGAGGAATGCTTCTCGTACCTTCTTGGTGAATCATTGTATTGGTCGGCGATTGGCCTGCTTCTATCATCACTGCCATGTAAGTTTGGGAGTTCGGTCAGTATTGCAGGGGGTCGTTCCCGAAAAGATTAGATGGGGTCGTCCTCGATCATGTCGTCAGGTCGTTCTTGATGAAGACCCCGGATCGGATCGATGCACCGAGCCCCACAATTGGTGTAACAGGCTACCCTCGCATGCAAGTGGGGATTTAAGTGGGAACTGGCATGTTGATTGATGGTTCATCAACTTGTGCTGCGCCTTTTTGGCGCAGAGTCTGTCGTATGCATGCTCTAGGTAGCTAATTTTGGATGCTTTGCTCTTGAGAGAGCCTTTTCCTAGAGCTCGTCCTTCGGATCGTCCCGGGGTTGGCTTCGGCGGCGATGGCGGCCTGTGCGGCCTTGCCCGACGCCGACATGTTGACGGCGATCAACAAACAACACGCGGAGCAAGTCGCAGGGCGTTCTCAACTCGTCATTCCCTTGCTGTCTGGGGACGGGGCTGTGCGCGATGGCAGTGCACGATTGGCCGCTGTGCCGCACTCACCTGAACGGTTCTGCGGCACAGCCGGGTTCACCGTTTTCTTAAAACGGACAATACTAACAGAGGAAAAAGAGGCGCCCGTTTTTGGGTCCCGAGACCCCCTGTTTTTTGACCCCTCTTTTCCCAAAACATAAGCTTTGGCTCCAAAGTGTCGACGCCAGGTTGGCCATGCTCGTCAACGTGTCTGGGTGGTCGGCCCGCGAGCTTCGTCTTGCGAATCTCTATAACCTGTGTCCCCAGCTTCTCGGCCTCTCCCCACTGGCCCTGGTTCAGGTAGGTCGCCGCCAGATTGCCCATGCTCATCAGCGTATCGGGATGATCGACCCCGAGTTTCGTCTTGCGAGTTTCCATCACCTGCACTTCCAGCTTCTCGGCCTCCTCCAGCCTACCCTGGTTTCGGAACGTCGACGCCAGGTTGCTCATGCTTGTCAGCGTATCGGGATGATCGGCCCCGAGCTTCATCTTACGAGTTTCCATCACCTGCACCTCCAGCTTCTCGGCCTCCTCCCACCGGCCCTGCTTCTGGTACGTCGCCGCCAGGTTGCCCATGCTGGTCAACGTGTCGGGATGATCGGCCCCGAGCTTGGTCTTGCGAATCTCCATCACCTGCACCTCCAGCCTCTCGGCCTCCTCTAACCGGCCCTGGTTGGTGTATGTCGACGCCAAGTTGCCCATGATGGTCAGCGTATCGGGATGATCAGCCCCGAGCTTCATCTTGAAAGTCTCCATCGCCTGCGCAAGCAGCTTTTCGGCCTTCTTCCACCGCCCTTCGTGGTTGTATATCCTGCCGACCACAGTCCCTATAACTCCGCGGTGCCTCGTCGAGATCTTGTCTCCATCAACGTCATCCTCGCTAATCTCCGGGAGATGCGCAATCAGATGTCGACGGAATTCAGGCCGATGCTGCTCTTCCATGATCTGACAGCATACCGCCAGTATAAACGCCATGTGCCACCGTCGCCACCGTCCACTTGGCTCGTTCCGCGTTGTCCGCCACTGGACCAGTCTATGCATCGTCAACCCAGCCCACTCCCCCTCCACTCGCTGCAACAAGCTGTAACGGACCAGTACATCGCGGGTCTGCCGGTACCGGAAACTGTCCCATTCCTTTCTCTCATCGACTGGGACATATTGCCGGAGATCGACCGGTATTCCTTCGCTTGCGTCGTCGTCTAGCTCGGCATCCACCGCTGCCATACCAAGACTTGCCAGACGGAACAGCTCGTCCTGGACAATGCTGCCCCTGAAATGCGCAACAAATGTCAGGAGGATGTTGGGCTTCAGATCTGTATACTTCTTCGTGATCTTATCCAACGTGGTATCCCACACCGTCCACACCGTCTTCTCGGTCGGCAAGAGCCCTCGAAAGTCATCCATCTTCAGGAGCTCATCGCGATGCCTGTTATAGTCCACGAGGTACCGCGTCAGAGCCTGTCGCGGCGTACGATCACTTCCAATATAGGCACCCGCGAGTTCAATCGCAAGCGCGAGGTGTCCAAGGTTGTCTGCCACCTCCTCGCAACCGCGCCGGATGTCCTCAGAAGCCGACTCCGCATCGAGCCCCAGGTGTCGCAGAAGAAGCGCCGCTCCTTCCACCGGCGACATAGCCCCAACTTGAACCTGTTCGCAGGCCCCGGGAAGCATCTGTACGCTTTGTTGGTCTTGGCTGGTAATCAGGACGCTTCCTCGCTTCCCTTTTGGCAGGATCTTCTGGATCCCCCAGCTGACATCATCGGCATTGTCGACAATCACTAGCCATTCGTCGTCTGCCTCGGTTCTGTCGCGAAGCCATCGTAGGACCGCCAGGACCCGTGCGTCTGTAAGAACCGACCCCTGATTCTCAACACGTTCGTCCGGGAGCCCAAGCTCTGTAGCGCATCTTCTGAAGCTGGATCACACAGCCTCTTCGTCTGTCGCGTCGATCCAGAGGATCGGGTTGTATCGGTCCTTGTGCTTCTCGGCGTAGTCCAGCGCCAGCTGAGATTTGCCGGCACCACCCAATCCGTGGAGAACAACCGCATACGGGATACTTCCCTTCTCGTGTCGTATTCGCAGTTGTTTTTCGAGTTTCTCCGACAGCTCTGGCCGCTCAGTATAAGTGTGGACCACTTCGAGAGGGACGGCGTAGTGACGATTCCCTAACCGAGCAAAAAATTCCACTATTTCGACAAGTTTCGAGCGTATAACCTGATAGCTTTCGCTCCTCCACCCAAACTTGTTCAGCCCGTAATGATCGACGAGAAGGCCGATGTTTCGGACCTTCGGTCCCTCATACGTAGCAGACTGCTCGCGAACACACTGCATCTGCCATTAGCGCTGTTCTGTCCAGGTCGATAGGCGTACTTACAAATTGCTCCCACCGAATGAGCCATAGCCGAAACATCTGTATCGGCCGCTTCTCGAAAAAATTAAACACACGCAAGTCGTCCCGAGCATTCCCCACGAACGCCCTATGCAAGTCGAGTAAAAAAGTCGAATCGTACTCCAGGTTCGCCAAGATAAATGGATTCGACCCAAGCGGCTGGAGAGCTAGTGCCACCCACCATCCCCATGCGCCAAAGTTGGACCCACGATGCGGCGTCCCCAAGAAGAGGATCGCCTTAGTGTGTTCGGCCACGTGGCCGAGTTCTCGATTCGCTTGGGCCTGAACAAGTGCCTGTCACCGTCAGTTCCCCGTTTCAAAGAGCCGTCGGACAGCCTACCTGCTTGACCACTAGACCCCCATAGCTGTGTGCCACGAAGACCAGGTTCCGGCTTCGCTCCTAGAGCCGGTGCCGTCAGCAGTATGCTAGGGCCGAGTTTATCGTCAATGCTCACCGCCTCCGACACGCGGATCTCCCCATTGATGTGCTCAAGAAGCTCATTCCCGTGGTGCGCCAGTCGCGTGTAGACCGCCTCTCTCTTCCAGTATGAGTCATAGTTGTAAAAGAACATGCGAACATCTTTGTAGATCGCCGGAGGAAGGTCTTCCGGAAGGAAATCGCTAACCCAGTTGACGAACCGCTCGTTATCTGGCGCTGCTTCTTCGGAGGTATTGGCCGCCTCCGCACGTCTCGCCGCCTGCCATGTCGTGTCCGGGTTAGATCCTAGGCCGTGGACGAAGACGATGCTCCGTCTGTTAGCAAGCTCTCTAGTGCAGCGGCCGGATTGTGCGTACTCAATTCCATCGGTCCGCGTCGGCAAACCGTTAGCGCCCACCGGGACGAGCTCAAATCTTGACTTTGGGGCTTGATGGGGGTCGAGCCGGTTCGGGATTCTCTTCGTGCTCTGTTCGTAGAGGAATGCGATTGAGAGCAGGAAGATGAGGGCATATGCAGCGACGGCCAGGTCCATGGCGGCTAAGTCGGCCTCTGCCTGGTGGAGTTAACCCTAGCTCAGCTAGAGTGATGGATGCTTGTCCGGTGCCGCGAGGTGAGGTTGCAATGCGCGGCCAGTGGCGAGGTCCGGGTGATGCGTTGCGTTGGCTGTGATGTCATCATGATTTGCCTGCGCTTGCATATTCTGGCCTGAGGCTGCGACCGCGCCACATGGAGCGGACACGCTGCACGGAGCGGAATTCCCAAACCCTCAGGTGCTTTGTTGGTGCAGCAGGCGTATGTAATGCACAGACATCCGCAGGAGTCATATCTCCTACCTGGGTTAGAAGTCACCATCAGATGACAAGAACTGGTCCCCGAATATGGAAGCGGTGCGAGCAACGATACAATTCGCAATGGCTACAAGCCGTCTGGATGCAGACTAACCACAGAACGAAACAGCCTGAGCCCATCGTCACCAACCCGACCAACATTACCCATCTCGTGCCACGCCGAGTAAGCACGGTTCAACCGCCGAGGATAGGACGTTGAACACTTAGAGAATGGCCTTCAAGCTGGCTTACTAATGATACCACTAACCCACAATTACCAGCAGAGAAAAGGGCAGAAGAAGTAAGGACATAAGCTGGAAAAGAGGACGTACGAGCTTTATGAGACCAGGATCCATTTTAAGAACTGTATTAGTAGATGTGCATAGTTGCTCTTTCGGGTTAAGCCCGCCGGGCGGAATCAATTGTGTGTGTGTGTATAAAAAAGAACACATCTAACGTTAGCTGCAGTGCTCCACTTAGTTATGGTCGTCAAGGACAACCGAGTGTATGGATGGTCTGCGCAAAGGACTCGTTGCCGAGCCTGGGCACAGACCTCCGTCAGTGCGAAAGCGTCTGTGTCTGATCTTTCCAAGTACATAAACGCGAGGTTGGTCATACTCGTTAGTACGTCTGGGTGCTTGGCATCGCAAGTCTCCACACTTGCATCTTCAGCTTCTCGGCCTCCTCCCACCGGCCCTGGTCGCTGTACGTCGATGCCAGGTTGGCCATGCTAGTCAGCATCGATAGATGCTCCGATTCTTGTAGCCTCAGGCTCCACCTGTGCCAGTCATCATCTTTGCCGCCCTGATAACTGCGCGATTACGGATCCACTCGAGATGGAGATGGCCAGGGTATGCCTGACTTACCTCACCATGCGCCGACATGTCCGGGAGCAGCATGAGCATCGCAAGCGACGCAGGAACCAAGCTATATCCCAAAAGTTATATATCGGTTCCCAAGGTCAGCGCTGTTGTCTAGTTTTGGAAACAGTACTGATGGTTCAAAAGCATATCAAGTTCACAGCGGAGTGTTTGCCAAGCTGGAGACAGATGCAACGCAAATCCACGCCGGGACTCTTGACGACCCAACTCGGCCTGGCAACAGTCTGTTATGGCACACCTCTCAAACCCCGCTCCGGGAGTTTCCCGACTTCCACGCGCCTTCGTGGTCATGGGCTTGTCTTGATGGGATTGTCTCCTTTGCCCTGCCAGAGCTTTTCAGTAGTTTGACGTCTTTAACCCAGGACCTAAGCTTCGAAACGAGGAACGAACAAGACGTCGGAATGCAAGCAAAGCACATGGCGCGTGTGGAAGGACGTGCGTCTCTGGCACAGTCTCTTTTCTTGGTCCGGCCGGGAAACTCTCTCGGGGAGAAAGGGTGATGGACATTCGGGTAGAAGGACGTCCAGCGAGCCTTGCCACAGACAGGGAAATGCTTACTCTGATTCTCGGCTCTGCCCTCTGCCGTGGATCCTCTTTCCCGCGGTTTGACCAGGATGGCAATGCAGTCGAGGAAGGTGTTCAGCCACTTCCCGTTCCTCGGCATACCGAAATGCTCGAGGACGAATGCGGCCATGTAATTGGCTTCTTCATACCCAACCATCCCGTCGAAAAAGGGGAGAGCCGGGGTAAAGTGCCGATTGTATGTGCGGGTGTGAGCCATTGGGGATCGCCCGTAAATGCTAACGCGCCACGTCGCCCGGACTGGATTTAAATTCCAGGGGCGAGGACTGGGAGGAGCAGACCATCGATATTATAGGGCTCGAAGAGGTCGCCGGGGACCTTGGAATGTTCCGAAGACTGGGCCGAGGTGTCAGGCCCCAAGGGGCCTGGGCAATAGGGATGGGTCAGGGTCAGGGTCGCGGGCCTGTCGGACTCCGTGTTCAGCTGTTGGGGTGGCATTAGGCCGAGACAGAGGTTTCGGACTTATCGCGCACTCGTTGCATGTGCGCGCCCACCAGGGGAGGAAGAATAAGGGGAGGGCAGCGCCGCCCACTTTTGGGAGGTTCAGAGTTCAATGGTCATCCAGGTTCACCCCTAAGGTCAACGTCGTTGCTTGTGCAGTGCCATTTGCCTACGCCCCTTCACTTCAGCCAACACTCCTGCCCCTGAGCCCCGTTGGCTCTGACACGAGGTAGGGTTATCTGTAACGGATGGCTGGCCGGATGCACGGTCAAGAGGGTTACGATAATTTAACGGGGCGTGAGTTGAAGCTATGTCCTGGAGAATTACAACAAACATTAGAAGAGATAATTAGGTAGAACGGCAACCCCTATTTTACAGTGCATCTATCAAACTATCATTTTCCTAGTGTTGAGCCCACAAGCCTGTCAAACCCATCAAACCTCTGATCGCGCGATTCCAACATAAGCTACTCAAAAATCGGCAACATGCGCAGGTGGTGGCGCCTGGGGTGTCGCCCGGCGAGGGTAAGCCATCGGCGTCTGCCGCGTAGGTTGCACGTCTTGCGGCCGGGCCTGGGCGCGTGGCGGCTCCAGGGCTCGTTGGGTTGTGGGCGGGCAGCACGGGTCTTCGAGGCAGGCCCCGGCTTGGCAGACTAGGTAGTTGGCCCAGATGACCATCATGCAGGGAAGGCAGATCGGATCGCCTCTCGTGCAGTCGTTATCAGGGCAACATTCTGTATCCGGGTCGAAGTAGCGACCTTGGGGTGCAGACGATCCAGCGTTGGTCGTTCGTGCGTTGGTCGTTCGTGCGTACTGCGTGGCTCGCCCTCGTTCTCTGTCGCTGGCTACTTGTTGCTGACGGCGGAACTCATCGTAGTAGTCGTGTTGCGTAGGGAAGTTGAAACTGCTCATGATTGGTCCTTCCTTTATCAGTGGGAATCTGATGGCAGGGTCGACTATTCCCTAAGAACTCCCTGCGGCTGTAATTCCTCACACCTTCACACGGAGTGCGGAATGGTGACGCGGAACGTGGCCCCTTGGTCGACGCCTGCTGACTCCACCTCGATGCCGCCGCCGTACGCGTGCGCGATGCGCTGCGAGAGGCCTAGACCCAGGCCGCAGCCCCTAGCGCCCTTCGTGGTGAAGAAGGGCTCGAAGACGCGCAGCAGCTGCTTGTCGTTGACGCCGCAGCCGTTGTCCCGCACCGAGAGCACCAACCTCTGGGTATCGGTCTCACCGCGTACCTAGATCTCGTGGCGCGGCGCGGGGCTGCTGCCGAAGCTCACAGCCCGGGTGTTACTCTGTTGCCTCAATTGACAACGCGAGCCTCTTCGTTCTCGACTGTCCGGACGTAGAGGACAGGAGATGTTTCGCTAGCTCAACCAGTTAATACCGGTATCTTGCTCTTAGCTCACTCGGTCGTATACGTGCCGATATCTTGCCGAACTAGTAGTGATGTCTCGCCGCCTGGTTGACGACGTAGACCTTCTCCCCAATTGACGAAAGAAAGAAAGAAGTTTAGTATAATGTAACGGTCACAGCGTGTATATTGCAACAGGCTATGGACGACTCTACGAGTATACTAGAAAAAAGGAAGGAAAACTTCTAGTTAACTCAAGTGAAAGTGAAGAGATGATGATGTCGGGAATCTGGCTGGAAGGTTGCCGGGGGTTGCCGACGGTTGCCGAGGGGCTAAGTTGTGTAGTTACTCCGTACGGAGGTCCATTTCAAAAGCCCTGTCCAAGCGCTAACGACGCCACCCCCCTTAATTACAACCCTCCTTCTTTCGGCCCTCCTTATAACGTAATCTATCACCTTCAGAACCAGACCACCTTCAGAACTACTTTTCCGCCCCACACCCCACCACATCGACTTCGGACGCACCCACCCACAGTACCACCTCGGAAAAATGTCTCTGCCTCTGCAGCACGAAGAGAGGATCCAATTCGCCGTCGAGGCCTTGCGTTCTGGGCAAATCCGAACCATTCGCAAAGCTGCAGATACCTTTGACGTGCCGTACGCCACCTTACGGGGACGCGTCGCTGGACGCGTCCCCCGTCAAAAATCTCGAATTTCTTCTCGGAAACTTCGAGAAACGGAAGAAGCTGCATTGGTTCAATGGATCAAGTCACTCGATGACCGGGGCATGTCGCCGACGATCGGGTATATTCGACAGATGGCCGACCTTCTTCTCCGTGAGCGTGGAGGCCTGGTCTTGCTTGACGCGTCAGTTGCAGCAGTGGCAGATGAGAAGAACACTGTCGGAGAGAACTGGGCACGCCGGTTCTTGAACCGACACCGGGATTTGAAGTCAAGATACCTCCGGAAGTACGACTACCAACGAGCCTTGTGTGAGGACCCTGAGAAAGTGTTGGAGTGGTTGCAACGAGTACAAAAGACCATTGAGTCAAAGGGCATCCTCGATTGCGACATCTACAACTTCGATGAGACTGGGTTCCAAATGGGAGTAGCAAGCACGGCAAAGGTTGTCACTCGATCTGATCGGCGAAATCGACCTGTTGTTGTTCAGCCTGGGAATCGGGAGTGGGCAACTGTCATCGAGTGCATCAACACCACCGGCTGGGTTCTTGACCCAATGATCATCTTCGAGGGCAAGCTTCACATCTCGACATGGTACCAAGACTCACCATTGCCACCCACTTGGAGGATTGCAGTCAGTGAGAACGGCTGGACGACCCATGAGCTCACTCTTGAGTGGCTTCAGCGAGTATTTGAGCCGCAAACTCGAAGCCGAACAGTCGGTCGGTACCGCCTCCTGATTCTCGATGGACACGGGAGCCATATGACACCGGAGTTCGACAACTTCTGCAAAGAGAACTCGATCCTTATTGAGTGCATGCCACCACATTCGTCACACCTTCACCAGCCTCTCGATGTTAGTTGCTTCTCCGTCCTTAAGCGGGTGTACGGTGACTTGGTCAGAGAAAAGATGGCCGTCGGCATCCACCACATCGACAAACCACTCTTCCTTGAACTCGCCTTCGCGGCCCATACCAAGACTTTCACCTCGACAAACATCAAAAGTGGCTTCAAAGCAACAGGCCTTGTTCCACTAGACCCAAGTCAAGTGCTTGCTCGGCTCCGAATAAGAGTGCGAGCACTAACCCCCCCCCCACCTCCACCTGTTCAACCAAGCTCAACACTTCCGCCCAAGACACCATCAAATGTCATTGAGCTTGACCACCTCCAGAGGCAGAGGCAACGTGCACATGCAAGCCCAACAGACAGGAATCTACAAAAGATTGTCAAAGGGTGCCAGATGGCCATGCACAACGCCACTCTCTTGCAAGAGGAGAACTTGCGGCTCCGAGCCGAGAACACGCGACAAAAGCAACGACGTCAACACCGTCGAGCATTCATCCAAACAGGAGGTTCCATGACAATTGGAGAGGGAGTGGCTACCTCAGAGCATCAGACGGTCCCAAAGGCAAAGGCTCCAAAGGCCCGAAAGGCCCCTAAGGCCCAGGAAGCTCGTGTGGAGGATCCAGGGGGGGGGTAACCGCTGTCGAAGCGGTTGAGCCAACCATGCGAAAACGCGCACCACCAAGGTGCAGTCTCTGTAATTCAACTGAGCACACTGCCAGGACTTGCCCCTGTAAATAGCGAGCAGATTGATATAGATTGCTTGTATTTTAGATTTCGTTGTTGTGTTGCAAGATGCATTTGAAGTCGACGGGGTGGGGTGTGGGGCGGAAAAGTGGTTCTGAAGGTGGTCTGGTTCTGAAGGTGATAGATTACATCAGAAACAGCTGCATCGGATGCTTCTACAGCCTCCTCGCAAGTACGGGCATTATGGCCAGGCTTGCCGCACACACCACAGCACCGAACCCTCGTACGAATCCCCCCTGCACTACCACCACCCGACTGCGTTTCTTGCACTGCCTCCCTCCCTACATCCCCCTGACCCAGTATATTCTGTGCATCCTGTACAGCAAGTGATCCCCCAAGCCGTACGCGTGTTTTTTTTGGCTCTACGGCGCTTGCTTAGAGCCTCATTGGCCTTACGGAGCGAAGCGTTCTCGGCCTGAAGGAGGGCCACTTGGTGCATCAAGGTTCTTGGGGTGGTCATGGACACCAAGCTCAGGTACAAAGAACACATTGCAAGGCCGCCTCGAAAGGCCTCAAGGCGGCGATGGAGCTGAAGCGCCTCCGTGGCCTGTCTCCGCTTACGGCCCGGCAGCTGTTCACGTCCATGGTTGCCCCGGTGGTGGACTACGCCTCCAATGTCTGGATGCACGAATGCAACTGGAAAGCCGCGCCGGCTGTCAACAGGGTGCAGAGGATCGGGGCACAAGCGATAGTGGGAACATTCAGCACGGTGGCAACAAGCATAGCAGAAGCAGAAGCTCACATCCCCACGGCCCAAGACAGATTCTGGAAAAGGGCGATCAAGATGTGGACAGACATCCACACCATGCCGAAGACCAATCCACTCCGCGACGTCACTTCCCGGATGCGCAAGTTCCGGAGATCCTACCGCTCGCCTTTCTACCAGGTGTCAGATCTTCTCAAGGACGTCCCATTGGAGAGCCTCGAAACCGTCGATCCGTTCGTGTTGGCACCATGGGAGGAGCGAGTGGACACCACGGTGGACGAAACCGCAACGGCGCAGATGGAGACGGGATGGGCAGTGCGGATCGCCGTGAGCAGCTCCGGGCGAAACAACATGGTAGGGATGGGAGGGGTCGTCCGTATCCCGCTATCCATGCGTGGTGGCCCGAGAGACGACACCTTCAAGATGACATTGGGCCCCAGGACGGAACAGAACCCGTACTCGGCAGAGCTTGCAGCGGTCGGACATGCGTTGAGATTGGTGCGGAAAGTCAGATACCGCCGGATCATACTCGCCACGAGCAACAAAGCGGCCGTGTTGACACTGAAAAACCCACGCCAGCAGTCAGGACAACAATACGTCTCCGAGGCGTACGATGCAATACAAACGGCACGGGACGCCGGAAACACGATCTCAGTCGTGTGGATCCCAACGAGCGCCGAACATGAGCTCCTGAAAATCGCCAAGGACAAAGCGAGGGAGGCAACGCAACAGAACGCTACTCAACAAGCCCAAGAACCGGGGATGCGATCAACGACTCTCCGTGTCGCGCGGGCTAAGCGGGCGGCGGCCAAGCCCTTGCCAGAGAAAGTGGGCAGGCACTCCAAGAGAGTCGACACAGCGTTACCAGGCAAACACACTCGACTGCTGCACGACCACCTGTCACGAAAGGAAGCCGGGGTGCTTGCCCAGCTCAGAACAGGCATGGCCAAGCTCAACACGTACCTTCACCGCATCAGAGCAGCATCGTCAGACCAGTGCGCGTGCGGACAAGCAAGAGAGACGGTCGAGCACTTCCTATTTCGATGCAGGCAATGGACCGAACACCGAGCAGAGATGCTCCAATGCACAGACATCCACAGAGGCAACATCTCCTTCTACCTGGGAGGAAGGTCGCCCTCGGACGACAAGAACTGGTCCCCGGACATGCAAGCGGTGAGGACAACAATACGGTTCGCAATTTCGACAGGGCGTCTGGACGCAGACCAACAGCAGAACGGAACAGCATAAACCTACCATCGCTAACCCATCATCACCAATCCGACCACCATCACCCATCTCGTGCCACGCCGAGCAAGCACGCTTCAACCGCCGAGGATAGGACGTTGAACACTTGGAGA